>OGLJ01001895.1_pt1 | contig 15048 bp, 19 predicted proteins | sample 1572801 | NCBI WGS metagenome assembly OGLJ01 (sample SAMEA2581877, study PRJEB24529) | metagenome | biome: Human gut stool | place: China | collected 2011
CTATTTAGGCATGATGCTTTTATGTACCATGAAAGTATGGGATCTGCAGGATACGTCAGACATTTACGTAGCGATCAAAAATCCGTTACTCTACGCAATGCTGTTTTTAATGCTGCTGCGTTGTGATCTGAAAAAGATCATTAAATTAGGACCGAAAATGCTGATCGGTTTCTTCTCAGCGAGTATTTCAATCGGTGTTGGTTTTGTAGTAAGCTATGGCATTTTCCATAAATTACTGGGCCCGGAAAGCTGGAAAGCACTTGCAGCACTGTGCGGAAGCTGGTTAGGAGGCGGCAGTAATATGCTGGCGATTCAGGCAATTCTGGATGTAAGTGAAGAAAGTCTGGCATATTCTCTGGTAATGGATTCGGTTTGTGCAGTAATCTATGTTATGTTCCTTCTGTGGGTGATCAACTTCTCTAAGGAATTCAACGCCTGGACAAAGGCAGATGTACGTCTGATCGATGAAGTAGGAGCATCTCTGGAAAAAGAGGCAAGAGAGGACAAGAGACCTCTTACCTGGAAAAACATGCTTCTTTTAATCGGCGTATCCTTCTTTATATCCTCTCTGTCCAAGGATGCCGGTGTTATGGTTGCATCCGTTCTGCCTGTTTTTGATAAGGCAACCTGGACAGTTCTTCTTGTAACAGCTACAGGTCTGATCGTAGCAATGACTCCTTTTGGAAAGATTAAGGGAACGGAAGAAGTTTCCAATATCATGCTTTACATTGTCATCGCGATGATCGCTTCCAGAGCAGATATTTCTGCTATGGGAAATGCACCGGTATGGCTGGCTGCCGGATTCCTGATCCTGCTGATCCATATAGCGGTTATGGTAATCCTTGCAAAGCTGATCCGACTGGATATCTTTACCTGTGCGGTTGCATCTCTGGCGAATATCGGAGGAACTGCGACAGCGCCGGTACTTGCAGGTGCATACAGCAGCGCGCTGGTTCCGATCGGTATCCTGATGGCTCTTCTCGGCAATATTATTGGAACGCCGGGCGGCGCATTTGTAGGATACTTAATGAGCCTGATCGGGTAGAGAACAACAATTGAAAAACGGGTAATACAAGAACTCCGCACGAGAAACTGTGCGGAGTTTCTTTTAAAACTCCATCACAAGCCCCGCATGCAGCTTGTGAACGGATTCTCCTAAGGCCTCTTTCAGGAGATCAAAGGCATGATCTCCGGTACAGTGGCCGGTGTAGATTTCAGAAATACCGGTGGAGCGGATCCCTTCGGCGAGGGCAAGGATCTCTGCATCGGTCTTATTGTAGAGATGGAAGCCGCCGATCAGGGCTTTTACTTTTTTATCCGGGAAAGTCGCGGTGATCTCGCGGATAATCGTATCGGCGCCGCCGTGGGAACAGCTGTTGAAGATCACAAGGCCGTCCGGGGTGTCGAAGACGAGACTCTGTTCGTGGGAGAAGGAATCCGGCTTCCAGTGCCGTTTTTCCTTCAGGTACATGTGCTCCCGGATCCCTTTTTTTTCCAGTCCCGGAGTCTTATGCGGGATCAGATAAACCCCGTCCCACGGTGAAAAGTCCCCGGAAACGAGCTTGATCCGGTCCGGATACTTTTTTAACATGCCCTTTGGAATACCGATGTATTTCTTATAATTCCAGACACCTTTGCAGCAGTTTTCTTTGGTGGTTTCCCTAAAATAGAACGGTGCGGACGAATTTACCTTGAAAAATTCCGGGATTCCGTCTGCATGGTCATAGTGCGCGTGGGAGAGAACTCCGAAATCCACGTTTTTCATGTTCAGTCCAAGCACATCAGCATTCTTCAGAAAAAGCCCGGATGCCCCGGCATCGAGAAGGATATGTTTTCCATGATATTCAATGAAAACGGATAATCCCCATTCACAGCCGAGATTTTCGGCGGGGATGTTGTCGCTGAGTACGGTTGCTTTCATAAATGAAAATCCTTTCGTAAAGTATTGATTGATAGTTGCCTTATAACTTTATTTTTTTCATTAAACACAAATGCGAACTTCCTGCAGGAAAGAGGTTTTGTATAACTTCGCGGCTTTACAAATTTCTTTTGCAATCTCTTTCTTATCGATCGTTTTCCTCATTAGATTTTTCCTATCAACGGTATTTGGGTAACAAAAACGCCGGACAACCAAAGTTATCCGACGCATTTTTTATGATTGCGTGTTTTATGCTGGCTGTCAGCCTCGATGCCTTGCCGAGTATCATAAAGTGCTGGTAATTACCCTCCCCAGCCGGAGTACAGCTTTAATGTGTCGCCACACGGAAACCTTTCTGGTTCATTTATATTATACTTAAATCCCGTCCTCTTATCAACTGATTTTGAAAATATCCAAGATTTTAACGGAAATAGCATGGAAAAGTGTTACAGGAAAATCGCAGAAAGACCTCTTGAATATTTAAAGAAGAGATGTTATATTATAGATAAGAGAAGTGCCACCGATAGACGGCTTGGCCCTCGAAAATATGGATTAAAAAATAACCGCTAGTTTTGCGAGGACTGGGCGGTTATTTTTTTGCGTTTTTTTCGATGTCTCTGCCAAGTGAATATCCTGCCTTGAAGCAAGTTGCTCCGAAGCTCAGGATTGCAAGTACAATACCTAAGATTTCCATATGGCATCACCCTCCTCTCACTATGTATCAGAGGGTCACGCATGCCCTCTGCGAAGAGGGCCAAACCGCCTACCGTTATGGTGGCACCTATATTATTCTATCACAATTTCTTTGATCTATAAAGTCTATTTTACGCTACTGGTGGTTTTAGAAGCCGTGCCACTGCTATACACGTCAGGAATTTCATTGGCTGCAGTGCAACGTCCGCGCAATGTCCGCCCCAAGCGGATCATGGACAAATGCCTGTATTTATGGTATACTATCCCCAAAGTCGGTTCTGATACATGGAGAAATTCTGCCCGAATTTCTCCATGCATAAAAAGGCACTAACGTGCCAAATGCGCACTCGCGCAAGAGGAGTCTATCGCAAGCGACTGCGCTCGGCGCGAGAATGTGCCAAGGCACATTCTTTTTATGGTCTTGCTATGCCCATTTTTAAAGGGCGGCGGATAGGAGATAAGAATGAAAGATGATAAAAAGGTCAGCCATATTCTGCAGCTTTACCTTCAGTGGCCGGTATTTTTAACGGCACTGGTAATTCTTGCGGGAGCTGCGGTCAACCTGATCTCACGCAAGGCGGGATTCGTGATGCTTGTATTTACGGTGATCTACGCGGCGTGTGCCGGAACCCTGTATATGTACGGAAAGAAGCGGGCCCTTGGCAGTCTGGTGTCCTTTGCGTCGGCGTACAGCTGGAGTCAGAAACAGCTTCTGGCGTCACTGGAGCTGCCCTACGCGGTCGCGGATACGGATGGTAAGATCCTTTGGATGAACCGCGCCTTCGAGGCGGTGACCAAAGAAGAGAAGAGCGCAGGGAAAAGCCTGACAATGCTTTTCAAGGAGATCACAGTGGAATCTCTCGAGAAGATGGAAAATGCGATGGAAGTCCATGTGATCTATGGGGAATCGAAATACCGCGTGAGTATGAAACGTGTGACGATCCGCCCGGATGAGCTTGCTTCCGGAATCCCGGAGAAGCAGACGGAGCAGCAGATCCTTGCAGTATATCTCTATGATGAGACAGAGCTCTATAACTACAAGCAGGCGATCACAGACCAGAAGATGGTCGCAGGCCTGATCTATCTGGACAACTATGATGAGGCATTGGAGAGTGTCGAGGAAGTCCGCAGATCGCTCTTAACGGCCCTGATCGACCGAAAGATCAACAAGTACATTTCGGCGGTCAACGGTATCGTAAAGAAACTGGAGAAGGACAAGTATTTCTTCGCGATCAAGCAGTGCTATATGCCGCGTCTGGAAAAAGAGCGGTTTGGACTGCTTGAGGAGGTAAAGACCGTCAATATCGGAAACGAGATGGCGGTGACACTAAGTATCGGTATCGGAACGAATGGCGATACCTACAGCCAGAACTATGAGTATGCCCGTACAGCGATCGATATGGCTCTCGGCCGTGGCGGTGATCAGGCGGTAGTAAAATGCGGCCAGAAGATCCAGTATTACGGCGGAAAGGCCCAGCAGTTAGAGAAGACGACCCGTGTCAAGGCCCGCGTCAAAGCCCATGCCCTCAGAGAGCTTCTTGAGACAAAGGACTGTCTTCTGATCATGGGACATAAGATCGGAGATATCGACTGCTTCGGCGCGGCGATCGGAATGTACCGGATCGCGTCTGCCCTGAACAAAAAAGCACATATCGTGATCAATGAAGTGACCTCCTCGGTGCGTCCGATGATGGAACGCTTTGAGACCGGCGATTATCCGAAGGACCTGTTCCTCACGGGAAGTGAGGCCGCAGATATCGTGGATAACAATACGGCTCTTGTTGTTGTTGACGTCAACCGCCCGAGTATCACAGAAGAACCGGACCTTTTAAAACTTGTGAAGACGATCGTTGTCATCGATCACCACCGTCAGTCCAGCGAGATCATCACAAACGCGACTCTGTCCTATGTAGAGCCTTATGCGTCATCTGCCTGTGAGCTGGTTGCGGAGATTTTACAGTATGTTGCTGACAGTATCCGGATCAAATCCCCGGAGGCGGACGCTATGTATGCGGGAATCGTGATCGATACGAACAACTTTACAAATCAGGCGGGTGTCCGCACCTTTGAGGCGGCGGCGTTCCTTAGAAGAAACGGAGCGGACGTGACGAGAGTACGGAAGCTGTTCCGTGACAGTATGGAGGACTACAAGGCGAGAGCCGAGGCAGTCCGTCAGGCAGAGGTCTATAAGAAATGCTTTGCCATTAGCGTGTGCCCGGCAGAGGGCGTAGAGAGCCCGACAGTAGTAGGCGCACAGGCTGCAAACGAGCTTCTTGACATTGTGGGAATGAAGGCATCTGTCGTTCTTACCCCATATGAAGGCAAGATCTATATCAGCGCGAGATCGATCGACGAGGTCAATGTCCAGGTCATGATGGAAAAGCTGGGCGGAGGCGGACACAGAACGATCGCAGGTGCGCAGCTCCCGGGTGTTACCGTTGAGGAGGCCAAGGAGAAGGTAAAAGGCGTCATTGATATGATGCTGGAGAAAGGAGAAATTTAAGATGGAAGTTGTATTATTAGAGGATGTGAAGGCACTTGGCAAAAAAGGCCAGGTTGTAAAGGTAAATGACGGATATGCGAGAAACTTTATCCTTCCGAAAAAACTTGGTGTTGAGGCGACATCCAAGAACTTAAATGACTTAAAACTTCAGAAAGCAAATGCGGAAAAGATTGCCGCTGAGCAGCTCGCAGAGGCAAAAAAGCTTGCGGAGGAGATCGACAAGATGTCCGTTACCGTATCGATCAAAGCCGGTGAAGGCGGACGTGCGTTTGGCTCTGTTTCCACGAAAGAAATCGCTAAAGCAGCGAAAGATCAGTTAAAGCTCGATATCGACAAGAAGAAGATGGTACTTCCGGAGCCGATCAAGAGCATCGGAAGCTTTGAGGTCCCGATCAAGCTTCACAAAGAAGTAACAGCGAGACTCAGTGTAAAAGTTGTTGAAGCGTAGAAAAGATGGAAGAAGCGTTAGTAAAGAGAGTCCTGCCGCACAGTATTGAGGCGGAGCAGTCGGTGATCGGTTCGATGTTAATGGACCGGGATGCGATCATCGCGGCGTCGGAGATCGTGGTTGCGGATGATTTTTATCAGAAACAGTACGGGATCATGTTCGATACCATGGTGGAGCTGTTCAATGAAGGAAAACCGGTAGACCTGGTCACACTTCAGGACAGACTGAAGGAGAAGGATGTTCCGCCGGAGGTATGCAGTCTGGACTTTGTCCGCGATATTCTTGCGACTGTTCCGACCTCGGTAAATGTCCGGTCCTATGCGACGATCGTTCATGAAAAAGCAGTTCTCCGCCGTCTGATCAGGATCAACGAGGAGATTGCGAACAACTGCTATGCAGGAAAGGACAGCCTGGAGACGATCTTGGCCGACACGGAAAAACAGATCTTTAATCTTCTGGAGAGCCGTGCGTCCGGAGATTTTGTACCGATCCGCCAGGTTGCGTTAAATGTTCTCGACAAGATCGAGCAGGCAACCCGGTCGAAATCCACGGTAACGGGTCTTCCGACCGGATTTATCGATCTGGATTACCGGATGTCCGGACTTCAGCCGTCGGATCTGATCCTGATCGCGGCCCGACCGTCTATGGGTAAGACTGCATTCGTGTTAAACATTACGGATTATATCGCGGTCCGCAGACAGAAGACCTGCCTGATCTTCAGCCTGGAGATGTCGAAAGAGCAGCTGGTCAACCGTATGCTGTCGATGGAGTCGAATGTCGATTCCCAGAAGCTGCGTACCGGTACGCTGACGGATTCCGACTGGGATGCCGTCGTGGAAGGCATCGGCACGATCGGAAGTTCCAAGCTGATCATCGATGATACGCCGGGTATCTCCATTGCAGAGATGAGAAGCAAGTGCCGTAAATATAAGTTAGAGCATGATTTAAAACTTATCATCATCGACTACTTGCAGTTAATGTCCGGTTCCGGTAAGGGGAGCGATTCCCGTCAGCAGGAGATTTCAGATATCTCCCGTTCTTTAAAGGCGCTGGCGCGTGAACTGTCTGTTCCGGTGATCGCATTGTCACAGCTATCACGAGCTGTTGAACAGAGACCGGATCACAGACCGATGCTGTCGGATCTTCGTGAGTCCGGCGCGATCGAGCAGGATGCCGACGTGGTTATGTTTATTTACAGGGACGATTACTACAATCATGATTCGGAGATGAAAGGTATTTCCGAAATCATCATTGCAAAACAGAGAAATGGTCCGATTGGAACCGTCAATCTGGTATGGTTACCTCAGTATACCAAGTTCGCCAATATGGAGAAAAATTAATCAGTACCGTCGGGGTGTTGTGCAGTTTCCGGCAGAAAAACGATTTTGTTTTTCTGTCGGAATTTGTATAACACCCCGATTTTTGTCTGAAAAAGGCGACCGATTTTCCTTGAGGGCTTGTCCTGCGACGCTTATAATAAGGGTAAGCTTAAAGGGAGGAAAATATGGAAAAAGTACGGTATATGATTTCAGATGCATCCAGCATGGTAAATGTGGAATCGCATGTATTGCGTTACTGGGAAGATGAATTGGAGTTAAACATTCCGCGAAACGAAATGGGACACCGTTACTATACACAGGAAAATATCAAAGAATTTCAATATATCAAAGAATTAAAAGAGAAGGGCTATCAGCTCAAAGCCATAAAAATGATCGTACATAATGGTGATATGGAGCAGAGACTTCCGGAACTTACCGGAAATGAGGCAGATAAGCCTGGTGGCATAAAAAATCATCAGGTTTATTTTAAAAACCCGGAGACCTTAGCTTTGGCAGAGGCAAAGCAGAGTATATTGGACAATACAGACCGCATGGCACAATTTACGGAGCTCATGACTGATATTGTGGGCAAGGCGATCGCAGCAAGATCAGCGAAGATGTGGGGGAACAGGTGCTCAAGGAGATGAATTATCTGATGCGGGAGCGGGAGGAACTGGAAGAGGAACGTTTCCGGCAGTTGGATGAAGCAATCCGTGGCAATTTAAAAAAGAAAAAGACACCATTATTAAAAAAATGGACAAAGAAAAAACCGTCAGAAGCCTGACGGTTTTTCTTATGTACTTTTGCAAAGTCTATCACGAATTATTCTTCGCTGATAGCTCCTGTAGGACAAACTCCTGCACAAGTTCCGCAGCTAACGCAAGAACCTGCATCGATAACGAACTGGCTGTCTCCCTGGCTGATAGCACCTACTGGACATTCTGGTTCGCAAGTTCCACAGCTAACGCATGAATCAGAAATTACGTATGCCATTGATATTCCCTCCTTATAATTAAATAAAAATCATTATTCTGCGTATCAGCAATACGCATCACATCATAAATGATGTGCGGTTATCGTCGCCGATAACTTTAACTCACATTCTAATACAAACGGACTCGGTTTACAAGTCTATAACATGAAAAATCGTGTATTTTAATTAGCACAAGCCATTAAAATACACGATAATAAAAACGTTAATGATAAATAGTGATCAATAATAAAAATTTTAAAAAGTTGAGAAATGATATAGCGTTTTGGAACGGAAATTCTCGTCCCGATGAAGCACGATACTTGGGAAATTCTCGTGATTGATCGCGTCAGGATAGTGCTGTGTCTCCAGGCAGACACTAGAGTGCTCTGCGTATGGAACGCCTTCTTTTCCCGGAATCTTCATTGGCTGGTTTGCAACATAAAGCTGCAGACCAGGCTGGTCTGTAAAGCAGGTCATGCGGATACCGGTCTCTTTTGACTGGAGAACGGCTGCCTCCCGGAGCCCTGTTCCGTTGATGACAAAGTTATGATCGTAAGTGCCGAATTTTTTCAACTGCTCATAATCGGAGTTGTACATTTTTCCGATGGTGCGCATGGTGCGGAAATCAAATGGAGTGCCATCTACCGGGATAAACTTTCCGGTTGGAGCCTGGGAGTCATCAAGCTCTGTGATCTCATCTGCATCAATAAATAATTCGTGCGACATAATATCGCCATGTCCCTCACCGTTTAAGTTAAAATAACCATGATTTGTCACATTGAGCAGTGTATCCGCATCCGTGGAAGCTTCGTAAAGAATCGAAAGTTCATTGTCCTCGGACCATCCATAAGTGACGGTCAGTGTCAGATTTCCAGGATATCCCTCTTCCCCATCTGCTGAATTCATGGTAAAAATTAATTTGTCATCTTTGATCTTCGATTCCCAGATCTTAGAACCGTAACCAATGATACCACCGTGGAGATGGTTGGTTCCGTTGTTGATGGCAAGCTGGTATTCTTTTCCGTTCAGTGAGAAATGACCATCTTTGATACGGTTGGCAACCCGGCCTACCACAGCTCCGAGGCTTGCATCGTCGTCTGCATAGTGATCAGCTGTTGAGAAGCCAAGGCACACATCTACCGGATTACCATTGCGGTCCGGAACAACAATTTTTGTGAGGCGGCAGCCAAAGTCAATGATCTCAACATAAGCGCCGCTTGTATTTTCCAAATGAAATAAATTAATAGTGGAACCGTTTTTGGTAGTTCCAAATTCAGATTTTGTAATTTTCATAACGATCTCCCTCCTGTAAGAAAGATTGCTGATATTCCTGCCAATACATAAAATATCGGAAAAGAAGCAGTTATTATTTAAAAATAACTGCTGCATGAATATTCTTTACCTAATAAAAATTATTATGCCACATTTAGAAAAACATAGCAAGTATGTTGCCTAATTTTTGGAATTGTGAGATAATAATGCATGAATATTCGGAGGAATAACATGCAGACTAAAGTTGTAAAAATAGATCCATTTCAGATAGACGAAAATGAAATGAAAGAAGCGGCAGAACTTATCCGAAAAGGAGAACTGGTAGCGTTTCCAACAGAGACCGTATATGGTCTGGGTGCAGATGCGCTGCATCCGGAAGCATCAAAAAAGATATATGCGGCAAAGGGACGGCCATCAGACAATCCCCTGATTGTGCATATCTGCAAATTTGAGGAACTTGTTTCCATTGCAAAAGAAGTTCCTGCTCAGGCAGAAAAACTGGCAGACGCATTCTGGCCGGGACCGCTCACGATGATCGTCTGGAAGAATGAAAAAGTACCATATGAGACGACCGGTGGTATGGAGACCGTAGCAATCCGTATGCCAAAACACCCGGTAGCATTAAAATTAATTGAAGAAAGCGGATGCCTGATTGCAGCACCAAGTGCAAATACATCCGGCAAGCCAAGCCCGACAGAGGCTTCCCATGTGAAGCTTGATCTGGATGGCAAGATACCGATGATCTTAGACGGAGGACCGGTAGGAATCGGCATTGAGTCAACAATCATTGATCTGACCGAAGATACTCCGATGATCTTACGCCCTGGTTATATCACGAAAGAAATGTTAGAAGAGGTTCTTGGTGAGGAAGTGAAGATCGATCCGGGAATTATAGCCTCGGATTCGCTCACAAAGCCGAAAGCACCTGGAATGAAATACAAACATTATGCACCGAAAGCAGATCTTGTGCTTGTAGATGGCGAGGCAGAGAACGTTGTGAAAAAGATTAACGAACTCGTAGCCGAAAAGCAGAAAAATAGTCTGAAAGTCGGAGTGATCGCAACGGATGAGACAAAAGATCAGTATCAGGCAGATATTGTTGTGAGCATTGGAGCGCGGGCGGATGAAGATGCGATCGCGCAGCATCTCTATAAGATTTTAAGGGAATTTGATGACTGGAATGTAGATGCAATCTATTCAGAGAGTTTTGCAACACCAAGGATTGGACAGGCAATCATGAACCGTCTTTTGAAGGCGGCGGGACATCAAGTATTACATGTGTAGTTTTGATGACCGATGCAGAGATCAGAAAGGCATGATTTATATGAAACAATATAACCGAATCCTGTTTGTGGCAGAGAGCGGCACATCCCGTGCGCCCATGGCAGCAGGGATTTTAAGTGAATACACATTAAAGCACCCGGTGACAATAGAGTGCAGAGGCTTAGTTGTACTTTTCCCGGAGCCGTTGAATCAGAAGGCAGAGGCAGTGATGATCAGCAATGGAATTAACTGGGAGAATTTCACATCCACGCAGCTTGAGGATGAAGATTTTACAGATGACACACTTGTACTCACGATGGAGCACAGCCAGTTAGAGAAGATTTTTGAAAAATACCCAAGTGCCAGAGAAGAAAATGTATATGTACTGACAGAACTTGTCGGTGATGAATTAGAGATTTTAGATCCTTATGGCGGATCACTGCAGTCTTATGGGCTGTGTTATGAGACCATGAGGAAATCAATCATAAAATTAGTAAAACTTTTAAACGAAGGAGAATAAAAAACATGTCAAAAGTAGTAGTAATGGATCACCCATTAATCCAGCACAAAATTGGAATTATGAGAAGAACGGATACAGGTTCCAAGGATTTCCGTACACTTGTAAGTGAGGTTGCAATGTTAGAGTGCTATGAGGCAACCAGAGATCTGAAGCTGACAGATGTTGAGATCGATACACCAATCTGCCATGCAACTGTAAAAGAATTAAAGGGTAAAAAACTCGCAGTCGTACCTATTTTACGTGCAGGTCTTGGAATGGTAGACGGAATGCTTGCAATGATCCCAGCCGCAAAGGTAGGACATATCGGACTGTACCGTGACCCTGAAACATTAGAGCCGGTAGAGTACTACTGCAAATTACCGGATGACTGCGCAAACCGTGAAGTATTTGTTGTTGACCCAATGCTTGCAACAGGTGGATCTTCCGCAGCAGCAATCCAGATGTTGAAAGACAAAGGTGTAAAAAATATCCACCTTATGGTTATCATCGCAGCTCCGGAAGGAGTGAAGAAAATGCAGGAAGCACACCCGGACGTAGATATTTATATCGGTGCGCTGGATGATCATCTGAATGAGCATGGATATATTGTTCCGGGTCTTGGCGATGCCGGAGACAGAATTTTCGGAACAAAATAATCCAGAGAAATACCCGTTTTTCTGAGAGGAATAGATATGAGTGAGAAACGCAGAGATTACATCAGCTGGGATGAATATTTTATGGGTGTGGCAATGCTTACCGGCATGCGCTCCAAGGACCCGAACACACAGGTAGGGGCGTGTATTGTAAGTGCAGATCATAAGATTTTATCGATGGGATACAACGGACTGCCAACAGGCTGTTCGGATGATGAATTCCCATGGGGACGGGAAGGTGCTCCGCTGGAGAACAAATACCTGTTTACCACACACAGTGAGCTGAATGCAATTTTAAATTATCGTGGTGGAAGTCTGGAAGGCTCGACGATTTATGTTTCATTATTCCCATGCAATGAATGTGCAAAAGCAATTATTCAGGCGGGAATTAAGAGAATTGTGTACGACAGCGACAAGTATGACGGAACGCCGTCTGTTGTGGCATCCAAGCGTATGTTAAAGGCTGCAGGAGTCGTGATGCAAAAGTATGAACATACCAACAGAGAGATTACGATCAGACTTTAACCGCAGACCATAGAAGAACAGCAGAGAGGAGAACATCACTTATGAAGAATCAGAAAAAAGTGTTTCAGTCACTGACACTGATTTTACAGTTTGGGCTGAATATGATCGTTCCCATTGTACTTTGCATGATGTTCGGCATATGGCTCGGCAGGAAATATGATATTTTGTGGATTACGATCCCGTTTTTTGTCATAGGGGCATTGGCGGGTTTCACCAATATTTACAAGATGGCAAAAAAGATTTATGGATTAGGCAGAAAAGACAGGAAGAAGTAAGATGTTAAAGAGACTAAACGATGCATTACCAGAGCTTGTTCTAGGTATTATAGTATATGGGATCGCCGTGGAACTGGCAGGCGTATGGTTTGTGACGGACAAGCTGCGGTACACAACGGGACTGGTGATCGGAATTGCACTGGCTGTGGGAATGGCGGTCAACATGGCAATCGTACTTCGGGATGCCGTTGAAATTTATGGCGGAGAGCATGCACAGGCAAAGATCATTGCTAAGTCGATTTTGCGGTATGTGATCGTTGTGATCGTCTTTTTTGTCATGATGAAGTTTAATCTTGGTAATTTATTTACAGCTTTTATCGGTGTCCTGGGATTGAAGATATCTGCTTATCTTCAGCCCTTTACACATAAATTTGTTTTAAAACTGCAGGGAAGAGTGGAGACACCTTCCGAAAGCAGCGACAATTAAAAACGAGAAAGGAGGAGGTGAGAACGTGAGTAACGCAATCCTAATGTCTGGTGGAGCGGATGATATTGACTTTATGATCCATGGACTGTTCTCCTATCAGCTGTTTGGACATACTGTGTGGATTACAACATCCCATGTATGCATTCTGATCGTTATGCTTGTGATCCTGATCTTTGCAGTGATTGCAAACCGTAAGATCAAACATGCGACAGAAGTACCGGATGGCTTTCAGAATGTCATTGAACTCATCGTTGAAAAGTTGGATGGTGTAGTTATGGGCACGATGGGTAAAGTAGCTGGTCCGAAGTTTGTGAATTATATCAGCACAATCTTTATTTTCATTTTTATGAGTAATATCTCCGGACTGTTTGGTTTAAGACCACCAACAGCCGATTATGGTACAACACTTGCACTTGGTCTTATTACATTTTTCCTGATCCATATCACGCAGTTCAAAAATCTGCCGTTGAAACAGATCTGGGTAGATATGTGTTCGCCATTACCACCATGGCTGCCTATTTGGTTCCCAATCAATGTGATCAGTGAGATTGCGGTACCGATTTCCCTGTCATTGCGTTTGTTCGCAAACGTATTATCAGGAACCGTTATGATGGCGCTTGTATACGGCTTATTGAGCAAAATTGCGATTATCTGGCCGGCAGCCCTTCATGTGTACTTTGATTTGTTCTCAGGAGCAATTCAGACCTATGTATTCTGTATGCTGACAATGACTTATATCAGCCAGAATTACGAACAAGAGTAGAAAAGGAGAATTCAATATGAATATTACAGGACAGGATTTAATTTTAGCATGCTCAGCAATCGGAGCAGGTTTAGCAGTTATCGCAGGTATCGGACCTGGTATTGGACAGGGTATCGCAGCAGGACATGCAGCAGCAGCCGTTGGTAGAAATCCGGGTGCAAAAGGCGATATTATGTCAACCATGCTTTTGGGTCAGGCTGTAGCAGAGACAACAGGTCTTTATGGTCTGTTGATCGCTATGTTATTACTTTTCGTAAAACCATTAGTATAAGAAGTTTTGGGAAAAGCTAAAATAAACGGAAAGGAGGCCAGACCTTGGAGGAAATGACAAGACTTTTTAATCTGGATTTCCAGCTTCTGCATGATACCGTACTTCTTGCAATCGCTATTTTCTTCCTGTTTTTAGCCCTGTCATATCTGTTATTTAATCCGGTCCGTAAGATGCTTAAGGACAGACAGGAGAAGATCGCAACAGATATCGACACTGCACTTGCAGATAAGAAGGATGCCGCTGCTTTAAAAGCAGAGTACGAAGCGAAGCTGAAAAATATAGATAAAGAGGCAGAACAGATTTTAAGCGAAGCCCGCCAGAAAGCTTTGAAAAACGAAGCCAAAATTGTGGACGAAGCCAAGGAAGAGGCTGCTCGGATCATCCAGAGAGCGAACGAGGAAGCAGAGCTTTCCAAGAAACGTGCAATGGATGAGGTAAAACAGGAAATGATCACAGTTGCATCTATGATGGCTGCAAAAGTTGTAGCTGCCAATATTGATGCTACAGTTCAGGATACGCTGGTAGAAGAGACATTGAAAGAAATGGGTGAATCAACATGGCAAAGCTAGTATCAAAAACATACGGTGACGCATTGTTTGAGGTAGCTTTGGAGAAAAACCAGCTTGATGAGTTCCTGGATGAAGTCAAAGCGGCACAGACCGCCATTGAAGAAAACAAAGAACTCTTCAAATTAATGAGTCATCCAAAAATCGTAAAAGAAGAAAAAATCAAGATCATCACAGACATTTTTACAGGAAAAGTTTCCGAAGAACTTGTTGGACTTCTCCGCATGATCGTGGATAAAGGACACTTTGAACAGGTGGACAGTGTATTTACTTACTTTATTGATGAAGTAAAAGAATACAAGAATATCGGAACTGCTTATGTGACTTCCGCAATGGAGTTATCCGATGCACAGAAGGCAGCAGTGGAAAAACGGTTATTAGAGACAACAAAGTATGTGAAATTTGAAATGCATTATGATGTCGATTCCGAATTGATCGGCGGAATGGTGATCCGTATCGGCGACAGAGTCGTTGACAGCAGTGTTCGGACCAAATTATATGATCTGACACGTGAGTTATCCAAAATACAGTTGAAAGCAGGTGAATGCGCTTCATGAATTTAAAACCAGAAGAAATAAGTTCCGTAATTAAAGAACAGATCAAACGTTATGCAGCGCAGTTAGAAGTAGCTGACGTTGGTACCGTTATTCAGGTAGCAGATGGTATCGCACGTATTCACG
>OGLJ01001904.1_pt1 | contig 14996 bp, 10 predicted proteins | sample 1572801 | NCBI WGS metagenome assembly OGLJ01 (sample SAMEA2581877, study PRJEB24529) | metagenome | biome: Human gut stool | place: China | collected 2011
CAAAGAGAGACTCTTGGGTTACAAACGGGACTCTCGCTCTACATTTCACCTACACTCTGCCTTTTAATAAATAATCTCAAAAATAAAGTTCGACATAACGAAGCATTTATTCATAATATTATTGATATTGTGCATTATATATGGTAAAATGGTCACAATGGGATTTGCTATTATAGATAGTAATACAGACAGTGATTATGAAAGACAAGAGGTATGTATATGTCAATATCATATAACGGATTGTGGAAGCTGTTAATTGACAAAAATATGAAGAAAGTGGACCTGATTAATGATCTGGGAATAAGTAGCAGTACGATTGCCAAGATGACAAAAGGTGAGAAGGTCTCTATGAATATTTTGGAGAAAATCTGTGATGAGTTAGACTGCGACTTTGGTGACATTATCCACTATGAAAAGAATAAGGATGGTGGAAACAATGAACTATAGTGCAGGCATGGTGTCTCAGGTATTTGCATTTGTAGAGACGAAACAGACAGCAGAACTTATGGCAGCAGGTATGTCGAAGGATGAAATAAAGGATAAGGTAATTGGTGAGAATCTCTATCAGCTTAGAAATGAGACCAGATTACGGAGGACATTCAATTATGTATATAATCGGCTTTCGTCATTGCCTGATGGAGCAGTAGAGCTTTTGGTTAAAGTGGATAATGAGAATGCAAAGCTGCTGACACTGATTGCAATTATGAATACAGATAAGCTCTTCTTTGAATTTGTATATGATGTATATCGTGGCAAGGTAATACTTGGTGAAAAGACGATAGAAGATAGAGATATAAATGGATTCTTTGACGATAAGGCAGCTCAAAGTGAGGAAGTAGCAGGCTGGTCAGAATCAGGAATTAAGAAACTCAAGAATTGTTATATGAAGAATCTTGCAGATGCTGGATTGATTGAATCAACAAAGACAAGGGTAATCAGACATGCTCTTGTTAATTATCGTATAGAGGAACTACTTCACAGTAATGGGATGGATGCATATATCAATGCAGTTAAAGGAGTCTGAGCATGGCAAAGTTAAGTTTGGATGATAGACTGAATCAGATAGAAGATAAAATATCAGAGAAGTCGTTTAGAGAGAATAAAGGACTTGGAAATGAAGTCGGATATTATATATTCGATTATGATCCAAGAGAAGAGATGTATGTGAGAAATCATATAGCATACCTTAAGGATAGAATAAACAACGGAAACAAAGATTTCAGAATAGTTGAGTTTGACCTGTTTCACCTGATGGTTGAGATATTGCAGGAGGAAGGTTATCTGGAAGCATTCTTTGATTTGGAAAAAGAGAATGGATTTTTTGAAATGGCAGACAGCCTTGTAGAAACATTGGGACTGGATGAGACAAATGAGCTGAATCTAATCATATCAAGAATATTGCAGGAAGATTTGACAGACAGTGTGGTATTTCTTACCGGAGTAGGCAAGTGCCATCCGATAATAGCAAGCCACAACATCTTAAATAACCTGCATCAGGTACTTGACAGTGTGCCGGTAGTGCTTTTCTATCCGGGAGAGTATAGCGGACAGGATTTGAAATTATTTGGAACGATGGATTCACACAACTATTATAGGGCATTCCGTCTGGTGTAGAGGAGGAAATACAATGCAGATTAAAAATATGTTTGAAAAGCAGATTGATCGTGACATCAAAGGTGTTATTAAAGTAGGTCAGTCGGATGAAGAAAATGTATATCAGGAATTAGATGAATATGTAGTGACCAAGGAACTTCTGAAGCATTTCAGGGATTTCTTTAACAATTATGAAAAGGGTGTAGACGGATATACAGATAAGATGGGTGTCTGGATTTCCGGATTCTTTGGAAGTGGTAAATCTCACTTCCTGAAAATACTGTCTTATTTATTGAAAAACAGCACAGTAGAAGGTAAAAGAGCCATTGAGTATTTTACAGATGGTAAAAAAATAGAAGATCCAATGCTTATTGCAGAGATGACAAAGGCTGGAACAATTGAGTCAGATGTCATGCTTTTTAATATTGATTCAAAAGGCTCAGCGAAGGTAGGCTCCGGTAAGGAGGCTATCGTTGAAGTGTTTATGAAGGTGTTCAATGAGATGCAGGGATATTGTGGTTCAATACCTTATCTCGCAGAATTTGAGCGCCAGTTGGATAACGAGGGCAGATTTGAAGAGTTCAAAGCGAAGTTCGAAGCGAATGCAGGAGCACCTTGGGAGAAAAAGAGACAGGCATTTGCAGTTATTCAGGATAAAGTAGTAAAGACATTAGTCGAGATGGATTTCATGAGTGAGGAAGCAGCCCGCAACTGGTGCAAGAATGCAAAGGGTAGCTATGACCTCAGTATCGAGAAGTTTGTATCACTTGTGCAGGAATATTGTGCGAAGAAAGGTCCGAATCATCATGTTATCTTCTTAGTGGATGAAATCGGTCAGTATATTGCAGATGATACACAGCTTATGCTCAATCTCCAGACAATCGTGGAAGACCTTGGAACAGCCTGCAAAGGTAAGGCATGGGTTATCGTAACGAGCCAGGAGGATATTGACTCTATTACAAAGACAAAGGGAAATGACTTCTCTAAGATTCAGGGACGTTTTGATACGAGACTTTCTCTTTCGGCATCCAATGTTGACGAAGTAATCCGTAAGCGTGTGCTTGCAAAGAATGAGACAGCAACACAGACGCTCAGACTTCTCTATGAGCAGAAAGAATTAATTATCAAGAATCTCATTACATTTACAGCGGATACAGCGGACAAGAAGCTGTATGCAGATAAGGCTGATTTCGCAGACTGCTATCCGTTCATACCATATCAGTTCAATCTTTTAGGACAGGTACTTACTGCGGTCAGAACACATGGCGCAAGTGGAAAGCATCTGTCTGATCAGTCACGTTCTATGCTTGCACTGTTTCAGGAGTCGGCAATCAGAGTAATGGATAAAGAGGATGGAGTATTGGTTCCGTTTAGCTTCTTCTACGATCCATTGCATAAGTTTATTGACCACCAGCACAGTCAGGTAATCTCAGATGCAGAGAATAACAGTAAGTTGGATGAGTTCGATGTAGAGCTTTTGAAGGTTCTCTTTATGATTAAATATGTCAAGGAAATCAAGGCAAATGTGGACAACCTGACTACACTTATGATTTCCAATATTGATGATGACAGGATTGAAGTCCGTTCTAAGATTGAAGAATCATTAAAGAAACTGATTAAAGAGACACTTGTACAGAAGAATGGTGAAATATACATCTTTCTGACAAACGAGGAGCAGGAAATCAATAATGCCATCAACAATGAGTCAGTAGAGATGGGAGAAATCATCGGAGAGGCTTCTACAGTTATCTTTGAGGAAATCTATACAGAGAAGAAATATCGTTACAGCAGTCGTTACTTATTCCCATTCAACCAGAAGGTGGATGACCGATTCTTCAAGGGCAATCAGTCTAACGATATCGGAGTGACAGTTATTACACCTTATGGCGGAGATTATGCAGACTCTGCACTTCGTCTGCTCTCAGCACAGGAAAGCAGTGTGATTGTGAAGTTGCCAAATGACAGTACATTCCTTGATGAGATTACAGAATCCATCAAGATATATAAATTCCTTAATAAAAATGCGTCCGGAGCCAGAGGCAGCTTTGACAGCATCCGCAGGGCAAAAGAGGATGAGCGTATTGAGAAGAAGGACAGAATCCGAATCTTTATTGAGGATGCATTAAAAAATGCTGATATATATGTAAATGGCGATAAGGCAACCATTTCAGCTAAGGAGCCGGCAACAAGAATTAATGAAGCACTCGGTAAGCTCGTAGCAATGAAATACAATAAGCTTACCTATATGGAGACAGCACCGGAGCTTTCAGATATCAGTGCTATCTTTAAACACAGCGATGGTCAGATGAGCTTCCTAGGCACAAGTGATACCACACCGAATAAGCTTGCTTTAGAGGAAGTGGTACAGGTAATCGGATTAAACAATGCCAGACATATGAAGACATCCCTCAAGTCACTACAGGATAAGTTTGGTGCAGCACCTTATGGATTTGATCCAAAGGATGTGCAGTGGCTTGTTGCAATGTTGTTCAAACTGGGAAGAGTGTCTCTTACTCTTAACAGTCAGAGCTTGTCATTACTTTCAACGAATCAGGATGAACTGGTCAGATATATTACAAAGCGAGAGTATGTAGAGAAACTCCTGATAGACATCAGAGAAAGAGCAACGGACGGACAGATTCGTTCTGCAAAAGAAGTTATGAAGGATTACTTCGGATTTACTGTATCCAGTGATGATGATGACAAAATCATGAGCAGCTTCAAGAACAGAGCGAAGGATAAAGTTGAAGTATACGATGACATCCTTGTAGAGTACAGAATCAATTCGAAATATCCTTGTAAGCGACTGATGGAAGAGGCAAGAAAGAGACTTGCAGAAATCCTTGATATCAATGAGCCTACAGAGTTCTTTAAAACTGTAGATAAGAAGAGGGATGACCTGCTTGATGATGCAGAAGATACTGCACCTGTATTTGATTTCTTTAAGGGAGATCAGAAAAAGATTTTTGAAGAGGCAGTAAAGAATCTTGCATATTTTGGAAACAGCAAGACTTATGTAAGTGACCAGGAGCTGTTAAAGGTAGTCGAAGAGATAGAGACTATCGTAAAGGACAGCAAGCCTTTCGGTAAGATCCAGAGATTACCGGAATTAAATAAGAGATTTGAAGAGCTTCATATGGGATTGCTTGAAAAGGAAGCAGCTATCATGGACCCATTAGTACATGACGACTTCCTTAAAGTGAAAGATGTTTTGGATACAAAGCAATTTGCAGAGGTACTCCGTCCTCGTATCAATCAGAGGTTTGAAGAAATCTGGGATAAGCTGAAAAAATCAAATGATATAGCAGCAATCAAGAATATCAAGCTGGAAAGTGACACTTTAAAAATCAAATGCTTGGATGAAATAGATGAATATGAGAGGACCCATCAGCCTGCACCGGAACAACCTGTTGCACCGGTAGTACCCGGTAAAGAGCCGATTGAACCTATTCCAGCGCCGACTAAAGTAAAGACAAAGAGACGTAAGAATGTTTCCATCAGCAATGTAGCAGGGGCTAGAACATATTCGATAGAGACAGAGCAGGATATTGATAAGTTCCTTGCCGAGATGAAACAGAAACTGATGAATGAATTGGATGATGATACAATAATAACATTGAGCTAGAAGGAGGAACACGTAATGATTAAGTGTTTTACTTTTGAAAATTTTAAGAGTTTTGAGAAAGCCGAATTAAATCTTGAGGCACTGACAACTCTGATAGGGACAAATTCTTCTGGAAAAAGCAATGCTATAGAGGGAATTGCAATTTTAGCAAAGTCAGCAACAGGAATTGAACTAAATACAATACTGGATGGAACAAAGAGCACAGGAGCTGTAGTTCGTGGTGGCAGCCGTGGATGTGCAAGATTCAAAACGAACGCATTTAAGCTAGGATGTTTAATAGATTTAGATGATACCCATGATTTATTATATGAAATAAAAATTGGAGTGGGAGATCGCGTAGGGATTGAAGAAGAGGGCTTATATCTTGTAAAGAGAGATACTTTCGGTCCTAAAACTAATAAAATTTTTAAAACTAAAAAGGCAGAAGATGGACGTGCTGAAATAAAGGTACAATATAAAAATGGAATGAGAGGAAATGATCCTGATACAATTTGCATACGTTCATCAGCAATTTTACCACAAATGGTAGTTAAAATGGGAAGAGATACAGAAGAGGAAAAAACAATAATATCTTATATGGATAGAGTTGTAAGCCATTTAAAGAATATTCGTATGTTAGATCCGGTTCCTTCAGTTATTCGTGACTATGTTCGTACATCAGATGTCGAGTTGCGACAGAATTGTGATAATCTTTCAGCAGTATTATATGAAATGTGTAAAGATACATTAAAGAAAGATAGGCTATTAGAAGTTGTAAGGGGGCTTCCTGAAAATGATGTAGAGGATATAGAATTCATTGAAACAAAGATAGGTGATGTGATTTTTGCATTAAGAGAAAGAAATCTTAATTCTACAGAGCTGGTAGATGCACGTCAGCTATCAGATGGTACATTGCGTTGTATTGCGGTCTTAACTGTAGCATTAATAGGAGAACCGGGAAGCTTGATTATGATAGAAGAAATAGATAATGGCATCCATCCAGCCCGTGTATATAAATTAATAGAACAGTTAATTTCAATAGGAAAAGAAAGAAAAATTGATATTATTATTACTACCCATAATGCTACTCTTTTAAATTCATATAAAAAAGATGAACTTTTAGGAGTCTCAGTTGTGTATCGAGATAAGGAGAGAGGAACAAGTAAAATAAAATCATTTGTTGATATTGAAGATTTTCCGGCTATGCTTGCATCCGGCGGATTGGGGAATGCGATGATTGATGATAGTCTGCTGAAATCACTTAAGAAGACAAATGAGAAAAAAGACTATTCATGGCTGGGGGTATAGTAGATGAATGTTAGATTTATAGATACATCTGTTATGATGAATCTGTTGGAAGTTCCGGGAAGATGTGCTGATTCACAGATGATAAAAGATGAATTTAGACAGATAATAGATAATAAAGAGGTTCTGATCCTTCCAATAGCTACAATTATAGAAACAGGAAACCATATTGCGCATATCAGTAATGGAAACAGTAGACGGACAATAGCGTCTAAGTTTGGAGAGTTTTTGAGAAAAACGGCAGAAGGAGAAGCTCCATGGAAGTTATATGGTATAGAATTAGACAAAGAAGGTCTCGTATATCTGGCAGACCATATAGAGGAGAACGCGATGCAACAGGTGGGCGTGGGTGATATGTCTATTATTCATGCATATGAGCAATATAAGTCTAATACTCCGGGAATTGGAAGAATAATGATATGGAGTACAGATAGACATCTGCAGGGATACATTGAAGAAAATGTATCAGAAACTACATATAGGAGACGAAGAAAATCGTAATCACAAACCGTTAGTTTGGAGGATATAGCACATGAACAAAAATGCAATTAAGAAATTTGCGATAGATGCAAGAAATAAGCTGATAGCATCCGTTACGGATAAAGCGGGTATGCTTGGAATTACACCGGATAATTGCAGTGAAGCAGTCACAAAAGGTGCTGATTTTGAGGTATACAAGACAGCAGCAGGAACAGAGGTAACACTTAACAAAAAACAGTGTGAGCAGAGAAGAAAACTGGTAGACCAGATTCATGCAAGAGGCTTTGAAGCGGTAGTGGAAGAAGTGGCATATACATGGTTTAACAGAATCTGTGCTATCCGTTTTATGGAAGTAAACGACTATATGTATCCTGTAAGAGTTCGTGTGCTTTCTTCTGAAAAAGAAGGAAAGAATGAGCCTGATGTGGTTACAATTGCTCCTGATATCGACTGGGATTTCACAGATAAAGAGAAAGAAGAAATCATTGATGCCAAGATGAACAACAGGCTTGATGATTTATTCAGAATGCTCTTTATGAAGCAGTGTAATCTGCTTCATGAAGTGTTACCGGGACTTTTTGAAGAAACAGAAGATTATACAGAAATGCTTCTTAACATCTCATTCACAAATGAAGATGATGTAATTCGTATGCTTGTAGATGGTATCGATGAAAAAGATTTTAACATCACAACTGTTGATGAGGATGGCAAGGCAGCAGGACAGGTAGAAATCATCGGCTGGTTATATCAGTATTACAATACAGAGCCTAAAAATAAAGCATTTGCCAAGAAAGCCAAAATCACAAAAGAAGAAGTACCGGCAGTTACACAGCTTTTTACTCCGGACTGGATTGTGCGATATATGGTTGAAAACAGCCTTGGCAGAATGTGGGTAGAAGGACATCCGGATAATGAACTGAAGAGCAAATGGAAATACTATCTGGATGAGGCTAAGCAGGAAGAGTCTGTGCAGCAGGAACTTGATAAGATAAAGGAAGAGTATGCGACACTAAAACCGGAAGATATAAAGCTTATCGATCCATGCATGGGTTCCGGACATATTTTGGTGTATGCGTTTGATGTATTTATGCAGATATATGAAAATGCAGGATGGTCACAGAGAGATGCTGCACAGAGTATTATCCAAAATAATATATATGGACTTGATATAGATGACAGAGCTGCACAGTTGAGTTATTTTGCAGTATTGATGAAAGCAAGACAGTATGACAGAAGAATCCTGACAAGAGGTATAGAGCCGAATGTATATGCTGTGCAGGAGAGTAATGGAATTAATCGTGGTCAGCTAAAGTACTTTGGTGCTGGATTGACAGATGCAGAGAAGGATTCAGCAGTATCGCAGATGGAAGGACTTCTTAATACATTGAATGACGCAAAGGAATATGGTTCTTTGCTTAATATGGAAGATTATGATTGGGAGCTGTTAGAGAAATTTGTAGAGAATACGGATACAGAAAGCCAGATTTCTTTTGATACATATGGATTGGATGAGACAGCAGAGCAGTTGAAACGATTTATTAGAATTGGCAGGATGATGGCACAGAAGTATGAGGTAGTTGTGACTAATCCGCCATATGCTGGAACAAGCAATCTTAGTGCAAGAGTGAATGATTTTGTGAAGAAAAATTATCCGGATAGTAAGGCGGATTTATTTGCTGTGTTCATTGAGCGTTGTGGAGAGATGCTTAAGAAAAATGGATATCAGGCAATGATTACACAGCATTCATGGATGTTTCTGTCTAGTTATGAAAAATTGCGTATTAAATTACAAAAAATAAGTATTGTAAATATGGCACATTTAGGAGCTAGAGCGTTTGAAGAAATAGCAGGCGAGGTCGTTCAGACAAGTAGTTTTATATTAAGCAAGAAAAATATAAGGAAGTTTAGAGGTGTTTACAGTAGATTAGTAGATGCAAATAATCAGAGCGCTAAAGAAGAATTATTTTTATCTGAGAAGAAAAAATATGTGGTAAATCAGGATAATTTTAATAAGATACCTGGAAATCCAATTACATATTGGGCATCAGAAAAAATACTGAAAGCTTTTTCTACAGGAGTACCATTGTCACAAATGGCGATTGCTCGAAATGGAGTAAAAACAGGTGATAATCAAACGTTTGTAAGAATGTGGCAAGAGATTAATTATACAACTTTTTGCACAAATGCATCTGATTGCCATGAGGCGATAAAGAGTGGACTAAAGTGGTTTCCATATAATAAGGGAGGAGAATCAAGACGTTGGTATGGAAATAATGATTATGTAGTAGATTGGCAGTATGGCGGTAAAAGACTTTTTGGACAAGCAAAGATAGATAAGAGAAATGTGCAGGATTATCCAGACGAAATGAAGTTTACCCCTTCATGTACATGGTCATTAATTAATACTGGAACTCCAACATTTAGATTTAAAGAACATAATATATCTGATATTGCAGGGATGTCATTTTATCAAGCTGCTGAGAGTAATTTATATTTATTGGGACTGTGCAATTCACCAGTTGCGAATGCAATACTGAAGTTAATTGCACCTACAATTAATTATCAAGCAGGGGATATTGGTCGAATACCAGTTCTTTTGAATTATTCATTTTTCGAGCAAATTAACAAAATTGTTAAGGAACTAATTGAATTATCTATAGCAGACTGGGATTCATTCGAAAGCTCATGGGATTTTAAACGTCACCCTTTAGTATCTGCTATTTCTAAGAATAGAGCATTATTTGATGACATGGAAGATATTGATTTGGCAGAATGTTATACCTGCTGGGAGAATGAATGCAACGAGCGTTTCAATCAACTCAAAGCAAATGAAGAAGAACTGAATCGCATTTTTATTGATATTTATGGTTTGCAGGATGAATTGACACCAGAAGTAGAAGATAAAGATGTTACAGTTCGTAAAGCAGATTTACAGCGAGACATTAAGAGCCTGATTTCTTATGCTGTCGGCTGTATGTTTGGACGATATTCATTGAATGAGGAAGGTCTTGTTTTGGCAGGACAACCATTTGAATCACATTTCTTTGAAGCTTCAGCACCGGTATGTGGAACTGGATTTGCAGGAGCACCGGGGGCATCCGTTCTAATAGGTGAATTTTATTATAAGACAGATGAAGGTGTGAAAAAATGCACTTATAATCCTGACAAAGATAATATCATTCCGATTTGTGATGAAGAATATTTCTCGGATGATATTGTTTCAAGATTCTGCGAATGGGTGAAGGTTGTATATGGTGAGAAATCGTTGGAGACAAACCTTGATTTTATTGCAAAAGCACTTGGTAACAAAGGTAACACAAGCAGAGAAGTAATCAGGAATTATTTCTTAAATGATTTTTTCAAGGATCATTGCAATACATATTCTGTTACAGGTTCCGGTAAGCGTCCTATTTACTGGCTGTTTGACAGTGGCAAACAGAATGGATTTAAGGCACTTATTTATATGCATCGTTATGATGCAGACACAGTCGGAAGAGTAAGAACTGATTATCTCCATCGGGCACAAAAATATGTGGAAACCGCAATGCAAAGTGCCCAGTATACAATTGACAATGCAACATCAGCATCAGAAAAGTCGAAAGCTACAAAGGCGGTAGCAAGGTATACAAAACAGCTTGCAGAGATGAAGATATATGATGAAGCCATTGCCCATGTAGCCAATCAGAGAATTGAGATTGACTTGGATGATGGTGTAAAGGTGAATTATGCAAAGTTCCAAGGTGTGGAAGTGTCACAGGAAGGTAAGAAAGCATTGAAAGTTGATTTATTGGCAAAGATATAAAGAAAAGAGGAAAGCTATGAATTTACAAAGCAAATTGATAAAATTATACAATGAAATTGACGAATTAAAGAATAAAGACAGCTCAAGTGATAGCGATTTTAAAGCATGGAAAACCGATGTGCAATTATGTTTATCGGGTTTATATGGAGAAAAAAGTATACAACTTAAAAATTTTAATAGTAGACAATTTTCTCCAATATTTATTGGGGGAAATACAGATTGGCATGGGCCGTATGTGCGAGATCTAGAGACTACAAAGAAAGAATTTGAAAGATATATTGACGATTTTGAGGATATAAGTACAAATGTTGATGTGAAAAATAATATTCCAGTGAATAATAAGGTGTTTATTGTTCATGGACATGACGGTGAGCTAAAAGAGAAGGTTGCAAGAAGATTAGAACAGCAAGGTATTGAAGCGATAATCTTAAGTGAACAAGCGAATCGAGGAAGAACTATTATTGAAAAAATAGAAGCATATTCGGATGTACATGTAGCAATTGCACTATTTACACAAGATGATATTGGAGCGGTTAAGGAAGAAAAAGGAAACGAAAAATATAGGGCTAGGCAGAACGTTGTTTTCGAGGCAGGCTATTTTATGGGATATTTAGGTAGAGAGAATGTAATTATGATTGCAGAAGAAAATCTTGAAATTCCAGGGGATTTATCAGGAATGGTATATACAACAAAAGATAACTGGGAATTCGAAATGTTAAAGGAACTTAAAGCAGCAGGAATGAAAATTGATATGAATAAACTAATTGGCTAAATAAGAATCGTTTGCAAGAATACAAGTCTATGGAGTTATTGTTTTAATGTAGATAGATAATCCGTATGATTAGGAAGGAGGCGTAGAATATGTTGCAAATTATATCTGGTAAATTTTTTGAAGATGGTGAAATAGTACATAACGAATGTAATGGAGTTTTATATTCTAATGTTGCCTTTCATTCCATGCACCCTATAGAATACGAAAATATAAAAATAAATACAGTGGATTGGTATCCTGGATATCCTTGTTATGTTATTTCGTATGATAACTGTATTGAACATACTCATAAAACAAGTATACTTGTAAAAATTGGGGATAATGTTGTAATTGAACAGCTAAAATATATTTTATCATTTTCATTAAATGCAATATTTGATGAAAGTGCGTCGGTGATAGAGAATCTTTGCAGAAGAGGAAATGCTCATGACAATTATATATCCTCTTATGTGACAGAAACATTTGATAAAGAGCGCAACTTTACTAGAGAAGATTGGGAATATAGCATTCAGTTTTATAAAAAGATGATGAATTTGGCTCGTGACGAATATAAGATAGTCATGAGATGCCTAGCTGCATATCACGCTTCATTTAGTGTGTTTAGTAAGGATATATCATTATCATATAGCATTCTTGTTTATGCTTTAGAGACTTTGTCAGAAAACTTTGATGAGTATACCACTTCTTGGAACGACTATGATCAGAACACTAGGAAAAAATTGGATGCTTTATTAGATAAAGTTGAAGATAATGTTGCAGAAGAAATAAGAAATATTTTAGTTTCTAATGAACACTTGAAATTATCAAGGCGATTTACTCAATTTATTTTGAAGTATTTAGATGATGACTATTATAAAGCAATAGATAAACGTCAAGGTTCAGAAGAAGAAGTTAAGCAGGCAGTCGTAAAAACTTATATATTTAGATCCAAATATGCACATGAATTAAAACCGATAATGAAGCAATTAATGGATGCTGGAATATCTGCCAATTCAGAAATATTTGAGTTTCAACATGAGGTGTTTTTTACATACTCAGGATTGTTAAGACTTGTCCGTACAGTTATAACGAATTTTGTTAATTCAAGAAATGTTGTGGAAAAGGAAGACTATGCATGGTATGACGATTTGCCGGGCACGATGAGTGTAGATCTACATCCTAATTTATGGCTAGGTAAAAGCAATGATTTTAATTTTAGAAATATAGATAGGAATTTCGAGGCACTATTATATTGCGTAGAAACTGAGCATAAAGTTCCTGAAATGAATGAACTTGTTGAAAATTATATGACTAATATTCTTAGTATTAAGGAGTCAGATCGATGTACAGCATATGTTCTGTCGTGGATATATGTAAACATTGTTCAGGGATTAGACAATAATTTTGTGGACAAAATAAAAAAATTATTAGATAAGCATTCTGAAACACTAAATAAATGTTGTATTGCAACAATTATAGGCAATAGTTTTGGAATGAATACAGGATGTTTTGATTTAGAAGAAGTAGTAACAGTTATAAATAACTATAATAAGAGTAAATTTAAAAAGAATAGATTGAAAATTCATAGTAGGATAGAAAGCAGAATTTATATTGCAATTGCTCGCAGCTATAAAGATGAAGACAATAATAGCTGTAAATATTGGTATAAAAAGGCATATAGAAATGCTGTTAATGACAAAGAATTGCAGAGTGAAATTTTGAAAGAAATTGAACTGATAAAAATATAGTCAGGAGGTTTGGCGATTGAAGGAAGAAATTCTAGAAGAATTAAATATTAAAGAAGACAATGAGCGAGAATGCAAATTGGCAACTGGTGGACTCCCAGAGAGCATATGGGAGACTTACTCTTCTTTTGCAAATACAAATGGTGGCACGATTCTGCTTGGAATTAGGGAACACAGAGATTCTTTTACTGTTGAAGGACTGACAGACAAGCAGATTGTTAAATATCAGAAAGACTTTTGGAGTACATTGAATGACAGAAATAAAGTATCAAAGAACATCTTACTGAATCATCATGTCAGACCTGTAGCTGTCGGAGAAAAGAAAATACTAAGAATTGATGTTCCAGCAGCAGACAGACATGATAAGCCGGTATACATCGGGACAGATCCGATGAAGGGTACTTACAAGAGAGATTATGAAGGAGATTTCCTTTGTACCGAAGAGGCAGTCCGGGCTATGTTTGCAGACCAGAGAGATGTATCTGGTGATGTGGAAGTGCTGGATGAGTTTGGATTGGATGTGCTGAATCAGGATACGATAAAAGGCTATAGAATTATTTTTGAACAGCTTCACAGTGGACATCCGTGGAATGCTTTGGAAAATGATGAGTTCCTTATGAAACTAAGGGCAGCAGCGAAGAATAAGAATGGTACATTATCTCCAACGATAGCAGGACTTTTATTCTTTGGAGAAGCTTATCACATTACTGAAGTTTTCCCTAACTATTTTCTGGATTATCGTGAGGAATGTGATGATAAAGCGGTACGCTGGTTATTCCGAACACATTCTAATGAAGGTGATTGGAGCGGTAATATATACGACTTTTTCTGCAAGGTGCGTACTAGAATGGACGATGATGTAGCAGTTCCATTTGCAAATAGACGAGATGGATATCGGGTAGACAGAGTGGATGTGCATGATGCATTGGAAGAAGCATTGGCAAATGCACTAGCACATGCAAATTATTATGGTAGACGAGGAATCCTCGTTGTTAAAAAGGGTAAGGAACTTAGTATTTCCAATCCCGGTACTATCAGAGTAACAAAAGAGGAATTTTATGCAGGTGGCAATAGTGATCCACGAAATCCGAATATCTTAAAAATGTTTGGGTTTGTAAATGTCGGTGAGCGTGCCGGAAGTGGTGTCGATAAGATTATGACAGCATGGGCAGAACAAAATTGGAAAAAACCGGAATTTGATTTCTCAGAGCGCAGTGACAGGGTAACATTAAAGCTTGAAGTTGGACAAGTGGTATATATTCCGGGAGCTGCTGATATAAGAAACTCTACAGAGAGTGATGAAGCAGAAACAATGACTACTATGTCGAAAGAGGAAAAAGTACTTGCTTATATCAGGCAAAATGGAAGTATTTCAATGCAAAAAGTAATGGAAACCTGTAACTACAGATCTAGAACTGGAGCAAGAAAGTTAATAGATAAAATGATAAATGTGGATTTGATAGAAAAAATGGGAGAAGGAAATAAGACGATTTATAAAATTAAAGAATAGGTTACTGGTCACTTGAAATGAAAGAGTGACCGGTAGGTGGTCACTTTTAAAATAAAATGACCACTAAGTGACCAGCAGATGGTCACTGGTGCTCATTGAGTGACCACCATTATCAATATCAAATGTAATTGGTGCAGAGACTATCTTCACCAATGGATTAGAAGGTGAAATATGGATTTACAGAACATACAGGATCAATTAAATAC
>OGLJ01001923.1_pt1 | contig 14834 bp, 8 predicted proteins | sample 1572801 | NCBI WGS metagenome assembly OGLJ01 (sample SAMEA2581877, study PRJEB24529) | metagenome | biome: Human gut stool | place: China | collected 2011
AGATGGGGATATGGCGCAGGGTGCAGACCTTGAACAGCTTGATGGTCTGGGCCTCAACGCCCTTGGCGGCGTCGATGACCATGACGGCAGAGTCCGCCGCCATCAGGGTGCGGTAGGTATCCTCCGAAAAGTCCTGATGGCCCGGCGTGTCCAGGATGTTGACGCACTTGCCCGCATAGTTGAACTGCAGCACCGAGGAAGTCACGGAAATACCGCGCTGCTTCTCGATGTCCATCCAGTCGGAAACGGCGTGCTTTGCGCTCTGCTTGCCCTTGACGGAACCCGCCTGGTTGATGGCTCCACCGTACAGCAGCAGCTTTTCGGTCAGCGTGGTCTTGCCGGCGTCGGGGTGGCTGATGATCGCAAACGTCCGACGGCGCTCGATTTCTTCACGATTTGTCATAGATTTATAAGTCTCCCAATTTCAAGTCAGAGGGGTTTGTTTCGGGTCCTTTCTTCGTCACATGGGTCGTTCTCCATCAATAGGCCTGCCCTCTCAGGCGCTTTGCGCCCGCTCCGCCAAAGGGAGAGGCGGCATCGCATCCGCGATGCCAAAGAGGGTCCGGCCGTCTAAAAATCAAACAGCATTTATTTTAGCAGAAATTCCACCTAGATGCAAGACTTTTCTCATTTTTTCAGAAGAAAGCAGGGCAGGGGTGCCGTTTCGGCCCAATTGGCGAAATCGCAGACGAGGACGGTGCAGCGCGTCAGGGGCAGTGTGCGCATCCAGTGCAGGATCTCCGTCTTCTCGTCCGACCCGATGACCCGGCCGCTGTAAAGGATGGCGCTGAGCACCCCGCCGGGCCGCAGTGCGTCGAGGGCCGCTTCCAGCGCAGGGATGCTGCTCTCCGCGTGGGAAAAGACCGTGTGGTCTGCCCCCGGCAGCCAGCCGAAGTTGAACATCACGGCATCCGCCGTGCCGGGCTGGACATCATGCAGCAGGTCTGCATGGCTGCCGCAGTACAGCTCGGCGGAAAGCCCGTTCGCGGCCAGATTCCGTCGGGTGGAGGCAATGGCTTCGGGCTGGATGTCAAAGCCCAGCACCCGGCCCGTCCCGCCCGCCAGACGGCACAGAAACGCCGTATCTCCGCCGTTGCCGCAGGTGGCATCCACCAGCAGCTGCGGGTTTTGCAGCCGGGCCGCAAGGAAGTCCTGCACGAACTTCACAGCGGTCAGGTCCGGCGTCCGGCGGCGGCAGAGCCGCCCGGCCTCCTCCCGGAAGCCGAACTTCGCCCAGAACGCTTCCTCCCCCGGCACAGCGGGCAGCGGGGCCGTGAAAACGGTGGCCGTCTCCCTGTCATATCCGCCAAAGCGGCGCAATATCTCTTTTAGCAGATAAGACCCATAGCCTTTCCGCCGCCATTCTGGTACAATGGTAAGGCAGGCAACGTCCGCCCCTGCCGCCGTCCGGGTCAGCTGACAGCAGCCCACCTCGGTCTTCTCTTTATACAGTGCAAAGCCGCCGGGCCGTTCTTCCAGTTTCATACGCAGTCTCCTTTTCCCTTACAATACCAAGCTCTCGCGCCGCTGTCAAGGCCTGCGGCTACGACCTTATTTCACACATTCTTCACCCGCTCAGCGATTCGTTTTCACAATTAGCGGCTACAATAGAGCCAGTTCCAGAGAGGGACGGGCGAAACGCCCCTCCCGAACCAGTCCCTTCGAGAAAGGAAGTTGTACCATGGAAAATGAAAACAAATGGGAATACGATTATTCCTCTGCAAATAGTTCGTCCGGCGATACCGGATACCCCAACGTCGGCTCCTCCGGCATGAACACCGCCAACACGGCGGGCACCTACAGCGACCCCGCCCCGGCCCGCCCGTCGGAAACTTCCACCGGCAATGGCGGCACTACGCCGCCCCCGGCAGGCCCGGAGCCGCAGGCCGCAGCCTCCAAGCCACCGAAGAAGCGCCGCAAACATAGCGGCGGCCGCATCGTCCGCAGCGCCGTTGCGCTGGTGCTGGCCGCAGCCATGGGCTTTGCAGGCGGCTTCGTGGGCGCACGGGTCGGCAATGCAGGCAACAAGGTCGTCATCCAGCAGGTGGAGCGCACCGACAGCAGCGCGGCCTCCGGCACCGCCGTCGCGTCCGGCGGCATGACTACTTCGCAGGTCTCCGAGATGGTCAGCCCCAGCGTCGTGGTCATCACCACCGAACAGGTCGTCTACTCGCAGTGGTCCTGGTACGGCCAGAATCAGGTCGAGTCCGGCGCAGGCAGCGGCGTCATCATCAGCTCGGACGGCTATATCCTCACCTGTGCGCACGTGGTCTCCGGTGCATCGCAGATCACCGTGACCATCGGGGATACCGACTACACCGCCACCGTGGTGGGCGAGGACGACACCAGCGATGTCGCCGTGCTGAAGATCGACGCCACCGGCCTGACCCCCGCCACCGTCGGCGACAGCGACAGCCTGTCGGTCGGCGACAGCGTCCTGGCCGTCGGCAACCCGCTGGGTGAGCTGGGCGGCACCGTCACCAGCGGCATCGTCAGCGCACTGAACCGCAGCGTGACCATCCAGGGCACCAGCTCCACCAACACCATGTCCCTGATCCAGATGGATGCCTCCGTCAGCCCCGGCAACTCCGGCGGCGGTCTGTTCAACATGAACGGTGAGCTGATCGGTCTGGTCAACGCCAAGTCCTCCAGTTCGGACGCGGAGGGTCTGGGCTTCGCCATCCCCATCAACGACGCCATCCAGGTAGCGCAGGACCTGCTGGAGAACGGCTACGTCTCCGGCCGGCCGTATATGGGCATCACCTACATCGCCGTGACCGACGCCCAGACGGCGGCCCAGTTCAACGTCAACGCCTACGGCGTCTATGTCGTGGACGTCGTGCAGGGCGGCCCCGCCGACAAGGCCGGTCTGAAGGTTGGGGACCGCATCGTCAGCATCGACGGCACCGAGATCGCCCAGAAGGACGACCTTGGCACCCTGATGCAGCAGCACACGGCCGGTGACACCCTTTCCATCACCGTTGCCCGCGACGGCCAGATGCAGACCGTCTCGCTGACGCTGGGCGAAAAGAATGCGTCGAACACCGCCGCACAGCGTTCGGCCAACAACTGAGCCATCCTCCGCCGCAAGGCGTTATCAGGATTTGATCCCTTTCTTCTTCAAAAATCCCCCGACTGGCGGTGACCCGCTGGCCGGGGGATCGCTGTTTATACCAAGCCGAAGATGGTCGCACTGACCGGGGCCAGGACCGCTTCGCCGCTCAGGATGCGGCTGTCGCCCCGCCACAGGCTGGACGAGGCGCCGTCGCTCAGCAGCTTCCAGCGTCCGTCGGGCAGCCGGATGGGCTGTTCCTGTTCGGTGGGGTTGTAGTAGACGCAGAGCGCGCCCCACCACGCCCCATCGCCGGGCAGGGCAGGCAGACGCCAGCCCACCAGCGGCTGTTCCAAATCAAAAAATGCAATGGCGTTGGGGCTGGCTCTGTCCACCGCACCCAGCCGTGGGAAGGCATTCCGCAGCCCGATGAGGCCCCGGTAATAGTCCACCAGCCCATGAAACTGCTCGGCCCGCTTCCAGTCCAGCCGGTTCAGCGCCGGGGAGGAGCGGTAGCTGTTGCCCTGCCCCTTTTTGGTGCGGGCGAACTCTTCGCCTGCCTGCCAGAAGGGCAGGCCCATGCAGGTGAGGTAGATGCCTGCCGCCAGCCGGTTCTGGGCCAGGGCGGCACGGTCCACCGCGCCGAACTCCGGGCGCTCGTAGCGCACCAGGAGCAGCTTGTCCCACAGGGTGAAATTGTCGTGGGCGGACACATAGCTGACGATCTGCCCCGGCGTGTGGGGCGGGAACTTATCACTGCGGCACCATGCCGCCACGGCCCCGCCGATGTCCCAGAAGCTGCCGGGCCTGCCCTCCACGTAGCCCGACTCCCGCGCATTGAAGCAGCCGCCCTTGATGGCGTCGCGGGTGTCGTCGCAGAAGATGCCGATGCGGTCGTTCAGCATGGCCAGATTGTTCTTGTTCGCCTCGTACCGGTGCAGCGCACTGCTGCCGCCCTGCCACGGCTCGCCGTACATCAGGATGTCCCGCCCGCCGGGCAGCTTGTCCAGCTCGGCCCGCAGCAGGTTCATCGTCTCCACATCGTACAGGCCCATCAGGTCGAACCGGAAGCCGTCGATGTGGTACTCCTGCGCCCAGTAGAGTACCGAATCCAGAAAATATTTCCGAGCCATGGGCCGCTCACTGGCAAACTCGTTGCCGCAGCCGCTGCCGTTGGAAAGGCTGCCGTCCTCGTTCTGGCGGAAATAATAGAGGGGGACCGCCCGGTTCAGCACGTTGTCGAAGCGGTACATGTGGTTGTACACCACATCCATCACCACACCGATGCCCGCCGCATGGAGGGCCTGGATCATCTGCTTGCACTCTCGCACCCGGACTTCGCCGCGGGCGGGGTCGGTGGAGTAGCTGCCCTCCGGGACGTTGTAGTTGGTGGGGTCGTAGCCCCAGTTGTACTGCCGGGTCAGCGGGCGGCTCTCGTCCACGCTGCCGAAATCAAAGATGGGCATGAGCTGGACATAGCGCACCCCCAGCCGCTTGAGGTAGTTCAGGCAGGTGGGGTGGACGCCGTCGCAGTTCAGGGTCGTGCCCTGCTGGGTAAAGGCCAGGAATTTGCCCCGCCACGCATTGCGCACCCCGCTGGCCGGGTCCTGCGAGAAATCCCGGACGCTGACCTCCCAGACGCTCCGCTTCGATGCCGGGATGACCGGCCGTTTGTCCTGTTCCCAGCCCGGCGGGTCGGTGCGGGCCAGATCCACGATCATGCTCCGCGCCCCGTTCACGCCCGCCGCGCGGGCATAGGGGTCAGCGGTGGTCACGCTGCCCCACTCGGTGGTCACGTTGAAATGATAATACTTCCCGTGCTGGTCGCCGGGCAGGTAAACGCCCCAGACGCCCTGCCCCCACGGGCTCAGCGGCAGACTGCCGATGCAGGCCCCGCCGTCGCCTTTCCGGTAAAGATCGACCCGGACCGACTGCGCCGTGGGTGCCCACAGCCGCAGGTGGGTGCCCGATGGGGAATACGCCGCGCCCAGCGGCCCCTGATAGCCGGTCTGACGGGCAAACTCCTCGCTTTCGAACCATGCTTTCCATTGTGCAGGCGTTTTCATTGACTCTCATCCTTTATCCTAACATTCCCGCCCTCGCCGGAGGCAGGCCTTTTGAAATTAGTGTACCCGGCTTGCGCGGATTTTGCAAGAGTTTCCTTGCAAATGGGGCTGCGGTACACTATACTGAAAGAAATGAACCGATCACGGAGGCGATGACATGGCATACACAGACGATTGGGAGACCCTGATGAATGGAGTCTTCGGGCCGGGCGGCAGATTCAAGGCCGCCCCCGGCACCCCCGCCGAACCCCGGCAGCAGCCAAACAGCACTCTGAACGACCTGAACGCGGCGCTTTTGGAACAGCAGAAGAAGCTGGATGCGATGCTCAAGGCCCAGTCGGCCCAGCTGAAGACGCAGGACACCGCCGCCGAGGCCGCACTGGCCGACAGCCGCCAGATGCTGCGGGACATGGAGAACGACGGTCTGCTGGCCAAAGGCACCACCGGCGTGAAACCCGAACATCTGGGCAGCTTCGAGGGGCTGGCCGATGAAGTCCGGCAGACCGTGCTGGGGCAGGACGCCTTTGTGGACGCGGTCGTCCGCGCCATGCGCCGCCCCTTTGTGCTGGGCACCGAACCGCCCGCCGCCCGGAACGTCATCCTGCTGAGCGGCGGCACCGGCACCGGGCGGCACTTCGCGCTGGAGGAGACCGCCCGCTGCATGGCTGCGCGGGGCCTGCTGCAAAACGACCAGATCGCCGCGCTCGACCTGGCGCTTTACGCGAACCCCGCTGCTGAAAAGCTCTTTTTGCAGGACCTCTACGCCGCGCTCCACGCCCCCGGCGAGATCGTGGTCTTTGAACACTACGAGAGCTGCTGCCCCAGCTTTCTGAAGACACTGTCCGACCTGGCCGTCCGGAGCAGCGCCCCGCTCTCCAGCCGGTACATCGTCAACCGGGACGGCATTCTGGTGGACGCCGGAACGGCCTTGGCCCCCGGCGCGGTCAGCCGTCTCGACCCCTGCGGGAAGTACCTCATCTTCTTCTCGAACAAGGGCCGCGCCGCCATGGCGGACAAGTTCGGCGCAAGCATGGTCTCGGCGCTGGGCGACGTCTGCGAGACGACCGCCTACCAGCAGGCAGACCTTGCAGCCCTCGCCGCCCAGCAGCTGAACGCGCTGGCCCAGAAGGTCACGGCCCGGCTGGGCCTGACCCTCGCCGCCGGGGCCGATGTGCGGGACTACGTCGCTGCCCAGTGTACCCCCCAGAAGGGCGCAGCCGGGCTGTCCGGCTGCTGCGACCGCATCTTCCGCGCTCTGAGCGAATACTGCCTGCAAACGGACAAGCCGCTCACCGGCACCGTGACCCTGACCGCCGCACCGGAGGGCCTGCTCTTCCACCTGAACGATGCCGCCCCGGCCCCGCTGTTTGACCTGCTGCCCGCCGCCTACACCGGCGCGCTGGATGAGATCCGGGCCGAGATCTCGGAGCTGGTCGGTCTGGCCCCGGTCAAGGAATACGTGTTCGGTCTGGCCGACAATCTGCAGGTCCAGCAGCGCCGCGCCGCTGCGGGCATGAAGACGGCCAGCCTTTCGATGCACATGATCTTCACCGGCAACCCCGGCACCGGCAAGACCACCATCGCCCGGCTGGTGGCCAAGTACCTCAAGGCCATCGGGGCGCTCAAGGGCGGGCAGCTGGTGGAGGTGGGCCGCGGCGACCTCGTGGGCCGCTACACCGGCCACACCGCACCGCTGACCAACAGCGTCATCGAGAGTGCCCTCGGCGGCGTCCTCTTCATCGACGAGGCCTACAGCCTCTACCGCGGCGAGCAGGACAGCTTCGGCCTCGAAGCCATTGACACCCTCGTCAAAGGGATGGAAGACCACCGCGACGAGCTTGTGGTCATTCTGGCCGGATACACCAGAGAGATGGAGACCTTCCTCACCGCCAACAGCGGTCTGGCCAGCCGCTTCCCCAACAAGATTGAGTTCCCGGACTACACCGCCGACGAGCTGCTGCAGATCACCCACGTCCTTGCAAAAAACAAGGGCTACACCCTCTCGGAGGCCTGCGAAGAGCCGCTGCGGAACTACTACGCCCGCCGTCAGGCTGACGACGCCCGCACCGCCGGCAACGGCCGTCTGGCCCGCAACACCCTCGAAAAGGCCATTTTCCACCAGAGCCGCCGCCTCATCGCCGAGCCCGCCGCCGCGCTGGATGTGCTCCTGCCGAGCGATCTGGAATTGGACGAATAATTGCAGAACTACGCAAAAAACGGACCGTTTTCACGGTCCGTTTTTTCTTGTTTAGCGATGCTCTTCCGCCAGCTGTTCGGCCAGCGCCCGCATCCCGGTGCGGACGTCTTCGGGCGCAAGGACTTCCACCTTGCCGCCAAAGCCCGCCACCCAGCCGTAGAACGGCTCGCTGACACAGATGGGCACATCAAAGTGGAAGCGCTCGTCCTCCTCCGGCAGGAAGGTCGGCGAAGCGCCGAACCGCTCCCGCATGGCGCTTTCGAGGTCGGCTGTGCAGCGCAGGGTCACGCGCCGTTCGGGGCCGCCGTACATACTGAAGTGCTTGCGCAGGTAGGCGGGCAGATCGAAATCAGCAAACTGCTCCCGGCCGCGGCGGGGCAGCTCCAGCACCCGGACGCCGGACATCCGGTCCACCCGGTAGTGGCGGATGCCCACCGGCTCCTTTTCGTCCTGATAGGCGATGAGGTAATAGCAGCCGTTCTCCCACGCCATCTGCCATGGGCTGATGATCCGCTTTTCGGGCCGGCCCACTTTTTTGTAGTGGAATTCTACCATCCGGCCGGTGTTGATGGCCTCGTGCAGCGCGTCGATGCTGTACAGCAAGCTCCTGCTGTCGGTCTTGGGGCGGCCGTCCACGTAGACCTGACGCTGCAGCTGGCTGCCCTCGTAATTGGAGCAGAGCTTTTCCAGCTTCCGGATCAGGCGGCGGCTCGTGGCGCTGGACACCACCCGGCTGGCCTGCACGGCGTCCACCAGCAGCTTCAGCTCGGCCAGGTCAAAGGTGCGGCTGGCCAGAAAATAGCCGCCGCCCCGGCCCCGCCGGAGCTGGATGTCGTACCCCAGTGCGTTCAGCGCGTCGATGTCGCTGTACACGCTCTTGCGCTCGCAGAGGATGCCCTGCTGTTCCAGCAGCCCCACCAGCTGGGGCACGTTCAGCAGGTGATTTTCGTCGGTCTGTGTCTCAAAGATGCGCAAAAGCGCCAACAGCTTGGATTTCTGGCCTTCCTGCTTGGGCATAGGTTCACCTCATTCGGGGAGCTTCTTGTCGAACGCCGCACGGCGCTGGGTGGAAAGGCGGAACATCTCTTCGAGCTTTTCGCGGTCGCCCGCCGCCAGCGCGCTGCGCAGTGCGCCGAGCGCGGCGTCGAACTGGTCGATCTCCGAGATGAGGTTGTCCCTGTTCCAGAGGAACAGTTCTGCCCACATTTTGTCGTTGATGCGTGCGATGCGGGTCAGATCCCGGAAGGAGTCGCCCGTGTACTCGCACAGCGAGGTGTTGTCGTTGGCGCACATCAGGCTGACGGCGATGGCATGGCACAGCTGGCTGACATAGCCGACCATCCGGTCATGCTCCTGCACGGTCAGGGTGCAGATGTGTTTGAAGCCCAGCACCTCGGCCAGCTCTCGGACCCAGGCGATGGCCTCCGGGGTATTCCTCCCGGTCGGGGTGATGATGAAGTTCGCCGGGGCAAAATTCACCTCGGCGGCGTGTTCCACGCTGGAGGTCTCGCGGCCTGCCATCGGGTGGCTGGCGATGAACTCGACCCCCGCCGGGCAGAGGGCCTGCACCGGCTCCACCAGGCCAGTCTTGACGCCGGACACATCCGTGAAGATGCAGCCGGGCTTGAGGAGCGGGCCGTACGTCCGGAACCACTCGATGAGGGCCGTGGGGTAGAGGCCGAAGATGATGTGGTCGGCCTCCCGGACAAGGTCTTCAAAATCGTGGGTTTTGCCCCGCTCGATGTAGCCATGGTCGAGCGCGAACTGCAAGTGGCCCTCGCTGCGGTTGATGCCGTCCACATGGAACCCGGCTTTGGAGAGTTCCAGCGCATATTTGCCGCCCAGCAGGCCGAGGCCCACCACGAGATAACGTTTCGTTTTATCCAACATCTTCTACCTCCGCGCCCAATGGCTTGATGGCTGTAAAGAAATTCGGCCAGCTCTTCGTGATGGCCTCGGCACCGTCGATGGGCAGCCGCAGCCCCGCCGCCAGTGCCAGCACCGACAGGCTCATGACGACCCGGTGGTCGTTGTGGCCGGAGAGGACGCCGTCCGGCGCATGGAGCGCCCCGGCACAGCCCTCGATGGTGATGGTGCCGCCCGCGCTGGACAGCACCCCGCCGCATTTGCGCAGCTCTGTTTCCATGGCTTCGATGCGGTCGCTCTCCTTGATGCGGAGGCGTTCCGCGTTCCGGATGACCGTCTGCCCCTCGCAGAACAGGCCCAGCACCATCAGCACCGGGCCGAGGTCGGGGCAGTCGGCCAGGTCGATGTCCGTGCCGTGGAGCGGCGCTTTCCGGAAGACGATGCCCTGTTCGGTGCGGGAGAAGTCGGCCCCGCACCGGCGCAGGATGTCCAGAATGGCCGCGTCGCCCTGCAAGGTCGGTTCGGCCAGACCGGTCAGCGTGACGCCGCCGGTGACAGCCCCCAGCACCGCCGGGAAGGCCGCCTGGCTGTAATCGCCCTCGACGGTGTAGTCACAGGGGCGGTATGCCTGCCCGCCGGGGATCTCCAGCGTCGTTTCGTCCACCCACCGGCTCGTGACGCCGAACGCCGCCTGAACGGACCGGGTCATGTCGATGTAGCTGCGGCTCTCCACCGGCCGGAGCAGGTGAAGGGTGCTGGTGCCGCCCAGCAGCGGCAGGGCGAACAGCAGCCCGCTGATGAACTGGCTGGACACATTGCCCGCCAGCGTATAGTCCCCGCTAGAGAGCGCCCCTTCCACAGTCAGGCCGGAAGGGCTCTGCACAAAGCGGAGGCCCTGCTCCCGGTACAGCGCTTCATACACCGACTGGGGCCGCTCCATCAGCCGCCCGCGGCCCACAAAGGTCACTTCCTGGCCGGTGAGGCTGGCCAGCGGGATGAGGAAGCGCAGGGTGCTGCCGCTCTCGCAGCAGTCCACCGGGGCTTCCACGGGCAGAAAGCGGCCCAGTCCCTCCACGATCGCATCGTTCCCGCCGGTGGTGACGCGGGCGCAGAGCTGGCCCGCCGCCGCGAGGGTGGCGGCGATATCCTTGCTGAACTCCAGATTCCGGATGTGTGAGGTGCCCTTTGCCAGCGCCGCACAGAGCACGGCCCGGTGCGCCATGCTCTTGCTGGGCGGAGCCATAATGATTCCGTCAATGTTTCTGTCTGGTTGGATCGTGATCTGCATTTGCAGCCCTCCTTCTGCCCGTTCTGCCAAACGCTCTCCCTGCGGGAGAGCTGGGGCCTGAGAGGGTCACATCTCCCGCCCGATGGCCCATGCGACCTGGCGGCACTTGGCCATGGCCTGTGCAAAGCTGTCCGGGGTCAGGCACTGGGCACCGTCGCTCCATGCGTGGCGGGGGTCGTAGTGGACCTCCACTTCCAGACCGTCGGCACCGGCGGCCACCGCAGCGATCATCATCGGCTCCACGAGGTTGGCCTTGCCGGTGGCGTGGCTGGGGTCCACGATGACGGGCAGATGGGTCTTTTCGTGGATGATGGGCACGGCGGAAAGGTCCAGCGTGTTGCGGGTATACTTTTCAAACGTGCGGATGCCGCGCTCGCAGAGGATGACCTGCTCGTTGCCGCCGGCCATGATGTACTCGGCGCTCATGAGCAGCTCCTTGAGCGTGCTGGCCAGGCCGCGCTTGAGCAGGATGGGCTTGCGCAGCTTGCCGAGCTCACGCAGGAGGTCGAAGTTCTGCATATTGCGCGCGCCGACCTGAATGATGTCCACATCCTCGAACAGCGGCAGATGCTCCACACCCATGATCTCGGTCACGATCGGCAGGCCGGTGGCCGCGCGTGCCGTTTTGAGTAGCTCGATACCGGTGGCCTTGAGCCCCTGAAAATCGTAGGGCGAGGTGCGGGGCTTGAACGCGCCGCCGCGCAGGATGTTCGCGCCGGAGGCCTTGACCGCCTGCGCGACCGCGACGATCTGCTCCTCAGACTCCACAGAGCACGGCCCCGCGATCATGACGAAGTTGCCGCCGCCGATCTTCACGTCGCCGACCTCAACGACGGTGTCCTCCGGGTGGAACTTGCGGTTGCAGCACTTGAAGGGCTCGCTCACGCGCTTGACGCTGTCGACGATGCCGAGACTCGCGATCAGATCCATGTCCACGTTGGTCGTGTCGCCGACGAGACCGAGCACGGTCTGATATTCGCCCTCGGAAATGTGGATGACCAGCCCCTGAGCCTTGAGCCAGTCGATGAGCTGCGTGCGTTTTGCCGCTTCCACGCCATGTTTGAGTACGACGATCATGATGATTACCTCCGATACAATGTTGCAGATTTCTTGGATATCAAAAAGAAAATGCGGCACAGGCTCAACCTGTGCCGCATGAAACAAACCCGATATCCGAGCTCTTTTTTGCATCACAAATCAGCCTTACTATTGCAGCATAGTAAAGTAATAAGCGTATGCAAAATAGAAGCTGCGGTTCATATTCATAGCTCCGATCTTGTAAAAATGATTTCGATGGTTTGAGTATAAAAACTTCGCGGCGAAATGTCAACTGCAAATTTATACAAATCCGCACTTTTTTTGCATCGCATCCTTCATCAGACGTGCAAAGGCGATGAAAAAGCGTGGGCGGCTGCCGCCGCCCACGCAGAGGATGTTGCTTTGAAAAGAGGATTTACGCGTTGACCACGTGCTCGACGTAGTTCATGAGGATCATGGCGACCTGTGCGCGCGAGGCACTGCCCTGCGGATCGAGGATCGTCTGTCCGTCGCGCACGGTGCCGTTGATGAGGCCGGCGGCATTCGCCCAGGAGAGCGCGTTCTTCGCCCAGCCGGACACGCTGGCGGCATCCGGGAACGCCGTGAGGTCGGCGCGCGCGCTGACGTCATAGCCCTTGCTGTGCGCGTAGTTATAGAGGATCTCGGCCGTCTGCTCGCGCGTGACGAAGCCGCTGGGATCGAAGCGGCTGCCGCCGATGCCGGAGACCACTCCGTTTTCCGCAGCCCAGGTGACCGCGTCGGTATACCATGCGCCGTCCGGCACATCCACGAACGTGTTGGGTGCCTTCGGCGCGGGCGCACCCGCGAGGCGCCACAGCACGGACACGAGCATGGCGCGCGTCATGGTGGCATTCGGCGCGAAGGTCGTCGGCGTCATGCCGGCGAAGAGCCCGTTGTTGTAGGCATACGCCGCCGCGCCGTAGTACCACGTGCCGGCGACCACGTCCGTGAACGGGAAGCGCGCGATGGCCGTCACGCCGTTGACCACGTCGAAGGCGTAGGTCTGCTGTCCGGCGTCGTAAGCGCCGCCGACGGCGGAGATGCTGCCGTCGTCCGCGAGGCTCCACGCGGTCAGATCGTCCGCCGCGTTCACGGCCACTGCGGCGCGCACACTGCTGGCAGGACAGCTCGCCGCCGCACCATCAACCAGAACGGAAGCATTGGCAAGCGTCGCCGTAGCGGCCTGCGTGCCGAGGGCACGCTGCTGCGCGGCGTTGAGAGAAGCGCCGCTTGCAAGCGAGACGGCGACATCCTTGTGCAGGTCAAGCGCCGCGAGCGCACGCGCATCGAGCGTGACCGTGCCGGACCGGAACTTCACCTGCAGCGCTGCAGCACCCGCGTCGCACGCATTGGCGATCGAGCGGCCGGCCAGAACGACCGTACCCACGGCGGGGTCGGTGGCATCGACCGTCACGGCCACGCCGGACTGCGCGCCGGTCGCCGCACGGAGCTGGCGGCTGGTCAGGAACACCGTGGCAGTATCACCCTGCACATACGCCTGCGTGGTCGCTGCGCTGCTGCCGGTGACGGGCAGGAGGCGCACCTGCGCATTGCTGCCCTCGAGCAGAATGGTCTTGTCGTTGTCGTCGGGGCAGTTGTTGTCCACGCTCATGGAGACGACGATCTTCACGAGCAGGTCGTTGAGCTGGCTCTTGAGGTACTTGGTGAACAGGCCCTGGAACTTCGTGAACAGCACGCTGCCGCGGCCGAATGCGTCCTTGGCGACGATGTCAAGCACCTGATCGAGCAGTGCGCCGCTCTTGAGCTGGTCGATGCCGGACTGCACCCATGCGGGGTAGTTGCCGTCATCCTCACCGGCGAGGTTGCAGCGATAGATCCAGTTGGCGAAGTCGAGCAGGTTGTTGCCCTCGGCGATCGGGACGGCCGCCACGTCGTCAATGATCTGGTCGATGTTCGCGACGATCTTTGTGACCGGCCACGTGTCGTTCGGCAGGTATTTGCCGAAGAAGGACTTGACGAAGTCACCCGCGACCGTCTTGAGCATAGCGGTCGTGAAGCCGAATTCCCGGGCATACTCGGTCAGGTCGTCGATCACATACGCAACGCCCGTGGCGGGATCGGTATAATGGATGGGGCCGATGTGCGTCTTGGTGCTCACGCTCATGTAGGTATTGGTCTCACCGCCGACCGTGCTGCGGCGCAGGTCGACAAAGCGGACCGGGCACGGGTACGTCAGCGCAGAGCCGGTCTCAATGTCATAGAAGGTGTTGCCGGCCTTCGTGGTCATGGCGGCGATGTCAACCGCGTGCATATGGCCGGTGAAGACAACGCTCATGCCGGCATCGGCATACTCCTGCGCAATGCGCTCATAGCCGTTGACAAGGTACATGGGCAGGATGGTGGGCTGCACATCAAAGTGCGGCACCAGACCGTGGTGCTCCAGACCGATGACAAGGTCGCCGCGCGCCTTGGCGGCAGCGGTCTGCTCAATGACCCACTTTTCCAGGTCGGCGCTGATGGCGCCGCTCGTCTCATGCTCGTCGTCACCGATAGAGGTGTTGTCCGAGCTGTAGCGGCAGGTATCCATGGCGATCACGGTCAGTCCCTCGACCGGCCGCGCAACATAGGACAGGCCGCCGGCCTTATTGCCCTCGGCCGGAGTGAAGGTCGCAAGGACGGTCGGGTCGGAGTAAACAAAGTCATAAATCTGCTTGAAGTCCTCCGGCTCCGTGCGCGTGGCGGGCACGGCCTTGCCGTCGGCGGTGTTGAAGTTCTTGGCATTGTAATTGCGGATGTCATGGTTGCCGTTGATGACATAGATCTTCAGACCCGGAACATCCTGCTGCAGCTGCTGCAGCTGCTTTGCCAGTGCCGCGTGGCACTCCTGCTCGCCGTCCTTGGTCAGGTCGCCGGACACGAGAAGGATGTCGGGCTTGTCCGCGCGGACGCGCTCAAGCATCTCGCGAAGGACGGATGAACTCTCCTTGAGCAGCTTACGGTCGCTGTTGAACGCATGCTCAAAGTCCTCCGTGTCTGCGATCATATCCGGCGAGAGATAGTGCAGGTCGGACATGACGGCAATCCTCAGGTTCATGTCCTGCGGCTTTTCCGCCGCAAGCGCCGGAACCGTCAGCGTGAAGACAAGGACTACCGCCAGCAGCAGCGACAGCAGTCTGCTTCCATTGTGCATTTTGGTTTTCATTTCTTCCTCCTGTTAATATAGTCTCCTACATATGCGCGGTGCAGGGCCGCACAACTGTATTCCTTCCCACCGTGTAAAATCTGCAGCCGCCCTTGTGTAAAAGCAGCTGTAACACGGCATCTTAACTGTATCATGCCGGAGGC
>OGLJ01001924.1_pt1 | contig 14829 bp, 11 predicted proteins | sample 1572801 | NCBI WGS metagenome assembly OGLJ01 (sample SAMEA2581877, study PRJEB24529) | metagenome | biome: Human gut stool | place: China | collected 2011
CATAGGAACTCCTTCGGAGAACTTTTACGGAAAGTGTGTTTTAACCCCCATTTTAAAAATAACATCATTTGGGTATTATATTTTTAAATCATGGTTGTTGACCTTCATGTTTGTATGTCTGATAATGCTTTTATGCCGTTGGATGATGTTTCTGCTAGTGAAGCGTTTATTGGGAGAGAATGTTATAGCCCTTATGTGGACTCAAAAGATCATTAATTGGGGACTTGGTTTATTATTTTCAATTTCTGCAGCAGCTTCGGCTATTATTTTGTCCAGTGGACGAATGGAAGATGCGATAGCGTTGCAGGCTATTGGAATTCCTTTTATGGAGAATTTTCAGATTGCCGCTACAGATTATGTTTTGAAAACATCGTTTGTTGCCGCTTTCTTTTTTGTTTTAATGTATGCATTGAAACGAAATATTGTATCAGATATCTTTTTAATGAGTCTTTTGGAACCAGCCAAGCAGCAGGAAGTTTATCGTAGTTTGAGCGATGCTCAAAAGACTGCTTTGGTTATAGGACACGAAGCGGATCTCAATGAAGTTGAAACAAGTTCCGAACCATATTCCGAATTGTTCACTTCGCGTGTATCTAAACAGGAAACCGTGACTATTGTTTCATTGGCAATAGCGGCTTTATTTTTGATTCCGCGGCCTTTGATTATAATGGGTATTGCTTTAACCATTTACCCGCTGGTCGGGCAATGTGTGAAGATTTATCATGTGGTGAGTAATCATACGCTTCCGGCACAAATAAAGGGAGATAGAAGAAGGACATTAATAACCAATTTACTTATCATTTTTGCAATAGCTTTTATAACTGTTCTGATAGGACTGTTTTTTAATCCCATGCCGGATAAAAAAGAAATTGATCGGAATGAAATAAAGATGGAATTGATTGCTCCGGATAGACTGGAAGGAAATTATACTGTTAGTAAATCTATTGTAGGGCAGATCCAAGTATCCAGTGGTATTATAAAAAAGGTGAAAGATGGAACGTTTCAACTTTTGATAACCGGTAAATCTTCTCCTAAAGTGTATAAGTTGGATTTTAATTCTGATAAAATGATATTTGTTTCAGGAGAATTGGGTAATGGAGCAATCCACTATGATAAAGATTTGGATAAAATTAAAATAGTATTTAATATAAATGAACAAACGACATGGACAATTTCAAAGTGATTTATTCTATTCCATTTTTGTTTTTTATTATCGTGTCCTGCAGCAACTCATCAACTGAGATGGTTGCTAAAAGTAAGTATGATGCTAAGATTGCCGAGTATAAGGAGTTGAACGAACAGCAAGCGGCTGTTATTGAAGATAATTTAGAGAAAAGTAAAATTATTAATAATGTGGTGACGGAATTAAATCAGATAGCCGGCAATACACATTCTTTGCGTGTGAATGTAGAGCATGGAGTGGGGGAATTGAGTCAAGCAGAAGAGATCAATCAGAAACTTCAGACTCTGAAAAAGCGCTTAAGTGCAGTTGAGGGTAAGCGTAGTGACAGCAGTAAGAACCTGTTGGCAACGATGGATAAATTGAAAAGTATTATTGAGCAAAAAGAGATTGAAATCAACAATCTCAAACAGGAGATTGCGAACCAACAACAAACAATAGCTAATCAGAAAAATACAATTGCGAGCCAACAGGTGACGATCGATGCTCAGAGCCAGGAGTTAATGAATAAACAACAGGAAATGTGGTATAAATTAGGTACTGAGCTACACTCTGTCGTAGAAGAATTACCAAAAGTAAAAGGAAGAAAAGATAAGCGGAATATTAAAAATACCAGATACTATATTCTGAACAAAGCAAAAGAATGTTTTGAACATGCTGCACAACTGGGACATTCACTTGCCGGTTCGAAAGCCCGACAGGTGGAAGGGGAGATGAGTAGATTATAAAGTGTGATTTTATAGTTTTTCTGTTGTTAGTTAACAGAAAACACTAATTTTGCATTCGATTTAAATTCTATTCGAATGTCACAACTTCCAACATTAATAGCCGACCTCGCCCTGATTCTGATTTGTGCCGGTATAATGACTCTGTTATTCAAGAGGTTGAAGCAACCGCTTGTGCTGGGCTATGTGGTTGCCGGATTTCTTGCCAGTCCACATATGCCCTATACACCTTCGGTGATGGATGTAGCCAATATTAAAACCTGGGCTGATATTGGAGTCATCTTCTTGCTTTTTGCTCTTGGATTGGAATTTAGTTTTAAGAAGATAGTCAAGGTGGGAGGTACGGCTGTTATTGCCGCCTGTACCATTATCTTCTGTATGATTCTTCTTGGGATTGCCGTCGGGATGGGGTTCGGCTGGCAACGTATGGATAGCCTGTTCTTGGGAGGTATGATCGCCATGTCTTCTACTACAATTATTTATAAGGCATTTGATGACTTAGGATTGCGGAAGAAACAGTTTACCGGTTTAGTACTCAGTATTCTTATCCTTGAAGATATACTTGCCATTGTTTTAATGGTCATGCTTTCGACGATGGCAGTCAGCAATAACTTTGAAGGGACAGAAATGCTGGGCAGTATCGGTAAGTTACTTTTTTTCCTTATTCTTTGGTTTGTCGTTGGCATTTATGCCATACCCGAGTTCCTGAAGCGCTGTCGGAAACTGATGAGTGAAGAAACGCTGTTAATCGTATCTTTGGCTCTTTGTTTCGGTATGGTGGCTATTGCTGCCAATACCGGTTTCTCGGCTGCTTTTGGTGCTTTCATTATGGGGTCTATCCTGGCCGAGACAATTGAGGCGGAATCTATCGATCGATTGGTAAAGCCTGTGAAAGACTTATTTGGTGCTATCTTTTTTGTATCGGTCGGGATGATGGTAGATCCTGCGATGATTATTGAATATGCGGTTCCTATCATAGTCATTACGTTGGCAGTGATTCTGGGACAGGCCTTTTTCGGAACAATGGGGGTTATGTTGGCAGGACAGCCTTTAAAGACTGCCATGCAGTGTGGCTTTAGCCTGACGCAGATAGGGGAGTTTGCTTTTATTATTGCTTCTCTGGGCTTATCATTACATGTGACAAGTGATTTCCTATATCCGATTGTAGTAGCTGTTTCCGTGATCACGACATTTCTGACCCCTTATATGATTCGTGTTGCCGAGCCTGCCTCAAACTTCGTCGATCGTAAGTTACCCGAATCCTGGAGACGTTTCCTGATGCGATATACTACCGGTACGCGGACTGTCAATCACGAAAGTTTGTGGCGGAAGCTATTGTTTGCCTTAGCACGTATTCTGGTGGTGTATTCCATTGTCAGTATTTCGGTAATTACCCTTTCGTTCCGTTTTGTAGTACCTTTGCTACGCGAACATTTGCCGGGTATCTGGGGCCCATTGGCAGGAGCTGTTTTTACTATCTTGTGCATATCCCCTTTTTTGCGGGCCATTATGGTGAAGAAGAATCACTCGGTCGAATTTATAACTTTGTGGAATGATAATCGTGTCAATCGCGGACCGCTGGTTTCTACGGTTGTATTTCGTGTCGCAGTGTCAGTTCTGTTTGTTATGTTTGTCATTACCCGTTTGTTTAAAGCTTCGGTAGGACTGATGTTCGGAGTGGCTTTGTTACTAGTGATTCTGATGATACTTTCGAGGCAGTTAAAAAAACAATCCATTTTGATAGAACGTAAATTTTTTCAGAATCTTCGTTCACGTGATATACGCGCTGAGTATTTGGGAGAGAAAAAACCGGCTTATGCCGGACGTTTGCTTTCAAGAGATCTGCATCTGACTGATTTTGAAATACCGGGAGAGTCGGCTTGGGCCGGAAAAACCTTGCTTGAACTGAATCTGGGTAAGAAGTATGGAGTGCATGTAGTCTCCATTCTTCGGGGAAAACGTAGGATTAACATTCCGGGTGGTTCTATCCGTCTGTTTCCGATGGACAAAATACAAGTGATCGGTACTGATGACCAGTTGAATATCTTCGCCGAAGAGATGTCGCATGTTGCTGTGATCGATTCGGGAGTGTTTGAGAAGAGTGAAATGACTTTGAAGCAATTGTTGATCGATACAGACTCTGCTTTTCTGGGCAAAACGCTGCGTGAATCGGGCATTCGTGATAAATACCATTGCCTGATTGCCGGCGTGGAGCGGGGAGGAGAAGCTTTGATGACGCCTGACGTGAATGTTCCTTTTGAAGAAGGAGATGTAGTGTGGGTGGTAGGTGAGAATGAAGATGTGTACCGGTTAATAGGACAAAATTGTGATAGAAAACGTTAACAAGATACTGGCATATCATAAAAAAATGCGATATTTGCGGAATGATTCAGATAGAGACTATACTTGATATACTGGTTAAAGGATTCGTTATCGGCATTGTGGTTTCTGCGCCGCTGGGGCGTAGCTATCGTGTATTAGATAGACTTGAAAAATCCCTCAGAGATAATGCTTATGCTCTTTTGACGGGATATGGCATGAGCTTCGTATTCGATTATATCAATAAAAATATTTTTTATCTGCAACTCCTCGGAAGTATCATGCTATTGGCTTTTGGTATTTATACATTCCGCAGCAATCCTGTGCAATCCATTCGGCCTGTATCGGCCAATAAAGGTTCTTATTTCCACAACTTCATTACCGCCTTTGCGGTTACACTTTCCAATCCGCTTATTATTTTTCTTTTCATCGGTCTGTTTGCCCGTTTTGCTTTTGTGCAACCCGGAGTATTGGTCTTTGAAGAGATTACGGGCTATCTGGCCATTGCCCTCGGAGCGCTGGCGTGGTGGTTTGGAATAACTTTCTTTGTTAATAAAGTGCGGACGCGATTCAATTTGCGGGGTATCTGGATTTTGAACCGGGTGATTGGCAGTATCGTGATGGCAGTATCCGTGTTCGGACTCATATTCACTTTGCTGGGAGAATCTATTTATTGATAGGAGAAAAGACAGAAGATGAAAATAGCGCAACAACTCAAGGAGAAGAACATTGCCGAATACCTTATTTATATGTGGCAGATAGAGGATTTGATCCGTGCCAATGATTGTGATGTCGACCGGATTGAGGAGAATATCGTTTCCCGTTATCAAGTGAGCGATGAAGAGCGTCGTGAACTGACAGAATGGTATGCCAATCTGGCTTCGATGATGCGGGAAGAGGGAGTTCGTGAGAAAGGACATCTCCAGATTAACCGGAACGTAATCATCAACCTGACCGAATTGCACGCTGCCCTGTTGGCATCACCTAAATTTCCTTTCTATAGTTCGGCTTATTTCAAAGCATTACCCTTTATTGTAGAATTACGAAATAAAAACGGGCAGAAGGAAGAACCGGAGCTGGAAACCTGTTTCGAAGCTTTGTATGGCATGATGCTGTTGCGCTTGCAAAAGAAGCCGGTCAGTCCGGAGACTACGAAGGCAATGGAAGCTATCAGTAGCTTTTTGTCTATGTTGGCCAACTATTATGATAAGGATAGAAAAGGAGAGTTAAAACTGGAATAAAACGAATCAGACTCACCATAGAGTAGTACAGGGTTCCATAGAGATGGTTTTCTCTTAATATCCTATAAACAAGAGATTAAAACTCTGTGAGACTCCGTGTTACTCTGTGGTGAATCCAACTAAAAAAATACCGAAATGAATATATTGGTCACCGGAGCCAACGGGCAACTTGGCAATGAAATGCAGGTACTTGCCAGAGAAAACCTGCAGCATACGTATTTTTTTACGGATGTACAGGAGTTGGACATTTGTGATGAACAGGCTGTTTATGCCTATGTGAGTGAACATAAGATTGACATCATCGTGAACTGCGCTGCTTATACAGCGGTAGACAAGGCTGAGGATAATGTCGAACTTTGCGACAAACTGAATAATATAGCACCGGGATATCTGGCACGGGCGGCTCAGGCTAATGGCGCTGCAATGATTCAAGTTTCTACCGATTATGTGTTTGACGGTACAGCGCATATTCCTTATACGGAAGAGGAACCTACTTGTCCGGCTTCGGTTTATGGCTCTACCAAGCTGGCGGGCGAACAGAACGTGATGGATCATTGCGAGAAAGCTATGGTAATTCGTACGGCATGGTTGTACTCCATCTATGGCAATAATTTTGTAAAGACAATGATTCGTCTCGGGCAGGAGCGTGATTCTTTGGGAGTCATTTTCGATCAGATCGGTACACCGACTTATGCTAATGATTTGGCCCAGGCTATTTTTGCAGCGATCAATAAAGGCGTTGTCCGCGGCATTTACCATTTCAGTGACGAAGGAGTTTGTTCCTGGTATGACTTTACCATAGCCATCCATCGCCTGGCGGGCATTGCTTCGTGTAAGGTAAAACCGTTGCATACCGCCGATTATCCGGCAAAGGCACCCCGTCCACACTATTCCGTACTCGATAAAACAAAGATAAAAGATACATTTGGCATTGAGATCCCGCATTGGGAGGAGAGCCTGAAACGTTGCATTAATCAATTAAGAATGGAGACACTTTGATTCTTCATCCTCAATTCTCGAAATATGGCAGATAATACAGAAATACTAAGACGGCGCACTTTCGCCATTATTGCACACCCGGATGCCGGTAAAACTTCGTTGACTGAGAAGTTACTGTTGTTCGGCGGACAGATTCAGGTGGCAGGAGCAGTAAAAAGTAACAAGATCAAAAAGACGGCAACTTCCGACTGGATGGAGATCGAGAAACAACGTGGTATCTCGGTGACAACTTCGGTGATGGAGTTTGACTATCGGGACTATAAGATTAATATTCTGGATACTCCGGGGCACCAGGACTTTGCCGAAGATACCTATCGTACCTTGACGGCGGTAGACAGTGTCATCATCGTGGTAGATGGAGCGAAGGGTGTGGAAACCCAGACCCGCAAGCTAATGGAAGTCTGCCGGATGCGGAATACCCCGGTAATCATCTTTGTGAACAAAATGGACCGTGAAGGTAAAGATCCGTTTGACTTGCTGGATGAATTGGAAGAAGAACTGATGATTCAGGTACGTCCTCTGTCTTGGCCTATCGAACAAGGCCCCCGTTTCAAGGGAGTTTATAATATCTACGAACAGAAACTGGACCTCTATCAACCTTCCAAACAAGTGGTGACGGAGAAAGTGGAAATAGATATTCATTCTGACGAGTTGGATCGGCAGATCGGCGATACGCTGGCAGATAAGTTACGCGGTGATTTGGAATTGATAGAAGGTGTATATCCCGAATTTGATGTAGAAACATATCTGCAGGGAGAGGGTGCACCAGTCTTTTTCGGTTCGGCTTTAAATAATTTTGGTGTGCAGGAACTGCTCAACTGTTTTGTTGAGATTGCTCCCGCCCCCCGTCCCGTACATGCAGAAGAACGTGAGGTGATCCCCGAGGAGCCTAAATTTACCGGTTTTATTTTCAAGATTACGGCTAACATCGATCCCAATCACCGTTCGTGCGTAGCCTTCTGCAAAATCTGTTCAGGTAAGTTTGTACGAAACGCCCCTTATCTGCATGTACGTCATGGTAAGACTATGCGTTTCTCCTCACCCACCCAGTTTATGGCACAACGTAAGACGACTATTGACGAGGCTTGGGCCGGAGATATTATCGGTTTGCCGGATAACGGAACATTTAAGATTGGCGATACGCTTACCGAAGGAGAACAACTTCATTTCCGTGGTTTGCCGAGCTTCTCACCGGAGATGTTCAAGTATATCGAGAATGCCGATCCGATGACGCAGAAACAGCTTGCCAAGGGCATCGCCCAGTTGTTTGTCAATCAGTTCAACGGTCACAAGATTATCGGTACGGTAGGGCAGTTGCAGTTTGAGGTTATTCAATATCGTTTGCTGAACGAATACAATGCTTCTTGCCGTTGGGAGCCGTTGAGTTTGTACAAAGCATGCTGGATTGAAAGCGATGACCTGGAAGAGTTGGAAGCATTCAAGAAACGTAAATATCAGTATATGGCCAAGGATCGTGAAGGACGCGATGTTTTCCTGGCCGATTCGAACTATGTGCTTCAGATGGCACAGATGGATTTCAAAAATATCCGGTTCCACTTTACAAGCGAATTCTGATTCGCTTCATAAAAAAGACCGGATCAAGACGGTGGACGAGTTGCAGTGTAGTGCTATTTGTCCACCGTTTGTCGTATATGGCATTGGGTCGGCGAGCTTTCCCCCGATACATTCCACCCTAACCCTTTTATCCTTTAAACCAACGTTGTCCGACACCCCCATGTCGGGCATGCTGACACCCCCATGTCGGATGTGTCGACACCCCCATGTCGGATATCCTTTCTTTAAGGCTTAGTTCCGGTTGGTAGGTAAGAGAGGGCATCGATCTTTCTGTCCATACAAAAACACCTTCTTAATGAAAATTTCGGCTTGGCAGTCGTTGCGAAAGGCTGGATGTACTGACCGGACTTTTATCCTTAAGAGTAACAGCCCGGTACGGTTGTTTACAGACCTGAAGCGTGGTGCTTTCATTCTGTCCGGTTGTCGGGTGAAACGATGATTCCCGCATCTTCTGTGAGTCCGGACGCAGGTTTCTTTCTGTACCTTATGGTATAATTTTCCCTAAAGAAACAGGGATGTTGCCTTAAATATTTTACCTTTGTAATCTAAACAAAAAACTCGAGGTCATGAAGTATAAACTGTTAGTCCTTGATGTAGACGGGACATTGCTCAATGATGAGAAGGAGATTACTCCTCGTACCCTTGCCACTTTGTTAAAAGTACAGCAGATGGGAGTACATATTGTTTTGGCCTCCGGTCGGCCCACTTATGGGATTTTGCCTTTGGCAAAGAAACTGGAGCTGGGTAACTATGGCGGATACATCCTGTCCTATAACGGCGCACAGGTCATTAATGCCAAAAATGGGGAAGTATTGCTCGAACGGCGTATTAACCCCGAAATGTTGCCTTATCTGGAGAAGAAAGCCCGTAAGAACGGATTTGCAATCTTTACTTACACCGAAGACCGAATGATTGCTGATCAGGCAGATAATGAACACATTCTTCAGGAAGCATTCCTCAATCGGATGGAGTTGATTGAAGAACCCGAATTTTCGGTTGCCGTTGATTTTGCTCCTTCCAAATGTATGTTGGTCAGTGATGACGAAGAGGCGCTTATCGGATTGGAAGAACATTGGAAAAAACGTTTGAACGGAGCGCTCGATGTATTCCGGTCGGAACCCTATTTCCTGGAAGTCCTGCCATGTGGCATTGACAAATCAACTTCGTTGGGAGCCTTGCTTTCCCATTTGGATATCACTCCGGAAGAAATCATTGTTATCGGTGATGGCGTTTGCGATGTTTCCATGATCCAGTTTGCCGGATTGGGTATCGCCATGGGCAATGCTCAGGATTCGGTAAAGGTATGTGCCGATGTGGTGACGGCTTCGAATGAAGAAGACGGAGTTGCTCTTGCCGTAGAAAAAGCGATTCTTTCTGAGATTCGTCCGGCAGAGATTCCTCTCGACCAATTGAACGAGCGTGCACGTCATGCCCTGATGGGAAATCTGGGCATTCAATATACCTATGCTTCCGAAGACCGGGTAGAGGCTACTATGCCGGTAGACGAGCGGACCCGTCAGCCTTTCGGCATTCTGCACGGAGGTGCCACGTTGGCACTGGCCGAGACTGTTGCCGGACTGGGTTCGATGATTCTCTGCCAGCCCGACGAGATTGTGGTTGGTATGCAGGTCAGCGGTAACCACATGTCATCTGCCCACGAGGGAGATACCGTACGTGCCGTCGGTACCATTATCCACAAAGGACGTTCATCACATGTCTGGAATGTAGACGTATTTACGTCGACGGACAAGTTGGTGTCTTCCATACGGGTAGTGAATAGTATATTAAAGAAGAGATGACGTTAGAAGAAACAAATAATTGTGAGATTATAGATGAATTGATCCGTCAGGGAAGGAGCTTCGCAATGTATCGTAATCCGGGCGAAGAGGAATCTCACTTTCTGATGCAGACTTGCGGAGAAGTACACCTTATCCGGAAAATGGAAGATTTGAATGGTCGGACAGGCTTTGTCATCGCCCCTTTCCGGGTCACTCCGCAATGTCCTATCATATTGATCCGGCCGGATTGTCACGAGATTCCTTCCTGCGCCGGAAACTTGCATACCCCTGCACAGGGGGACGATGCGGCATCGTACGGGCAACAGCTCCGAAGCGACCGGTCACTCGGAGCGAAGAAAGCCTATGAGGCTTGTTTCGATGTCTTTATCAGGGCTTTGAGGGAACGTACTTTTGATAAGTTGGTACTATCCCGCAGAATGACGGTGAGGAGAGAGCCGGGATTCTCTCCCGCAGCGGCTTTCTACCGGGCTTGCAGGCGTTACATCTATTCGTATGTCTATCTTTGCTATACTCCGCAAACCGGGGTGTGGATGGGCAGTACTCCGGAAATCATTTTATCGGGTGAGAAAGGAGAATGGAATACGGTAGCGTTGGCAGGAACCCAGTCTTTACAGAATGGTGAGCTTCCGCAACAATGGGATGAAAAGAACCGGGAGGAGCAGGAGTATGTGGCGGCATATATTCGTAAACAACTCCGCTCGTTGGGGATTTCTCCGACGGAGAAAGGACCTTATCCGGCTTTTGCCGGGGCATTGTCTCACCTGAAAACGGATTTCCACTTCTCGCTGAACGACAGTCAGAGGTTGGGAGATTTATTGAAGCTGTTGCATCCCACTCCCGCCGTATGCGGATTGCCAAAAGAAGAAGCTTACCGGTTTATCCTTGACAATGAAGGCTATGACCGCAGCTATTATTCCGGATTTATAGGCTGGTTGAGGCCGGAAGGGAGAACGGACCTGTATGTCAACTTACGCTGTATGAATGTGAAAGAAGATTCGTTGACATTGTATGCCGGAGGCGGCCTGCTGGCCTCTTCCGAGTTGGATGATGAGTTTCAGGAGACGGAAAAGAAGATGCAGACCATGCAGAACTTGAACTCCTAAATAAAATAATATATAAAGCGATGTATTCAGATAAGAAAAACATATTGCAGTTGGTAGCGTTGCTCCGTGCACATGGGGTGACGAAAGTCGTTTTATGTCCCGGAAGCCGGAATGCACCGATTGTACATACACTTGCCAGACATCCCGACTTCACTTGTTACTCGGTAACAGACGAGCGGAGTGCCGGCTTTTTTGCTATCGGGCTTGCTTTGCAGGGCGGAACTCCTGCCGCTGTTTGTTGCACATCGGGCACGGCTTTGTTGAATTTGCATCCTGCCATAGCAGAGGCCTACTACCAGAAAGTATCTTTAGTAGTTATTTCCGCCGATCGTCCTGCCGCCTGGATCAACCAGATGGACGGACAGACTTTACCTCAGCCGGGTGTTTTCCGGTCATTGGTGAAGAAGTCTGTCGATCTGCCCGAAATACATACGGACGAGGATGAATGGTACTGCAACCGCTTGCTGAACGAAGCATTGCTTGAACTGAATCATCATGGTAAAGGCCCTGTGCACATCAACGTGCCGGTTTCCGAACCCCTGTTCCAGTTTACGGCAGAGTCACTTCCCGAAGTACGTGTCATCACACGTTATCAAGGACTGAATGTTTATGATCGCGACTATGACGGCTTGATCGACCGCCTCAATAAATACAACCGCCGTATGATGATCGTCGGCCAGATGAACCTGATTTATCTGTTCGAAAAGAAATATTCAAAGATGCTCTACAAGCAGTTTGCCTGGTTCACGGAGCATTTAGGCAATCAGACCGTTCCGGGCATCCCGATCCGGAACTTCGATGCAGCCCTCTATGCCATGTCACCCGAGATGCAAGAGAAGATGATTCCCGAATTGGTGATCACTTACGGGGGGCATATCGTCTCTAAACGAATGAAAAAGTATCTTCGCCAGCATCCGCCCAAAGAGCATTGGCATGTGTCGCCGGATGGTGAAGTGATCGATCTGTTCCAAGGGGCATTGACTACGATTATCGAGATGGACCCATTTGAATTTATGGAGAAGATAGCTTTTCTGCTGGATAACCGTACACCGGAATATCCCCGGCAATGGGAGAACTTCTGCAAGGAGCTTCCCCGACCGGAGTTGCCTTATTCCGAAATGTCTGCTATCGGATCACTCATTCAGGCGTTGCCTGCTTCGTGTGCTTTGCATCTGGCCAATAGTTCCGCCGTGCGTTATGCCCAGCTTTATTCGCTTCCCGATACGGTAGAGGTTTGTTGCAACCGGGGTACGAGCGGCATTGAAGGTTCCCTTTCCACAGCGATCGGTTATGCTGCCGCTTCGAAGAAGTTGAACTTTGTGGTCATTGGTGATCTGAGTTTTTTCTATGATATGAATGCCCTGTGGAACAATCATTTTGGAAGTAACCTCCGTATTCTGCTTTTGAATAATGGGGGAGGGGAGATTTTTCATACTTTGCCGGGACTTGAAATGTCCGGTACTTCCCATCGCTTTGTGACTGCCGTGCATAAGACGTCTGCCAAGGGATGGGCCGAAGAACGGGGATTCCTCTATCAGGAAGTGCAGGATGAAAAACAGTTGGACGAAGCCATGAAAACTTTCACTCAACCCGAGTTACTGACTCAACCTGTCATTATGGAGGTTTTCACCAATAAAAATAAAGATGCACGGATATTGAAAGACTACTATCACCAACTAAAAAACTAATATGATGACTAAGCACAAGATGAACCTATTTTGTGGGATGCTACTTTTGTCAGCTTCCCTGTTTGTGGAGAAAGCTCAAGCCATGTTTCCCGAGAGATACGTATCGGAGGAATCGGCAGCCAGGGCAGATACAATCAATTTTCGGTTGGCTTCTGCCGGAGAAGCAAAACGCCTGATAGCGGCCAAAGATTCTTATACGGCTAATTGGAGTCCGTTTGACATCGCTGCCCGACTTGAAAATCCTGAAGGCAAAAGAGAAGACCTCGTCAGCCTGGCCGTTCGTGAAGTGCGTGAATGGACAGCGGAAGAAGCGCAGCAGATCGAGCGGATCAGGAAGAACCTGAATGATACGATTCGTAAATACGGCTATCGGATTCCATTTCCGAAAGAGATTGTGCTGGTAAAGACAACAATGAAAGATGAAGGAGGGGCGGGAGGATACACACGCAGTAACTGGATCGCATTGACGGACGCTACTTTTCAGCGGGGGACCGAAGCTTCTCACACACGCCTGCTGGTGCATGAAACTTTCCATATCCTGACACGTCTCAATCCCGGATTCAAAGAGAAACTGTACAGAGCTATCGACTTCAACATCCTGTCCAAAGAGATTGAGTTCCCCGAAGATATACGGAAAAGCCGTATCTCCAATCCCGATGTCAGTCGTTGCGATAGTTATGCGACTTTTACCATTGACGGTAAGCCACAGAACTGCACTATGATTATCTATACCAACAGACCCTATACCACGGGTAAGTTCTATCAGTATATCAATGTGGGGCTGATTCCGTTGGACGAGTCGTTCAAGCCTCTCCGGGAGAGTGGGAAGACAGTTATTTATCCATTACAGAAAGCGACCGACTTCTTTGATAAAGTAGGGCGGAACACCGGATATGTCATAGATCCGGAAGAGGTGCTGGCGGATAATTTTGCAGTTGCTTTATTGAACACGCCCAATGTACATACACCCGAACTGCAAAAGAAAGTACAGGAATTACTGAAATAATAATCATCAAAATAAATAGAAATGGAAACTAAAAGAGAATGGACTCCTATTAAAGAATACGAAGATATTCTGTTTGATTACTATAACGGCATTGCCCGTATTACGATCAATCGCGAACGTTATCGGAATGCTTTCACCCCTACTACAACAGGCGAAATGAGCGATGCGCTGCGCATCTGTCGTGAAGAGCCCGATATCAATGTTGTGGTATTGACCGGTGCAGGCGATAAGGCCTTCTGTTCGGGAGGCGACCAGAACGTAAAGGGCCGTGGCGGATACATCGGTAAAGACGGAGTGCCCCGCCTGAGTGTACTGGATGTGCAAAAACAAATCCGTTCGATTCCGAAACCGGTTATTGCTGCCGTTAACGGATTTGCCATCGGAGGCGGACACGTGTTGCATGTCGTATGCGATCTCTCTATTGCTTCCGAAAATGCGATCTTCGGACAGACAGGTCCTCGTGTAGGTAGTTTCGATGCCGGCTTCGGATCATCTTATCTTGCCCGCGTTGTGGGACAGAAGAAGGCCCGTGAGATCTGGTTCCTTTGTCGCAAGTATAATGCGCAGGAGGCTCTGGATATGGGGCTGGTCAATAAAGTGGTACCGCTGGATAAACTGGAAGACGAGTATGTTCAGTGGGCGGAGGAGATGATGCAGCTTAGTCCGTTGGCACTCCGCATGATTAAAGCCGGTCTGAATGCCGAACTCGACGGTCAAGCCGGTATTCAGGAACTGGCAGGTGATGCCACTCTGCTTTATTACCGATGAAGCACAGGAAGGCAAGAATGCTTTTCTGGAGAAGCGTAAACCGGACTTTAAACAATATCCTAAATTTCCATAAGCAGACAGAGGCCTTCTTGATGGGAGGCCTTTTCTTTATATCATTTTTATGTATACAATAAATATTATTCCACGCGTTCTTCATTTCAAGCAACCTGCGGGAACTTCGCGTGGTTCTTATACTACCCGGAATGTCTGGTATATCCATCTTTCTTCCATAGAGTGTCCGGGACGTGTCGGAGTAGGAGAGTGTGCTCCGTTACCCAAACTGAGTTGTGATGACTTGCCGGATTATGAACAGGTGCTTCGGAGTGCCTGTCAGCGACTGGAACAAACGGGAGAACTGGATATAGAATCTTTACGTGGGTATCCTTCTATTCTGTTCGGACTCGGAAGCGAATGCGCAGGGTTACA
>OGLJ01001927.1_pt1 | contig 14809 bp, 9 predicted proteins | sample 1572801 | NCBI WGS metagenome assembly OGLJ01 (sample SAMEA2581877, study PRJEB24529) | metagenome | biome: Human gut stool | place: China | collected 2011
CGGCAGGATCGTAAGCGGCCAACAGGTTATTTGCGATAAGGAAGTGAAGGACAAATTAGTCGAGAACTTCCACCCACTCTGCACTGAGATGGAGGGGGCTGCGATCGGACAGGCAGCATACTTAAATGAAATCCCATTTGTGATCCTGCGTGCGATCTCTGATAAGGCAGATAATTCTGCAGAGATGGATTATCCTACTTTTGAGAAAAAAGCGGCGGAGCATTGTGCGAAACTTGTGGAAGAGTTTATTGTGGAATTGTAGGATACGTACAATATGTATAGGTGCAGAACAGGACAAATTTGGAGCTGCATAATTGATGTTAGCAAAAGTAAATAGGTTCACATAACTATAAAAGAAAAGGACATGGATTTATGAGGTTATCTCATTTTCCATGTCCCTTTACTTTACAGAAAATTCTGTGCCTGCAAAGTAAAAAAATATTTTATTTGTTCTGATAATAGCAGAATAATGTAAAAAAATTCTCGGAACAATATCGAAAAATATACGGAATAATTCCGATAAATATTGCAGAAATAAGCACATATGGATATACTATATATATAAATATGGTGGGGGAAGTGCAAAATGATAAAAATGATTTCAGTAAAAGAAGCTGCAAGACAATGGAACATCACAGAGCGAAGAGTAGCGGAACTTTGCAGAAATGGAAGAATCAAGGGAGCCATGAGGCAAGGACGCAACTGGCAGATTCCTGCAGATGCATTAAAACCAGCTGATAAAAGAATACGCTCTGGTTATTACCGGAAAAATCGGAAATCGTCCTGTCTGCCTCTGCCAATCGGTGTGTCAGATTTCCGGCTGGCACAGGCGGAATATTACTATGTTGATAAGACGATGCTGATAAAAGATTTCATTGATGAACGTCCGATGGTAACACTTTTTACACGACCACGCAGATTTGGAAAAACGTTGAATATGGATATGCTGCGGACTTTTTTTGAAAAAACAGAGCAGGATACATCGGTATATTTTCAAGATAAGAAAATATGGGCATGCGGTCAGAAATACCGGTCGTATCAGGGCAAGTACCCGGTTATTTTCCTGACGTTTAAAGATGTGAAATTTAATACCTGGGAGGAGACATTTTCCGCAGTCAGGGATATTTTTGCAAAAGAGACGCAGAGACACGAAGAACTTCGGACGAGTGACCGGTGTGATGAATATGATGAGCGGAAATATGCAAGGCTAGCGGAAGGAAATGTGACGGAAGTAGAACTCTCAAGTGCATTGGCGGATCTTTCGGCAATGCTTCATAAACATCATGGAACCGCTCCGGTGATTATTATTGATGAGTATGATACGCCTATCCAGCAGGGATATATGAAAGGTTATTATGAAGAAATCACTCTGTTTATGAGAAACCTGTTTTCGGGCGGATTTAAGGATAATAAGCATCTGGCATTCGGCTTTCTTACCGGAATTCTGCTGGTGGCAAAAGAAAGTATTTTCAGTGGAATGAACAATCTGTCCATTAATTCGGTTTTAGACCATAAATACAGTGCTTATTTTGGCTTCACACCGGATGAAGTGCGAGAGATGGCAGCATATTATGGAGCATCCGATAAATATGATGAAATTTGTGAATGGTATGATGGCTATCGATTTGGAAAAACAGAAATATTTAATCCGTGGTCAGTTGTGAACTATTTCAGCAATGAATGTGAACCGCGGGCATTCTGGGTATCTACCGGAAGCAATGATGTGATCGGTGAGGTTCTGGCGGAGGCAGATGAGGAAATCTATCATCGTCTGGCATCCTTGGTAAATGGGGAAACGATTACGACTTATATCGATACCGGTGTCATCTATCCACAGATAAAAAAGAATCCGTCAACGATTTACAGTTTCCTTTTGGTTACAGGATATCTGAAAGCAGTAAAAACAACATTATCCTTTAATGGGGATTTTATGTGTGAGATTTCACTGCCAAACCGTGAGATAGCACTTGTGTATCACAAGGAAATCCTGCAGAAATTCGAAACTATGATTCCGCAGTCAACTGCAATTGCAGTACAGGAAGCAATTTTTTCAGGAGATAACAGAAAGTTGAAGACACAGATACAGACATTGCTGATGGAATCGGTAAGCTCGTTTGATACAGCCGGAGAAAATTTTTATCATGGATTTATGCTTGGACTTTGTGCATTGCTGGGAGGATTTTTTGTCACATCGAACAGGGAGTCTGGCGAAGGACGCTATGATATCCAGTTGAAACCGGTAAAGAAAGGTCTTCCGGGTATTATTATTGAATTGAAAGCAGAAAAAAATGGTACAGAAGAGAGCCTGAAACAGTTGTCAGAGACTGCACTAAAACAGATTCAGGAAAAACAATATGATACGGAACTGCGGGCAGCAGGGGCAGAAGTGATTTATAAATATGGTGTGGCGTTCTGCGGAAAAAGAGTGGAAGTTGCAGTGGGGTAATATAACCAGTGAGAAAAATTATGGAACATACAATGACAATCTGCTATTGTGAGGATGAATCCGCACAGGCAAAAGCTTTTGCAATAAAAATTGACCAGTGGGCGAAAAATAAAAATATAGAAGTTCACGCAGACCTGTTTGAGAGTGCGGAAGAATATCTGTTCAAAGCAGAGCAGAACTACTATGACGTGATTTTCCTTGACATTTCCATGAGAGGGCAGAACGGCATGGAGCTTGCAAGAAAAATCCGTGAGAAAGAGAAGGATGTGATTCTTGTTTTTGTGACATCGGATGCAAGTTATGTGTTCGATGGATATGAAGTGGGTGCGTACCGCTATCTGATGAAGCCGGTGGATGAGAAGAAGCTGTGGGAGATTCTCGACTATGCCAGAACGCAGAATGCGGAAGATAATGGGAATTATATTCTCGTGAAAAAGGATGGTCAGTCTGTTCGTGTTGATTTAAACGATATGCTTTATATAGAAGCACAGAAACATTATGTAAACCTATATCTGGAAGATCAGGAAAGCATGAACATAAAAACCGTTTTCACGGAGTTACTTCAGGAGATGCAGGAAAAATCAGGAATCGTCCTCGCAACGCATCGAAGTTACGCAGTGAATATCGAGAAAGTTGTCCGGATTGGAAGAACGGAATGTGTACTTACGGATGGCAGTGTTGTTCCGGTCAGCCGGAGCTTCTATAAGGAAGTGAATGAAGCGTTTATAAAGTATCATCTTGGAAGAGAATGAGGAAACAAACATTGGAAATCAAAGATATTTTTCTGATTTTTATCGCATCAGTTGCACTTCTGGCAGCCGCATCCATCCTGCTCCGCCTCGTCATAAAAACCTACTATGAGAAGAGCACGGAAGCCTACCAGAACAAGCTTATGAAAAATCAGATCGAAGAAGTGAATAATGTATACATGACCATGCGTGGCTGGCGGCATGACTATCACAACCACATGCAGTCGTTAAAAGCCTATCTTGCGATGGACGACATCAGTGAGGCAAGAGCGTACCTTGATAAGCTGGAGACAGATTTAGATGACATCAATCTCCTGTTTGACACCGGAAATATCGGTGTGGATGCAATCTTGAATTCCAAAATCTCACTGGCAATCCATAATGGCATCCCGGTCGATTACAAGGCAACGGTTCCGAAAGAAACGTCAGTGACAGACATAGACTTATGTGTTGTGATCGGAAACCTGATCGACAATGCGGTGGAATCGTGCGAGAAAGTGCCAAAAGAGCAACAGTTCATCCGCCTTTATATAGGACAGTTCAAGGAGCAACTTTATATTTCCGTGAGCAATGCCACTAATGAGACCGTGCGCAAACTGGATGAGGAGTATATTACGCACAAGCGGGGCAATCATGGACATGGCTTGAAACGGATTAATCTGATTGTCGAAAAATATGATGGCTTTATCAATCGGAAAAATGAGGCAGGGGTCTTTGTGACGGAGATTATGCTGCCGCTGTAAGCAAAATGTTGTAGAAATTATTATTACCACTCGTGCACGGATTTTTGCAATCCGTGCATTTTTTGTGCGTAACCGGAGGAATCTATGTTAGTCTTATCTTAATGAAAAAACAGAACAAAATTAAGTTTGGGGAGCAAGCAACATGTACAAAACAAAAAAATACACCCTCTGGAGCAATTTCAGATTCGTTTTTACTCCTGTATGGAAAGAAAAAAGAAGCTATATAAGAGATATGATAACCGGAATCATCCTGTCAGTGATCGTGCCGGTGATCGGTTCCATGTTAAGCGCACTGGTCGTTGGATTACTTGGAGAAAGCTTATCCGCAGTAACGGTGATTGCAGCAATTCTCTCTGCATTTGTGGGTTATGCACTTGTGAATGCAGCGGATACGTATATCAGACAAAAACATGTCTATCATCACATAGAGGTGCGTTCCCAGCTTTTTATGAGGCAGTTTGCAAAAAAAATCTGCGAGATACCACAAGAGCAGTATGAAGACCCGGAACTGAAACTTTTGCGGGAGAAAGCATGTGACGCAGTCGGCTATAATAATGCAGGAGTTGAGGGCTTGCTGCGTGCGGTCTCTGCATTTGGAACCGGAGTGCTTGGTCTGTTCGTTTATATGGTGATCGCAGGTTCCATTCATCCGGTGATCCTCTTGTTATTATTCGGGCTCTCCGTTATTGGTGCACTTTGTAACAGTCTGCCGGACTGGTATGAGAATAAAATCAGGGATGAGAATGCCAGGGATGAGATGACGATGCAGTATATCGACCGGCTTTCTGATGATGCGATAAGCGGTAAGGATATCCGTGTTTTTGGGTTGAAAAAATGGATCATCGGGAAATATGGAATTGCAATCAAAAATACCAGAAGACGCAATGCGAAGAAGAATAGTATCGCATTTGCCGGAAAATCGTTGGAAACCATTCTGACAGCTGGACGGGATCTGATCTGTTATCTGTATTTGATCAGCCAGTTAAAAAATGGGATGTCCCTGACGATGTTCGTATTCTATCTGGGAATCATCGGAGGTTTTTCCGCATGGTTTGCACAGGTGAGTGACAGTTTTGCGAAGATGAAATACTGTAGTGTCCATATCACAGATTTTCGGAATTTCCTGAATCTGGGCGAGGATGCAGGTGAGAAAAAGATTCCACAAAACCAGTTTAAGACAGTGGAAGTGGTGTTTGACCATGTGACCTTCTACTATAAAGGTGCAGAAAAACCGGTGTTAAATGACATTTCTTTTTCTTTAAAGAGTGGGGAACACAAGGCGTTAGTCGGATTAAATGGTGCTGGAAAGTCAACGCTTGTGAAATTAATATCAGGTCTGTATCTGCCGACAAAGGGAACGGTTTATGTCAATGGGATCGATACAAGGGAATTAGACCGGGAAGCTTATTACAGGCATGAGTCAGCTGTTTTTCAGGATACCTTTACTCTGGCCTATTCCGTGGCAGAAAATGTGGCACTTAACGAGCAGTGGGACGAGGAAAAAGTATGGGAATGTCTGGAAAAATCAGGACTTTCCCAGAAAGTGACAGCATTGCCGCAGGGGCTTTCTGCTAATCTTGGAAAAGAATTAAGTCAGGATGGTGTGCGCCTTTCCGGTGGCGAGACGCAGAAGCTGCTTTTGGCAAGGGCATTATATCGAGATCCGTCCATAATCCTGCTGGACGAACCGACGGCAGCATTAGACGCACTGGCGGAGTCCGAAATTTATGAGATCTATAACCGGACATTGGCGGATATCACAGCGCTGTTTATTTCACACAGGCTTGCTTCCACACGCTTCTGCGAAGAAATATTGCTTTTGTCCGATGGAAGGATTGCAGAATGTGGAAGCCACGAGGAGCTGATGGAGCAAAAAGGAAAATACTACGAACTGTTTTTAGTCCAGAGCAAATATTATGGAGAAGGAGGTGCGGCAGATGTCGATTAAGGAGATGTGGAACTATCTGATTTTCCAGACGAAAGGATACAGACAGCTTGGTGCTGCAATCGTGGCTGGAGCGGTCTGCGGCGCAGGTATCTCTTATATCAACAGCATTCTCTATGCGAGGATCATTGACACTCTGCTGTTGGAACAATATACGACAGCGGTACATTATGTCTGGATCATGATATTAGCAGTTCTTGTCGTACGGCTGGTTTACATAATGTGCAATCAGATATTTGAACAATACGCAAGCCCAAGCCGCGATGAGACCAAAAGACGGACAGCAGAGAAGGCATTTTCCATGGAGTTTGAGGAGATTGAAAAAGAGGAAAATCAGATTGCCTTCCAGAGAACCAGAGGGGGAGTGAATGGTGCCGGTGATATTGAGGCGCAGTTGGACTCAATTTATAAATTTTTTACAGAATGTGTCAAAGTTCTGTTTGCACTCGTGTTTCTTCTTATACTGATCGTGCAGTCGGCGCAGGGAGCGCATGTTGCAGTATGGAAAATAATCCTGATGACTGTTCTGTTAGCAGGGATGTTTGCATTTTCTTTCTGGGTAAATGTTCGTGTTTCGGAGAGCATTGGGAAAAAACAGGTGGAACTCAATCATGAAAATGAGCGTATCAATTTTTTATATGGTTATCTGTTTAAAATCTTTACATCGGAGACGGCGGCGAAGGATATCAGGCTTTATGGAATGCAGGATTATCTTTGTGGAAAAAATGAGACATGTATCAATGCATCATCCTATTTTTCAGAAGAAGGGATTTTCGAGGGGAAAAATCAGGCAAAGTTTTCATTTGTGGTACAGCTTCTTGCTGGTTATATCTATGTCTATGTGGCGGTAATGGCGATGTCCAGTGCGGTGACGATCGGAGATGTGCTCATGTACTCCGGGGCGATTATCACGATGATGACCGGTGTGCAGAATGTCCTGATGCAGTATAACCAGATCAATTACCGCAATGAGTATCTGAAAACGTATGAAGAATTTATCAATCGCCCGAACATGCATTACGACGGCACACTTCCAATCGAGAAGCGGGATGATAACGAGTATGAATTATCCTTCCGCAATGTGTCATTCTGTTATCCGGGCACAGCAGATGATATTCTGAAAAATGTCAGTCTGGATTTTAAAATTGGGCAGAAAATGGCACTTGTCGGTAGGAACGGAGCAGGAAAGACGACACTCATCAAGCTGCTTTTACGGCTTTATGAGCCAACCGGGGGAGAGATCTGCCTCAATGGAATCAATATTGAAAAATATGATTATGAGGAGTATCTACAGATTTTTTCCGTGGTGTTTCAGGATTTCAAGCTGTTTGCTTTTCCACTGGACGAAAATATCGCAGCAGGTGGGCAGGTGGATAAGAGGCGTTTGAAACAGGTGCTTACGAAGATCGGGCTGAACGAATTTGTGGAGGGGCTGCCGAAGAAAGAGTACACACTTTTGTATCAGGAAAATGGAGAGGGTGTCACACCATCCGGCGGTGAGGCACAGAAAGTGGCGATCGCAAGAGCGTTGTATAAAGACGCACCGTTTGTCATTTTAGATGAGCCGACCGCAGCTTTGGATCCGATTGCGGAAGCTGGAATCTATGAAAACTTCGATTCCCTTGTGGGAGAGAAAACAGCCGTTTACATTTCCCATCGCATGAGCAGCTGTAAATTCTGTGACCGTATTGTCGTGCTTGACCACGGGAAAATCGCGGAGGAGGGAACGCATGAGTCTCTGATGGAAAGACATGGAATCTATGCGAAGCTTTATCAGACGCAGGCGGAGTATTATGTGACGGCGCAGACGGGAGAGTAATATTTACAAACAGATTATTTGACTATTTATGTTGACAGAAAGCATAAATAGTCAAATTTTTATTACTGGGGTACCGGAAAATAGGATTGGATTTGCCAGGGTATGGGAAGAATAGAACTGTACTTCAAAGTAAAATGAAATTTAATTGAAGTGACTTTGAAGTTGACTTTGAAGTGACATTGAAGTGACTTTGAAGAGGTGTTGGAGAACCTGGCAGAAAATCAGTATCTGCACAATAAAAATATATAAAAATTCTCAGTAAAACATTGCTTTTTTATGCATATATGCTATAATGATTCCATCAATGGAAGCAAAAGTTCAGACATAATTGAATAAATGAGTAGAAATCAGAGAGTGGAGATGATTCAAAAGAATACTGCTGTGGGGTGCAGCAGTATATTTTCGATGTGTCATCTCCCATTTTTATGTCTGATTTATGGTGCAGTCAAATGGTAAAAGTTCAAAAGAACAGGGGAGCATTTTGCAGCAGAATTGAAAGGAGAAACAGGCATGGCAAAATATGTAATGGCGTTAGATGCGGGAACAACAAGTAACCGTTGTATTTTATTCAATGAAAAAGGAGAGATCTGCTCGATGGCGCAGAAAGAGTTCCGTCAGTTTTTCCCGAATCCGGGCTGGGTGGAGCATGACGCAAATGAAATATGGTCATCGATGCTTGGTGTTTCGGTGGAGGCGATGAACATGATCGGAGCTGCGGCTTCCGATATTGCAGCAATCGGTATCACAAACCAGCGTGAGACTTCCATCGTGTGGAATAAAGAGACGGGAGAACCAATCTACAATGCAATCGTATGGCAGTGCCGCAGAACATCTGATATTGCGGATGGACTGAAGAAAAAAGGACTGGAAGAAGTTTACCGGAAAAAGACGGGACTGATCATTGATGCATATTTCTCTGCGACGAAGATCAAATGGATTTTAGACAATGTAAAAGGTGCAAGAGAGCTGGCGAACGAGGGCAAATTATTATTCGGTACCGTGGAGACATGGCTGATCTGGAAATTTACGAAGGGTGCGGTGCATGTGACGGATTATTCCAATGCTTCGAGAACCATGCTTTTTAACATCAATGATCTGTGCTGGGACAAGGAGATTTTACAGGAACTGGATATTCCTGAGAGTATGCTTCCGACACCGGTGCCGTCCAGCCAGATTTACGGTTACACCGATCCGTCCTTCTTAGGGGATGAGATACCGATCGCAGGAGCGGCAGGTGACCAGCAGGCGGCACTTTTTGGACAGACCTGTTTCCATGCAGGAGAGGCAAAAAACACATACGGAACCGGATGTTTCCTTTTAATGAATACAGGAGAAAAACCGGTATTTTCAAAAAATGGTCTTGTGACGACCATTGCATGGGGACTGGACGGAAAAGTAAACTATGCTCTGGAAGGTTCGATTTTCGTTGCAGGAGCGGCAATCCAGTGGCTTCGCGACAATATGAGGCTGATCGATTCCTCCGCAGACTCTGAGTACATGGCAAAAAAAGTACACGGAACCCACGGCTGTTATGTGGTTCCGGCATTTACCGGACTGGGCGCACCACATTGGGATCAGTATGCGAGAGGTACGATCGTTGGCATCACAAGAGGTACCAACAAAAACCATATCATCCGCGCCACACTGGAATCTATCGATCTTCAGGTGTGTGATGTCATCGATGCAATGCGTGCAGATGCCGGTGTAGAATTGAAATCTTTGAAAGTGGATGGCGGGGCAAGCGCCAACAACTTCTTAATGCAGTTTCAGGCAGACATGATCAATGCACCGGTCAAACGTCCAAGCTGTATTGAGACGACTGCGATGGGCGCCGCCTATCTTGCCGGACTTGCCGTTGGTTACTGGAAGAGCAAGGAAGATGTCATCAAAAATCAGAGTATCGATCAGATATTCTCTCCACAGATGAGCGAGGAGGATCGTCAGGCAAAACGGAAAGGCTGGAACAAAGCGGTCAAATACGCTTACGGTTGGGCGAAAGACGAACCGGAAGAGGAAGAAGAATAAAATAATGTAGGAAGGAAATGCGTTGGAAAAAAATTTTTCCTTCGGATTCCATGAAAAAGGTTGAAAATTACAACTACATATGATAAACTCATTACAATTTAAGCAAGGGAATGCTCCAAAGGTCATTCCCTTGTTGACAATAAAGGTATGTTTCGGAGCGGATAGCAATATCCGGTTTGACTGCCCATATATAGTTCATGTAGAGCAAAAGGAAAAACGGAAACGTTTTTTTTTTTGGGAAAAAAAGATGAAAGGACAGGGAAACAAATGAAAGCTTTTTTGATACTCGAAGATGGGAATGTATTTACAGGAACAAGCATTGGTTCCACCAGAGAAGTCATCAGTGAGATCGTTTTTAACACTTCAATGACTGGTTATCTGGAGGTATTGACCGATCCTTCCTATGCAGGACAGGCAGTGGTTATGACATATCCATTAATTGGTAACTATGGTATCACACCGGATATGGAGTCAAAGAAACCATGGCCGGACGGATACATTGTAAGGGAGTTATCCAGAATGCCAAGCAACTTCCGTTGTGAGGGAACAATCCAGGATTTCCTGACAAAAAATGATATTCCTGGAATCGCAGGAATCGATACACGTGCACTTACCAAGATCTTACGTGAAAAAGGTACGATGAACGGTATGATCACAACAAACGAGAACTATAATATAGAAGAAATTATTCCTAAATTAAAAGCTTACACAACAGGAAATGTCGTAGACAAAGTAACCTGTGAAGAAAAACGAGTATTAAGCGGCGCAGGAAAACGTGTTGCACTAATGGATTTCGGCGCAAAAAATAATATTGCCCAGTCTTTAAATAATCGTGGCTGTGAAGTGACCGTTTATCCGGCACACACAACTGCAGAGGAAATCTTAAGTACGAATCCGGACGGAATCATGTTAAGCAACGGCCCTGGAGATCCAAAAGAATGTACCGATATTATCAAAGAGATCAGGAAACTGTACGATTCCGATACTCCTATTTTTGCGATTTGCTTAGGTCATCAGTTAATGGCGCTTGCAACCGGTGCCGACACCCACAAAATGAAATATGGACACCGTGGCGGTAACCATCCGGTCAAAGATTTGAAAACAAACCGTGTATACATTTCATCCCAGAATCATGGATATGTTGTTGATACAGATACTTTGAATCCGAATATTGCAAAACCGGCATTTGTAAACGTCAACGACGGCACGAACGAAGGACTTGAGTATGTTGGAAAGAACATCTTCACTGTGCAGTTCCACCCGGAAGCATGCCCTGGACCACAGGACTCCGGTTATCTGTTTGATAGATTTTTGGATATGATGAGTAAATAAAGGAGAATGAGAGTATGCCAAGAAATAAAGACATTAAAAAAGTATTAGTAATTGGTTCCGGTCCGATCGTCATTGGACAGGCGGCAGAGTTCGACTATGCAGGTACACAGGCATGCCGTTCTTTGAAAGAGGAAGGGGTAGAGGTAGTACTTGTAAACTCCAACCCGGCAACCATTATGACCGATAAAGAAATCGCAGATGAAGTATATATCGAGCCATTGACCGTCGATGTGTTAGAAAAGATCATTGCAAAAGAGAAACCGGACAGTGTTCTCCCAACCTTAGGTGGACAGGCAGGCTTAAACCTTGGTATGGAACTTGCAGAGCAGGGAGTTCTTGATAAATATGGTGTAAAGCTGATCGGAACAACGGCTGAGACAATTTTTAAGGCAGAGGACCGTCAGGCATTCAAAGATACCATGGAAAAAATCGGTGAGCCATGTGCAGCTTCACAGGTTGTAAATAACGTGCAGGATGGTATCAAATTCACGAACACCATCGGTTATCCGGTCGTTCTGCGTCCGGCATTTACCCTCGGTGGAAGCGGCGGTGGTATTGCCCACAATGAGCAGGAATTAGTAGATATTTTAACAAACGGTCTGCGTTTAAGCCGTGTCGGCGAAGTTTTAGTTGAGCGCTGCATCGCCGGATGGAAAGAAATTGAGTACGAAGTAATGCGTGATGCAAACGGAAACTGTATTACCGTATGTAATATGGAAAATATTGACCCGGTTGGTGTGCATACCGGTGACTCCATCGTAGTTGCACCATCCCAGACATTAGGGGATAAAGAGTATCAGATGCTTCGTACTTCTGCACTCAATATCATTTCCGAGTTAAACATCACAGGTGGATGTAACGTACAGTACGCACTGAACCCGGATTCTTTCGAGTACTGTGTAATCGAGGTAAACCCTCGTGTATCCCGTTCTTCTGCACTGGCATCCAAAGCGACCGGATACCCGATCGCAAAAGTTGCAGCAAAGATCGCATTAGGTTACACCTTAGACGAGATTAAAAACGCAATTACAGGAAAAACATACGCAAGTTTTGAGCCAATGCTTGACTACTGCGTTGTAAAGATCCCAAGACTGCCATTCGATAAATTTATTACGGCAAAGAGAACCCTTACCACCCAGATGAAGGCAACCGGAGAGGTTATGAGTATCTGCAATAACTTCGAAGGCGCTCTGATGAAGGCAATCCGTTCCTTAGAGCAGCATGTAGACAGTCTGATGTCTTATGATTTTACAGGACTTAACGATGCAGAATTAAGAGAACAGTTAAATGTGGTAGACGACAGAAGGATCTGGGTGATCGCAGAGGCACTGCGCCGTCACTTCAGTTATGATGAGATCCATGCCATCACCAAGATTGATAAATGGTTTATTGACAAGCTCGCCATCATTGTTGAAATGGAAGAGACTTTAAAGACACAGCCATTGACGGTTGAATTATTAAAAGAAGCAAAACGTATCGAGTTCCCGGACAATGTGATCGCAAAACTGACTGGTAAAACAGAAGCAGAAATTCACGACATGCGTTATGAGAACGGAATCGTTGCAGCATACAAGATGGTAGATACCTGTGCAGCAGAGTTCGAAGCAGCTACTCCATATTACTATTCCGTATTTGGAAGTGAGAATGAGGCAGAGGAAACCAATCCACAGAAGAAAGTATTAGTATTAGGTTCCGGCCCGATCCGTATCGGACAGGGTATCGAGTTCGATTACTGTTCTGTTCACAGCACATGGGCATTTGCAAAAGAAGGATGGGAGACAGTCATTGTCAACAACAATCCGGAAACTGTATCTACAGACTTTGATATCGCAGATAAACTTTACTTTGAACCGTTAACTACGGAAGATGTGGAAGCAATCGTTAAGATCGAGAAACCGGACGGAGCAGTTGTACAGTTCGGTGGACAGACAGCCATCAAGTTGACCGAGAGCCTGATGAAAATGGGTGTAAAAATCCTCGGAACAAAGGCAGAAGACGTTGACGCCGCAGAGGACCGTGAGTTATTTGACGAGATTCTGGAGAAAACACAGATCCCGAGAGCAGCAGGTGGAACCGTATTTACTGCCGAGGAAGCAAAAGAAGTTGCAAACCGTCTTGGCTATCCTGTATTAGTCCGTCCTTCCTACGTTTTAGGCGGACAGGGCATGAAGATCGCATTCAATGATGAAGAGATCGAAGAATTCATCGGAATCATCAACCGTATTGCACAGGATCACCCAATCCTCGTAGATAAATATTTACAGGGAAAAGAGATCGAAGTCGATGCCGTATGCGATGGAACCGATATTTTAATCCCTGGTATTATGGAGCATATTGAGCGTACCGGTATCCATTCCGGAGACAGTATTTCCGTATATCCGGCTCCAACGATCAGTGAACCGGTCAAAGAGATGATCGTGGAATACACAAAACGTCTTGCACAGGCATTACATGTTATTGGTCTGATCAACATCCAGTTCATCGTTATGGACGAGCAGGTTTACGTGATCGAGGTTAACCCACGTTCTTCCAGAACTGTGCCATATATCAGCAAAGTAACAGGTATTCCGATTGTTGACCTGGCAACAAAAGTAATCATCGGCGAGACCATCCGCGGTATGGGTTATGAACCGGGACTTGCTCCGACTGCAGATTACATTGCAATTAAAATGCCGGTATTCTCATTTGAGAAACTTCGTGGTGCTGAGATTTCTTTAGGACCTGAGATGAAATCCACCGGTGAGTGTCTTGGTATCGCCAAGACTTTCAACGAAGCTTTATACAAAGCATTCTTGGGAGCTGGTATTAAACTTCCAAAATACAAACAGATGATCATGACAGTAAAAGATGCAGACAAGCCGGAAGCTGTTGGTGTTGCCAAGAGATTTGAAGCATTAGGCTACAAGATCTATGCGACAAGAAGTACTGCAAAGTATCTGCAGGAGCACGGCGTAAATGCACTCCGCATCAATAAGATCTCACAGGAATCACCGAACGTTATGGACTTAATTCTTGGTCATAAGATCGATCTTGTCATCGATACACCTACACAGGGTAACGGTGATAAGAACCGTGACGGATTCCTGATCCGCCGTAATGCGATCGAGACAGGTGTATATTGTATCACAGCAATGGATACGGCAAATGCTCTGGCACGAAGTCTTGAGACTGCAACAGAAGAGCTTACTCCGATCGATATTGCAACCGTAAAGAATTTATAAAAAGTAAAAAATAAAAGTGGCCTCTGAAAGTGAAATATCACAATCAGAGGTCACTTTTTTATAAAAGCTTTTTTATAAAGAAAGTTCGATGCGGAATAATCCAGCAGGAATATAGTGCTTACTTGAAACCTGTATTCTTCCGTTTTCGTTATGTCTGCTGATTCCAAGCTCAATATCAAGAATATTGATGATTTGAAGACATACATGGAGACAGGAAATCAGATCTCCATCGCCGCAAACGGCGCAACCGGTTCTGAAGCATTCCTCGCAGCCGCATTATTCGGCTCAATGGGATACGGTGACCAGATCAAGATCGTTGCCTATAGCTCTGCTGCTGAGGCTGCACAGGCAGTTGCAAAGGGCGAGACAAACTTCGCAGTCTCCCACCAGTCCCAGATCCTTGAAACCTATCAGCAGGGCGGCGTTACCATCGTGTGCGCGTTCGACGGTGAAGACATTGCCGATGGTCCGTTCGCAGGAGTTGAGGGTGTTGGCAAATACGGTTATCCATACTTCAGAAACCGCTGCC
>OGLJ01001939.1_pt1 | contig 14710 bp, 9 predicted proteins | sample 1572801 | NCBI WGS metagenome assembly OGLJ01 (sample SAMEA2581877, study PRJEB24529) | metagenome | biome: Human gut stool | place: China | collected 2011
CTTTTACTGGTCGGGCACGGGCGGCTCCGTCAACCTGCGACTTGCCGTTCGGTGGCTCGCCCGCGCGGCCGAGGGCGAAAGCGCCCGGGCGGCGGCCACGCTCGCGGGCCTTTTCCTGACGGGAAACGTGTTCGAACTCAACCGCCTCCACGCCTGGATTCTTCTGCAGCGTGCCAAGGCGCTCGGCGACCCGACGGCGGACGCGACCGCCCTCGGACTCAAAGACCTGCTCGACCCGAGGGAGCGTTCGGAAGGACGCAAGCTCCTCAAACGCTGCCCCGACACGAAGTCGCTTCTCGAAGCGCTCCTCCCCAAAAACTGGAAGCGCTGAGGACGGGCATTTTTCCCCCTATCGTTTACGTCCGATCGCTCCGACTGTTGGATTTTTACAACACTTCCGTAGAAATTTTTTCTTCTTTTTTCGACGTTCTTTTCCGCTCCGTTGAAGTCGCTTGCCGACCCCTCGTTCGGGACGTCTTTCACGTCGTTTTCAGGAGACCGGAGAGAGACTTTCAAGTCCTTTTCCGAGGCCCGTTCGAGGTCCTGTTCGCAGCCGGTTCGGGACGTCTTCGAGACGCCTTCCGACACCCCCCTTTTGGGCGGCTTCGGGATGACTTTGGGAGGAATTTCGGATGGAATTTCGAATTGGGAACGAGGGGACTCCGCGACGTGCGTCGCCCTCTTTTTACGACGGCTCGCATCGACTTTTGTCGACTTCCGGGCGATCGTTTTTCCGTTCCTTTTTCACCGTCCTTTCGAACCCCTTAAAGCCCCTTCAAGAGCTCGATCACACCCCGAGCGTTCTTCCCGGGGCGATCCTCGTGCGGCATCCGTCTCGCTTTCCCTTTCCCCTCTCTCCCCTCTCGTCGAACCGGTTCGGAGGCCCTTCGAGGCCTCCCCCCCGGCGAATGCCGATTGGTCGCCCGTACGCGACGGGGGCCTTGCATCAAGCCCTTTTTCTTCGCGCAACGCCCCCTTTTTCAGACTCGGAACATGCTCCCGCAACGCGGCAACGGACCGGGTCGGACGGCGAGCAAACGACACAAACGCCAAGCACGAAACACCGCTTTCCGGCTGCGATCGGGCTCGCCGCAATCGTCGAAAAGTCCGCCCGCCCGACCTCTAGGCCCCGATCGCGGCATGAAAGAGGCTGGAATAAATTCTCCGAAACTTCCGAAAATCGTCGTGTTTTCCAAGGATTTATGCTTACCCCCAAAGGAGTTCCGGTCGCGCGTTCGACCTTCCGCACGGCATCGCCGAAACGTCTCGAAAGCGAACCGTACACAACCGAATCCCTCGGCATTTCGGTCCTGCCGCAGAGGTCGCATCCGTCTCGCGAGATCGTCTTCTTCCTCATATCCGCTCCCGGCTCGAAGCCCGTCGGCGGATGCGCGACCGGAAGGCTCGCTATGCATTTCTTGAGGCATTTGCCCTCGCCCGGATCTGCTCGGACTCTCCTGGGCGCTCCGTCCTCGGGCGCCCCTTCGAAGCCTACCGACGCCGTTCTCAGCCCCTTTTTCGTGCCGTGCCGGGAGTGCTTTTTCTCGAGTACGCGCTTCGATCGATATCCTTTCCGGAAACGTTGACCGACCGTGATCGATCGACCGACGGACCGCATTTCGAGCGGTATTCGGGGTGGCATTCGGAGATGTTTTCTCGTCGCCTTTCGCAATACCCTTGAAAAGCTTTCGGAGGAGTTCGAAGCCGCCGCCGCACGCGCTTTTCGTTATTTGCCCCCGCCCGGCGGGTCCTGCCCGAAAGCATGCCTCCGCTCCTTTTCGACCGAGTGGAAAACGCCCCCGATAGCCCCCGTTCGCACTCCGAAAGCCGCTCTCGATACCCCTTTCGGGCGAGCTCGCCGACCCCGTTCACGAAGTGCGTCGTCCGCCCTGAAGAACGCCTCGTCGACCCTTCTTTTCCCCTGCCGTACGGCCCGTTTCCAATGATGCAGGTAGGTTAACCCTGATGGCGCTCGGCGCCCCAGAGCCTACAATGACTCCCAAGCGGTCGATGCAACGCGTCGGCGTCTTTTCGAAGCACCCCGGCGTGCGGAATCTCCGCACCGATCGGATCGGGTTCCGACACCCTCGGCCCGTCCCCTCGGGAGGCGTTTCGAAAAGGCACCGAACCGCACTTTCCTGCGTTCGAGCCGTGACGAATGCAATTGGACGGCAAACCCTCATGAGGATCAATCGCGGGTTTGTCGATTGCAGGGTCGTACCGCGGTACGGCTCCTTGTGGCAGCGGGTTGCCGACGACCTTCTGCCGACTCAAACCTAACCGAAAGAAGGAGAGGGCCCCTCCCGCATGTCGTCGTGCGGGGAATACGGCACCGTAAAAATCTATGAACCGTTTGGAACTCGTTGAATGCCTGGCCGCCAAGTACGGCCACAAGATCGCCAAGACCGACATCGACCGCCTGCTCATTTCGTGCTTCGAACAGATCATCGATGCCTGCGCCGAAGGCCGTACCGTCACGTTGATCGGCTTCGGCACCTTCAAGGCCGTCGAAAGCGCCGCGCGTACGGGTCGCAACCCTTCGACGGGTCAGCTCATCCACATCCCCGCGCAGCGCAAGCCCAAGTTCATCCCCGGCACGCGCTTCAAGGAAACGCTCAACCGCAAGGAAGAAGAATAAGTCCGGAATCGACGGCCTTCGGGTCGTCGATTTCGCGTTCGTCGAGCTCGTCGTTCGATCCCGTCCCGATGCGGAGGATCGACCGAACGACCGCCCGGCCGCACGACCGCCCCGTTCACGGGCGGTTTTTTTATTCCCCGCTTTCGTGCGTTGCCGCGGGCAAACCGCCCGAGAGCTCCGACGTCCCGAAGCGCTCCGCGGCCGCCTTCTGAATGAGCCCTCGCACCCACACGTGGGCGGGTTCGAGATGCTGGTATTCGGGCCAGACGAGATGCACTTCGACGTCGCGCCCCGCGCCCGCTTCGAACGGCACCCAAACGACCGCATAGTGCCGGGCCGAGACGCGCCCCGCCGTTTCGGGTGCGAAAAGCACCGCATCGGTCGTTTCGAGAACGGGAAGGATGTCGTAGACCGATTCGGCCGTGAGAGCCGCTTCTTCGTCGCGTCGACTTCGATCGGCGCCGCCCGTCAGGACGCGCTCGTACGTCGGACGACCCGCATCGGAATTGACGAGGACGGTGAGTCGCGGGTAAGCGCCCGCTTCCGCGGGCGCAATCGCGCGTCCGAGTCGCGCAAGCGGATGGTCGCGCCGAACGACGATCCCGGCGGGACTCCGAAAAAGAAGCATTTTCCTCAAACCCGGCGGCAGGCTGAAGCCCGAGACCAAGGCCATGTCGACCGCACCTTCGTGCAAATCTTCCCAGAGATGCGGCGTGCGGTGTAGAAGCGTCAATTTGAGACGCGGAGCGCGTGCGAAGAGCTCCGACGCCACGCGTTCGATCACCTCGGGAAACACCGCGCCGCAGGAAGCGATCACGATCCGGCGCTCCACCGCCTCGGGCACGAAGACGCTCGGTGCGGTGAGGCGGTCGAACGCCTCGATGTTGCGCCGTACGGGCTCTTCGAGCCGCATCGCCGCCTCGGTGGGCGTCAATCCCGTCGGACCGCGCACGAAAAGCGGGTCGTCGAACGCGTCGCGCAGACGTTGAAGCATGCGCGAGGCCGTCGCCGTGCTCATGTCGAAATTTTGAGCCGTGGCGCCGAGCTTGCGTGTGTGCACGAGGTCGAGCAAAAACCTCAGATGAAAGATGTCGAGGCGGTCGGGAGTCGTCATGGTCGAAGCGTGCGGGACGGTCGAAGGAGCCGCGGTGCGGCGGGTGAGAAAACCGCGGGGGAGTGCGGAGGTCCCGCGTCCCCTCACTCTAGCACCCGAACGGCAAAACCCCGCCTCTCGGCGGGGCATTCGGACGGATGAGGAACGCGCCTCAGAACTTGTGCGTGAGGCCCGCCGCCGCGGTAGCGCGGTTCGCAATCGCGTTCGAGGCATCCGTATTTTCGAACATCCCGTTCGCGTACGCGTAAGTCCCCAACACATAGAAGCCCGTGCGCTTCGAGAAACGGTACGCCCAGCGCAGCGCCCCCACCCAGCGTTCGCCCTCCGTGTCGGCGGCCGAGCCGCGCTCGCCCCGCCACTCGCCCGTCACCATCTTGACCGAGCCGTGGAGACGCCCGCCCAGAAGCGGCGTGCTCCCGCCGATCGAGAAGGCATCCGCGCGGAAGCCTTCTCGGCTTGCCGCGCCGTTAAAGCCCATGCTCGAGGCCGAAATGACGCTCGGCACGCCGAGCATGCCGCGCGCGTTTTCCAAATGCTGATAGGCGACGTGCACGCGCAAGTCGCCGAAACCGCGCGAGGCGCCCGCAAAAATGTTGTGGGTCGGCTTGGCATTGTGGGGCTGCGCGCCGTTTGCGGTGTTCGCGTAGTCGATCATCTGCCAGGCCAGCAGGGCGGTCGCGTTTTCACCCTTCCAGCCGGCGGCAAGCGCATAGAGGTGTTCGGTGTTCGAGAACCCTTCCGATTCGGGATAGGTCGCTTGGTTCGTACTGTTCGAGAACTGCCCGAGGAGCGTGACGCCGTGCATCGGAGCGCTCTTCACGACGATTGCGTTGTCCATGATGGGGCTTGACTGGAAGACGCCCGCAAGCGCCGCGTCGGGGGCGTTCGAGGCGAGGGGATTCATGCCGGTCGCGGCCCATTGCGCGTAGGTGCCCGTCGAGCCGAGAAAGCCCGCCATGCGACCGAGAGCGATTTCGCCCGTGCCTTCGCGGCCGAGCACGACCATCGCCTCGCGCGAAAAGAGCGCACCCGAGCGGGTGTCGTTCGCAACGCGCCCGGTGTCGCCTTCGAATCCCGACTCGAGCACGAAGCGCACGTACCCGGTTTCGCCGAGCGTCTCGCGGCCCCGCAAGCCCCAGTAGGACGAAGCGTCGATCGAGGGCTTCATTTCGAGCGACGGATTTTTGCCTTTGGAATCGACCGCGTAGAACCCCGTGTCGATTTGGCCGTAGATTTCGGTTTCCGCGGCAAGAGCGGAAGTCGACGTCGCGCCGAGAACGGCGAAGCTCGTCGCGAGGGCGAGCGCGGAAAAGCGAAGCGTGGTGGTGTGCATCATAGGGCCGCAGACGGCGAGATCGGTCGGAGCCGTCCGGGGCTTCTCCTTGTATATGGTTGAATTGAGGGAAAAATCGAGTCCCGCGGAAACGCGCGCAGAGGGGAGCCGAGTATCGGCCGCCCCTCCGCACGCATCGGTTTTTCATGCGGGTTTTCGGCGCCCGCGGGCGATGCGCCCGTCGGGCGGAAGGCGCGTCTCGGGCGATCAGAGCTTCGGGAACGCCTTCGTCAGATCGAACACCCAGGCCTGGTAGCCCATCGTGTCGTTGAAGCGCATGAGGACGGACGGTTCCTTTTCGCCCCACTTGTACTCAGCCAGGTAGGGATGGATGTCGACGCGGCCCTTCTTGCCGGCGAGCGTTTCACCGAGCCCCGCGGTCGAGTAGTAGACGAGGAAGGAATCCTTGTCGGCCGAGTATTCGGCAAGGCCCGTCACGGGCGAATAGAATTCGTAGCCCCGCTCTTCGCCCACGGCATAGACCTGCTCGACCGTCATCTTCTTCTGGTCGATCTTGTAGACGACGCCGCGCGAATACTTGTCTTCGGCGAGTGCGGGCTGTTCCATGCCGCGACCGTCGCCGTTGTCGAAGGCCGAGACGTAGATCACGTCGGCGTTGCTCTTCGCGTCGACGCGCCAGGCGGTGTGCTGGGTCCAGGTCCAGTCGAACCCGCCTTCGCACCGCGAGTTTTCGCACTTCAGGGGCTTGCCGTCTTTGTCAACGGGCGTCAGGACCTTTTCCGCAAAGCCCTTCTTCCAACCTTCGGGCGCGCCCAGAATCCACTTCACCTGCTTGTCGCGGCCGATCTTGATGATGGCGGACTGGTGACGCGAGGAGATGACGATCGAATCGTCCGTCGGGTCGTAGTCGATCGAATTGACGTGCGCCCAGTTGCGACCCGCACCCACCCCGGTGATGTCGCCGAAGTCGTCCGACTGGTCCTGCTTTGCGAGTTCCGCCGAGGAGAGCGTCTGACCGGCCTTCGACGCGTCGATGTTGAGACACACCGCGCCCTGGTCGAGCGCTTTGATCACGTTGTCTCGGTACGGGTCGAGAATGTCGAAGAGTTTGAATTCGTCGAAGACGTTCCCGCTCTCGTCCATTTCGACGATCACGTCGCGCACGGTGTGCACGCGCTTTTCGTCGGCGCGACGGTAATCGGACGAAGAAACGCGCAGGAACGTGTGCCCGTTTTGCGCGACGTCGATCGCGTGCGAATAGTCGGCGTAACCGAGGGGCAGGCGACGATTGAAGAGTTCGCGCCCGAGCATGTCGTACTTCGCGTAGCGCTGACCGTAGCCCAGGACGAGCCCGCCGTCGGCGGTCTGCTGGAAGCCCATCATGATCCCGGCCTTGTAGGGCTGCTCGGGGTCGTACATGTCGTCGTTGGGCATCAGGTACCAACGCACCGTGCCCGTCGAGTCGACGATCGCGTTTTCCGGACCGAACGCCCATTCCAACGCCCCGCCCATCGGGTTGTTCCAGACCATGCGGGACGCATCGGGCGGCGTGCGAACGATGTTGTTGATGAAGTAGAGACGATCCTTGAAGGCGGGATCCGTCTTTTCAACCTTCACGTCGAAGGTTGTGTGACTTTGCGAATTGAGCCCGTTCGAGCGAAGGAAGACGGGCGCCGTGTAGAACTGATACGTGTCCTTGAAGTGTTCGGTCTTGCCGTGGAACACGCGGTCGTACTCGACTTCGACCGTATTGACGTAGTCGGGATAGAGGCCGAAAACGGGAATACCGCCGTGCGAGAGCACCTGACGGTCCGACACCGCGTACTTGAGGTCCTGACCGCCCGCTTTCGGAACGATGCGAACGACGGCGTTCTTGACGTCGTAGCCGCCGTTGCGGATCACGGCCGTGAGCGGTGCGATCTTGTAAGGATTGACGATCACTTCGCCGATGTGACCGGTCGAGCGGAAGGCCACGTGCGGGCCCGAAGCGCCGCCCGAAGCCAAAGCGGGAGCGGAAAAAGCGGCAAGCGAAGAACCGAGAGCGAGCAACACGCCGAGCGTGAGCGTCTTGGGAGCGAATGGCATGATTGAAGTCTGTCTTTTGGGAAAAATCTGAGAACGGTTTGCCGGTCGACCCGCCTTCCCGCGACATCTGGGCTTTCGGGCGACCTTGCAACGTGTTCGCTCATTCTAGGAATCGCTCGGCGCACTCCCCAAGCGGACGAACCCCGCCGTGTTTGCAGGATCGGCCGCGAGGTCGTTGCAGTTTTCGAAACGCCCTACCGTATTTCCACGAAAAACAAAACTGCGACCGAACACGCACGAAGAAGACGTTCGATTCTTCCGTTTCCTCGAGAGTACGATTGCCGAAAACGAACACCCCGAACGGGTTCGAAACCGATCGGGGTGTCGCGTTGCGTTTCGATTTTTTTCGCGTTCTGAAAGTTCGTGCCTCACGCAGGAACGCCGACCTTAAAAGAGCGGTAGGAAAACAGGCAGATAGGCAAGCGACAATTCCGGCACGCCGATGAAGGCGGCGAGCAGCGAGAGCACGAACATCAAGATCGGCGCCACGAGGAATTCGCTCGTGCCGACGGCGTGTGAAAGGCGCTGCACGCCGAGATCGATCAGGCCGGCACGCTTGATGAGTCCCATGCAGGCACCCACCATGAACGTGAGCACCACGATGCCCACGGCACGGTCAAAGCCCAAAGGAATCGCGGTGATGATATCGAAGAACCCCGCGGGATGTTGCTCGACGGTCTTGTACGTTCCCGAGACCACGAGGTTCTGAACCCCGTGAGCGGTCTCGACGACCTGACGGTCGTATTGACCGGCGGGCACGATGTACGTCAGCACTGCCATGACGAGAATGAAACATCCCAGAATGATGTAGATGTCCGGCATCTTGAAGCCCTTCTTCGGGGCTTCCTTTTCCTTGATGTCGTTTGCCATGATTTCCGTCCTTTTTTGGAAATGAAAACGAGCGGCCGTTTTGTGAAAGAAAGCTACTCGGAGGGCTACTCGGCTCAAGGGGCGGACAAACGTCTCGGGCAAGGATTGCGCTGCGCATCGGCCGTTGCGATCAACCGAAACGAGCGCCTGCGGCGCAAGCGCGACAAACCTTCGGTGGCGTGTCGCGATCTGCCGTTTCTTCGAACGCGCGCATCTTCGGTCCTACGCACCGATTTCAAAGAAACTCCCGTCGATTTCCCAATTCAATTGCCGTCGAATTTGCAGTCGAAATTGAGAATCCCTCCGTGCCGACGGGGGCGTGAATCCCGCTCGGCATGCGGACAATGTACCGAGACGGCCCCCGTGCTTCGAGAGCTTCAAATGCCATTCATTTATCTTTTCACGCCACGCGAAGTGCGCCGATCGACGGGAAGAAATCGGAGAAACACGCACGGAGCCGGACGAAAAATCGGGAGGACGGATCGGGATGCGGGCTCGTACTGCCGGAAGCAGGACCGCGAGGCGACGCAGAATTCGGAGTGACGCCCGGTGCGAAACAGGCGACGGAACGGATCAAAAAAGGTCGGAAGGAAGGAAGGAAGGAAGGAAGGAAGGAAGGAAAGATTCGAAGCCGACGGCGGCACCCCTCCAATTGGGGTGCGTGCCGTCGGGCGGAATTACCGCGGCATGCTCAGCTTCGCCGCTCGACGTACTGCTTCACCGCCCCGCGCAACTCGGTACGGACTTCTTCCGAGGGGTAATCGTCCCCGACCGAACCGAAGGGCGCGAGAAGTCCCGGCGGGCGCCGGTAGATCTGAAGGGCGAAATTTTCGACCTTTTCCCGCTCGAGCCAGCGGGCGAGCTGCCGAAGGTCGGCGTTCGAGAGGTAATCGGGGTGCGCGGTTGTTCGGCATTCGAGTCGAACGCCCGCGTCGCGCACGAGGCGGAAGGCTTCGAGAAAGCGCGCGGACGCCCCTCGCGCGCCCGTCACGGCATCGAACTTCGCTGGCGCGTCGGGCGACGCTTTCACGTCAAGCCCCACCCACTCGATGTCGGGGAGAATCTCCGCGAGCCGTGCGGGGTAGGCTCCTCCCGTGTGAAGGCCCACCGCAAAGCCGAGCGCGCGCACGCGCCGCCCGGCTTCGGGAAGCGCCGGATCGATCGTGGGTTCGCCGCCCGAAAAAACCACCCCGTCCAAAAGACCGCGGCGGCGGGCGAGGAGCTGCTCGACCTCCTCCCAGGAGGCGTGTTCGAGCTCCGGTGCAAAGTCGCGCGACTGCATCCAGGGATTGTGGCAGAAGGCGCACCGCCAGGGGCAACCCTGCACGAAGACCACTGCCGAGAGTTTCCCCGGGAAGTCGATCGTCGTAAAGGGCGTGATGCCCGCAACGCGAAGCGCCCCGGCCGGGCGGCTCGGGGCGACGTCGCGCGAATCACACGATCCGCAATGCGTCATTTCGCGTCGCGGTGCGGTTCGTGGGCGCGGGCGCTCGATTCGGTAAAGCAGACGCGCTCTTCGAATTCGCCCTTTTTGCCGATGTTGAAGCTCTGCACCGGGCGGTGGTAACCCATCACGCGGGTCCAAACTTCGCAGGGCTGGCGTTCGGAATCCTTGAGTTCGAGCGTTTCGTTTTTCGTCGTATCGGTCATGTCGTGCTCCTTGCTTGATTAACCAAACGGGTTCAGTCGGCCGCTTCGTCGTGAGCTTCGCGACGCTTCTTTGCGATCAGCTCCGCGTCGCACTTCGGGCAGAAGTCGTGGCGGCCGGAAAGGTACCCGTGCTTCGGACAGATCGAGAACGTGGGCGTCACGGTGATGTAGGGCAACCGGAAGCGCGTGAGCGCGCGGCGCACGAGCTCGCGGCACGCTTCGGGCGAGGAGAGCGCCTCGTTCATGTAGAGGTGCAGTACCGTGCCGCCCGTGTACTTGCGCTGCAGGTCGTCCTGACGTTCGAGCGCCTCGAAGGGGTCGTCCGTGAAATTGACGGGGAGCTGCGAGCTGTTCGTGTAATAGGGGTTCGATGTCGTCCCCGCCTGCAAAATGTCGGGGAAACGCTTGCGGTCTTCCTTTGCGAAGCGGTACGTCGTCCCTTCGGCGGGCGTGGCCTCGAGGTTGTACATGTGGTCCGTCTCCTCCTGGAAAGCGACGAGACGCGCGCGCACGTGGTCGAGGAACTCGAGCGCGAACGCATGCCCCTTTTCCGTCGTGATGTCCTCGGCATCGTCCGTATAGTTGCGGATCATTTCGTTGATGCCGTTGACACCGATCGTCGAGAAGTGGTTGCGCAACGTCCCGAGGTAACGCTTCGTGTAGGGGAAGAGCCCCTGATCGATGTGGTGCTGGATGACCTTGCGCTTGATTTCAAGGCTCGTCTTCGCCAAATCGAGCAGATAGTCGAGTCGCGCGTAAAGCCCTTCGCGGTCCCCCTTGAAGAGGTACCCGAGGCGGGCGCAGTTGACGGTGACGACGCCGAGCGAACCGGTTTGTTCGGCCGAACCGAAAAGGCCGTTTCCGCGCTTCAACAACTCGCGCAAATCGAGTTGCAAGCGGCAGCACATCGAACGGATCATGTTCGGCTTCAATTCCGAATTGATGAAATTCTGGAAGTACGGCAACCCGTAGCGCGCCGTCATGTCGAAAAGGCGCGTCGCGTTTTCGCTCGTCCAGTCGAAGTCGGGCGTGATGTTGTAGGTCGGAATCGGGAACGTGAAAACACGCCCCTTCGCGTCGCCCTTCATCATCACTTCGATGTACGCGCGGTTGATCATGTCCATTTCGGCCTGAAGTTCCCCGTACGTGAAGGGCATTTCTTCCCCGCCGATGATCGGGCGCTGCGGCTTCAGGTCTTCCGGGCACGTCCAGTCGAAGGTGAGATTCGTAAAAGGCGTCTGCGTCCCCCAGCGCGAAGGCACGTTGAGGTTGTAGATCAACTCCTGAATGCACTGAAGGACTTCTTCATAAGGAAGGTTGTCCTTGCGGATGTAGGGCGCGAGGTACGTGTCGAATGACGAAAACGCTTGAGCGCCCGCCCATTCGTTTTGCATCGTGCCGAGAAAGTTGACGATCTGCCCCGTCGCTGACGAAAGGTGCTTCGGGGGATTCGCTTCGACCTTCCCCGCGACGCCGTTCAGACCCTCCTGAAGGAGCGTGCGCAGGGACCACCCCGCGCAGTAGCCCGAGAGCATGTCGAGGTCGTGAATGTGCAGATCGGCTTCGCGGTGCGCGCGACCGACCTCCTGCGGATAGATGTAGCTCAACCAGTAGTTGGCCACCACCTTGCCGGAGACGTTCAGAATGAGCCCGCCGAGCGAATAGCCCTGATTGGCGTTCGCGTTGACGCGCCAGTCGATTTGATCGAGATACTCGTTGATGGAGCTTTCGACGTTCACCCAGCTCTGCTTGGCGTTGCGCACCTTGGCGCGGGATTCGCGATAGACGATGTAGGCGCGCAACGTCGTGAAGCACCCCGCTTCGAAAAGCGCGTGCTCGACCGCATCCTGCACCTCCTCGACGTGAAGCGTCCGCCCCGAACGCACGTCCCCGAGACGTTTCATCACGATCGTCTCCACGATCTCGCGGGCGCGCTCGGCGTCGAACTCCTGCGTGGCCTTGCCGGCACGCGCCACGGCCGAGACGATTTTTTCCATGTCGAATTCCCGCACGGAGCCGTCCCGCTTCAAGAGGTGCTTCGGTCGAACCGTATTTTCCATTGCGCTCCCCATCGTCTGAAAATTTCAAGAATCTGCGATAGTTGCTATATATAGTATTTGATACGCAACTCATCCACTATGAATGGTGGATTTCTTCCGCAGGAACTCCACTATAGCAAGTTGCCGTCCGAACCGCGTCCTCCTTTGTGAGGAGGCGACCCGAGGTACGCGCCTGCGAGATTGCACAAAAAAATCACACCTCCACAAGATGCGGCACCCGTCGCTTTGCGAGCCCCAAGCCTAGGCGCCGACGCACGACCTTATCCACACACCAGGTATTTACCCTTACCTTGCGACGATGTATTCGGGTTTTTACCAATCCGCTATATGACTTGTCGTTTTCTCGCATGCTGTCCGCCGACACGCTCCCTACACTGTTTTTTCGAGTGTTCTCTGCGTGCCTCGAGCGCGCATCGTTCGACGAAGAGCCCCGAGGGGCTGCCGAAGAAAACGCATCGGGAAAGGGCCTCCGGCTCTCTTTTCATTCCGCTTTTCTCCGGCAAGCATGCGGCCTCGTCGAAACTCCGTCAGCCCGGTGGCCGGAAGGTATCGGGCTTTTTTTCGTCCGTCTCTTTGCACCCGCCTAGGGCCCAAGTCCACGGACGCCGCACGATACGGCACGACGCTTTTCGGTGCGCGGCTGCGGGGAAATCACCGACCTCAGAGAGCCTCGGATTGCGAGCATGTGCCCCCTGAAAACCCGAGAATCGGAGGCTGAACTTACGTATTTTTGCGTAAGCTGAATTCACCCCCATCGAAACCATCGCCTTCTCCGAAACGCACCAAAACGGTGCGCCACACCCCAAACAGGCGTTTTATCGAGAAAAGACATTTTCTTGATAATCATCAAATAATCTGTACGCTAACTCTTAGCAACGACCGACTGCGTCGCTCGAATCGCTTCGAGGCACTTTGAGCTGCGAAACGCGTTGAGGCACTTCGAAGTGCGGCACGGACAGCGAAACCGCACCGAAGGCCTCTGAGGGCCATCGATATCCGTGCGCCCCGACGCCGGGTTCGAAATCGGCCCGGAAGTCGCGGGAGAGTTCCGTGCGGCTCGGAGAGTCCCCGCGAGGCCCCGAGCGCGGACCGTAGGGACTCAAAGACGAAAAGCAATCGCAACGCCGGCTGTAGAAACCAACCTCGGGCCGGAGCGGCATCGAAACGGGAAAGTGGCGGCAATGCGGAACAGAAACCGGCCGGAACGGTGACGGGAGCCGAAGACGGCCGAAAGCAAGGCGAGGGATGAACGAAGGACGGGACGGAGTCGAGGAGGCTCGAAAAAAGAAAAAGGCTGACGACGGTCCCTTTATCCGTCATCAGCCTTTTCTCATCGTGCAGCTTCGTTTTTTGTCGGGAGCAGGACCAACCACAACCGACGTGCGTTTGAGGAGCAACGCATGGAGCTTTCGCGTGCTGCAGGACTTAAGTTACACCCGGTCATACGGTTGCGCAAATCACCGTTTTCGTGAGTTTACGCCTCATTTTTCATCGTTTACACCCTTTTTTACCTCCTCCTAGGTAAGAAAATCACCCACTCCCGATCTCCCTTTTGTTTGAGGCCTTCGACCGAGCCGATCGTAACAGGCTGTCCGGGAGGTACTGTGATTACGTATTTTTACGTATATCCGCGAGACTTTCCGTATCGACGCCCGCGTACACGCAATCATCCGTACGGATGATCCCGCGTCCCTTCCTTCGGGAATACGATTCGGGAGCGGGAAGGCCCGCCGCACGCTACGCGGTACACTACCCGCCACACGATACGAAGCCGGGCGTCTCGTGCGCGTACTGCGCGCTTTTACGCCCCTTTTCTCACGAAAATCCATGATCGACGAAGAAAACTACGGCGGCCGCGAGCGCGTCAAAGCGCTCGACCTCCTCACCACGCTCCCCGAACTGCTCACCCATCATCTCGACAAGCGTCCCGACGATACGGTCTACAAGCAGTGGGATGCCTCGACGAAGAGTTGGCGCGACATCTCCTTCAAGGAAACGTTCGACGAGGTCCTGCGTTGGCGTCACGCCTTCGCGGGACTCGGTCTTGCGCGCGGCGCCCGCGTGGCAATGCTCCTGCCCAACTGCGTCGACGCCGTCTACTTCGACCAGGCGGCGCTCTCGAACGCTCTCGTTCCCGTGCCGCTTCACGCGATCGACACGCCCAAGTCCTCGGCCTACATCCTGAACGATTCCGGAGCCGAGGTGCTCGTGACAAACAAGAAACTCAAGTGGAAGGGGATCCGCGAAGCGGCCGAGACGCCGAACCTCAAGCTCGTGGTCGTCACGGACGACGCGGATGCGGACGACGAAACGGGGCCGATTCCCGTCCTGAGTCTTGCGACGTGGCTCGAGCGCACGCCCCGCGCGCCTCTGCCCGAAGGGCCCAAGGCGACGGACCTCGCCTGTCTCGTCTATACGTCGGGCACGACCGGGAACCCGAAAGGCGTGATGCTCACGCACCGCAACATCCTCTCGAACGTGCGCGGCGTTCTGCGCTCGCTCCACCCGGGCGAGCACGAAACGCTCCTTTCCTTCCTGCCGCTCTCGCACACGTTCGAGCGCACGACCTCCTACTACCTCGCGCTCGGTCTCGGGTACACGACCGCTTTCAACCGTTCGATCGCGACGCTCTCGGAAGATCTGAAGACGATCCGTCCGACCGTGCTCATGTCGGTGCCGCGCGTCTATGAAATGATCTACGGGAAGTTGCGCGACGGGCTCGCGAAAAAACCCGCGTACGTGCGCTACCTCTTTGACTGGGCGGTCGAAGTAGGGTGGCGTCGATTCTGTCGTCAAAACGGTCTTCCCGTCGAACCGTCGGGTCGCGCCTGGCTCGACCCCTTCGTCGCGGGCTTCCTCGACCGCAAGATCGGCAAAACCCTGCGCGCCGTCTTCGGCGATCGCATTCACCTTTACATCTCGGGCGGCGCCGCTCTTTCGACCCCCGTGGCGAAGGTTTTCCTCGCGCTCGGCGTCAACATCTTCCAGGTCTATGGCAT
>OGLJ01001947.1_pt1 | contig 14661 bp, 15 predicted proteins | sample 1572801 | NCBI WGS metagenome assembly OGLJ01 (sample SAMEA2581877, study PRJEB24529) | metagenome | biome: Human gut stool | place: China | collected 2011
CTCTTACTCCTAGTAGCTTTCGGGTTTGTTAGAAAGACAGGCCCTGGCATATCTTCTGTCGTGTCCCTTACGGTCAGCCACATAAGTAATCAGATCCTTGGATACCAGCTTCTTTCTTGGGTCAGAATCCGGAAGCATTTCCTGTAAGGTCTCGATGATGATTTCGATAATCTCAATATTCTGTTTCTCATTATGCCCGCCTACATTGTAGGTCTCGAAGAGTCTTCCCTTCTCCTGTACCATATCAATAGCCTTGGCATGGTCTTCCACATAGAGCCAGTCACGGACATTCTTGCCATCCCCATATACCGGAAGCTTCTTGCCATGAAGTGCGTTGTTAATAATCAATGGAATCAGCTTCTCAGGGAACTGATAAGGACCATAGTTATTGGAACAGTTCGTAATGTTCGCCGGAAATTTGTAGGTATCCATGTATGCCTTTACCAGCATATCTGAGGATGCCTTGCTTGCTGAATATGGGCTATGAGGCGCATAAGGTGTTGTCTCATAGAAATATTCTCCATCATTCTCCAGTGAACCATATACTTCATCAGTAGAAACATGTAAGAACTTCTTGCCTTCCTTGAAAGTACCATCAGGCTGCTCCCATGCAGCCTTTGCGCAGTTAAGCATAACTGCGGTTCCCAGTACATTGGTCTGTACGAATACTTCCGGGTTTCTGATACTTCTGTCTACATGGCTCTCTGCTGCGAAATGTACCACTCTGTCTATATCATTCTCTGCGAAAATCTTAGCGATTGCTTCTTTATCTGTGATATCTGCCTTAATAAAAGTATAATTGCTTCTGCTCTCAATATCCTTCAAATTCTCCAGATTACCTGCATAAGTCAGTGCATCCACATTGATGATCCTGATGTCATCCCCATACTTTTTGAACATATAGTGAATGTAATTAGAACCGATGAATCCCGCACCGCCTGTTACCAAATAAGTTTTCATTCAGAATTTTCCTCCGTAAATTTACTATATACTAACGCCCATTTTATCCCGAAAAGGAAAAAATTGCAAGCTAATAGGCAAGATAGCTTAAATTCAAGTCTACTTTACCATTGATTCCGCTGATCGTACCCTTGCTGGAATACTGCCACATATCATATCTGCCACTGTACGTAGGTGCTGCTGCATACTGTGCAAGCCATATCCTGTAATTACCCACAGAACCCATACTAAGCTTTGTTTCAAACCAAGTCTTGGAGGCATAGATACCTGCCTGATAGCCTGCGCTCTGTACGGTCTGGCAGAAGGCATTGACAACTGCGGTTCTGGTAGCCACATCTATCTTATCTGCCCTGCCTCCACTGGACTCTGTATCAATGAAGATAGGATAAGTCAGCTTATATCCCTTAGCGAGACTGACTGCCAGGGAAGCTTCCTTGACAGCCTCCACTTCATTGACTGCCTGTGAAAAGACATAGATACCGACTTTCAATCCAGCTGCGGTTGCACCCTTAATATTGCTCTGGAAGTTCTGATCTGTAATCAGTGCACCCGATGAAGAACCACGATAACCGCAACGGATAATGACATAATCTACACCGGAACTCTTTACTGCATTCCAGTCAATCTTACCATTATGTCTTGAAATATCAATACCGAACTTGGAACCATTGACAGATGTCTGAATTGCCCCATCACTGCCAAAATTGTAAGTAACACCCTGTATGATCTGTGTTCCTGTTACCGCCTTACCGCTCTTATCATAGAAGTAAGTCTTACCGTTGATAGTCTGCCATCCTGTATACGCATATTGTCCCTCAGTCTTCATATAAAATTCACTGGCTGTGAAATAATCTGCATAAACAGCTTCTCTGTAGGAGCCATCTGCGTTCTTGACATATAACTGGTTGCCATTTTTGTCTTTTAATTTAGTGTTGGTGTCATTCATAGCATCACTGTTGACCGTTACAACACAGGTTGCAGTCAGGTTCTTGCCTGATGCATCTTTTTCCTTGGTTGTGGCTGTAATCTTCGCACTACCTGCCTTTACTCCGGTAACGACGCCCTTTTCATCAACAGTAGCGACTGTCTTATCAGATGTTGTCCAAGTCACGCCACTGTCCGACTTATAATTGGTCACAGTCGCTGCCAGCGTTGTATTCTTGTTCACACCAATCCATGCTTCTGTCCTATCGAGCGCAAGAGTAAGTGCAGCTGCTGCATTGATCGTGATTTCTGTAGAAGCCTTGATCGTCAAATCTTTTTTATTTGCATCCTGTACCCCGGTAATCTGACCGGTAATAGTTACTTTACCAGCCTTCACACCAGTTACTGTACCATTGTTATCTACTGTAGCAATCGCCTTATCAGAGCTGCTCCAGCTTATCGTAGGGAAACCATCTGTCTTAGTCTCTGTGCCACCATTGTTCATGGTATATACAAGCTTGGAGGGCTTTACTGTCAACGTCTGACCTACACTACAAGCATCTGCTGATCTTGTGATTTCCAGTGTACCTGATGAAATTGCAACCGCTTTAACCTGAACTGTACAGGTTGCAGAACCTGTGTCGGTTGTCTCAGTGGATTCCACCTTAGAATCCTGTTCTTTCTTTACTGTTTCTTTGTATACATACACTGTTTCTCCGGATTCATCTGTAGTTTTTTCGCATTTAGCTGCCTTCTCTGGAGAATCCTGTTCTAATTTTTCATACTCTTCCTGTGTGTATTTTTCTGTCTTAGTCTCCTCAATCGGTTCCTGTGGTGTCTTCGTAGTGGTAACTGTCTTTCTCGTCACCGTATACTTAATCGTTACTGTTCCTGCTGATTTGGCAGTGACCTTGCCACCATCTACTGTTGCTATATTCGGATCAGAAGATTCCCACTCCGTAGTATAGGTATACTCCTTTGTAACATTGTCTTTTTCTTCCTTGGAATCTGTAAAAGACGTTCCTGTCAGAGTCTCGCTGCTTCCCACATAGAGACTGTCTATGCTGCCCTTATTCAAGGTCACGCTCAGTCCATCAAAAAGATAAATGCCCGTTCCCAGTCTGGAGGATGTAGACGGATCCTGAATCAATGACTTATCCACAGGCAGATAGCTCTCCGTTCCACCAATCAAGGTCTTGGAAGACTCTACCCACTCTACTGTATCTGTCAGCTTTACTTCTTCTTTTGCAGCATCTGCTTTCTGCGTATCTTCTGCTGCCACATTGACCTGTGCTTCAGATTTTACTTCATCCTGCACATTGATAACTACGAACTCTACTTTGTCCTTGACCGTAACCTGTTGTGCCGTAGCTGGGAACTTATACTTATCTGTAGATGTGATGACCGCCTCGAATTTACCGGCCTTAATATTATCCGCATAGATAATACCATCCATGTCCTCATCTACCAGCACCAGCTTCTTTCCCTGGGAACTTGTCAGGGTTACTTCAAATGCAGTTCCTGTAATCAGCTGTCCTGTAGCCGCATTGGTGAATCGGATCTTCAAGTCCTTTTCAACAGATTCAAAATTTACACTGACCTGTACATTTTCTTCATCGGACGATTCTGTGGTGTATACTACGTCCTCTATCTCCATAGAACTGTCTTCTGCTGCATTCAATCTTGCATCTGCCATTGCCAGCAAGCCACTCTCGCCAACAATGCCGACCCTGCTCAGTTCTGTTCCTACAGGAACGATTGCCTGGATCTGCTCATCTATATTCTTGCTTGCAAGCACCATACTGCCCGCTACAATAGCACCAATCAGCAATACTACCCCCGTACAGACAAGGATTACATCAAACGGTGTCAGGTTATGTACAAACTCCCGAATCACTTCTGTCGTAGCCGACCAGTCAAAAGACTTTCTGCCATGAGACTTATTCTTATTATGATGGTTCTTTGGTTGATGTCCACCAGCTGCTGCATCCGTTGGTGCATAACCGGTATCATATGCATCCTCGTCCCATTCTTCCTCTTCATAGGACTCTTCTTCATAATAATCTTCATACTCATCTTCCGCATCTGTAAATGCTATCGTATTGTCATCATACGCAGACTGATCCTCATATTCTGTTTCTTCTATATATTCAACTTCCTCTGTATATTGATTTTCTTCATTATATCCAGATTCCTCAGTATAACCAGAAGCCATTGCCTGCTGCTCTGTATTTTCTACCTCAGCATCATATTCAGATGTGTATTCTACATCTTCTTCATATCCTTGAGCATACTCATCATTCCCGGCTTCATCCATGTATTCAGATTCATTCTCATAATATGCCTCATCTGAGTACTCTGCATCATCCTCATATCCTTCTTCATCCGCATATTGTGCTTCATCTGCATACTCGTAATCTTCTTCTATATAATCGCCATCTTCATAATATGCCCCTTCATCATCTTCCGGTGCATACTCCTGATCCTCGTATTCTTCCTCTTCATAATAATCATCATATTCTTTTATTCTTTTATTACCCTTGCGGGCAGGTTTTCTTTTATTCGTGCCAAATAATCCAAATGTCTTCTTTTTCTTCATGCCTTGTTCGTCCTTGGACACCCTCCTGTTCTTTATGCTATACATACCCTTTAGTATAGCAAATCGCATAATTGAATACAATAAAAAACACAAATTAACCACTTATTGCCAGATTCTTCTCTAGGAATAAAACACTGCAATGCCTGCCATAATACATACAATGCCCGCTATTCTTCTCTTCGTCAGTTTCTCTTTGAAAAAGCCAAAGCTCAGAAGCGGTACTAACACATTGCCCAAGGACTCTATCACAGGTCCATTCTTATACTCCACTCCACCGTATGCCCACAGGCTGATCAACATAGAACAGACCAGAAGCCCATATCCACTGATGACCCATATGTTCAAATACTCACGAATCGGCGAATCGTATGTCTTCATTGCACTTTTCTTCAACAATATCTGGGAAAAGGAAGCCACAGTAACACTAAGGAACATTGCTGCCAAATACGGATTGATCATTGTTCTGCCTCCTTATCTGTATTGACCAGTACAATACCCACCAGTGCAATAGCTACTCCCACTATATTCCTTATCGTTATCCTGTCATGGAAGAACAGAACAGCCCAGATCATTGACCACAGAATTGCCATTGCACGATTTGCATATGCAACTGACAATTCAAATTTCTTGATCATTTGCTGCCATAGCAATGCATAGATTCCCAATAATATAAACTCCAATCCAAAAAAGAGCAAAAATAACAAGTGTTCTTCTTTGTGTCCAGACGCTGCTTTTGCCATAACGCTTGATATTGTATATATAATTACTACAGCCTGTAGCTGCAATATATTTTTCCATTTCACATTTTTCATATAACCATGACCTTTCTGATCACACTATCCACATTTCTATGCACATTTCTATACACATTCTTTTAACACATCGTTTTTGCAATAAATGCACTTGGACACAATGCACATGTTCATTATCTTGACCTGTCCTCAGGCAGAATATCTTCTTCATCCAACAAATCCTGATCCCGAAGTACTGCATAATAATTATAATCCATATAAATATAGTAGCCACTTACCAGACCTTTATAAATGTAATTCTGTTCTTCCATGCTTCCCTCCATGGGCTTTATAGAAGACAGTACTACATACGTACAATGTTCCTCTCTGGCGCACTGGGCAATCTCCTGCGCATCATACTCTTCTGCTTCCATGGCATCATATAATGCATTTGAGAAATTCCACTGGGTTTCCACAATATTTCTGCCATACGGTGTGAAGATATCCGCTGAATACTGTCGGATAAAAGGCAGCAGCTCAGCCGGTATCGCTGCGATTGGCTTATATTTCTCCATTTTCAGTGCATCTGCCACATCAATCACTACCTGCGGCATATGATACGCATTCACAGCTTTAAAATGCAATGTATTTGTAAAATAAAATTTGCCATTCATGCAGATGACCAATACTGTAAGAATGCATACAAGTACACGGCTGATGCGCTTTTTAAAATGGCTGACAGCCCTGACAGCACTATAGCAGACCAAAATCCCTATCGGAATTGACCAGAATACACGATAATAGATCTCTGCATCTACTTTCATTCCAATCCATGCCTAAAGTGGGCAACAAAATACCACCGTAATCGCTGTCACAAAATATACAAGCACTGTTTTGATACGCTTGTCCCTCTCCGTAATCCACAGAAAAATCAACGCAGCCAGAAACAGCAAAATTAAAAAGCGATTGTTATTATATAAAATGATATCTTCTATCAACGTAGTAAATGCCGTTTTCATATTACTAATCAGCCTTTCTTCTTTATTTTGCCATCAGATAACAGACGGCAAAAATAAAGCATGGAATACAGCATGCCCCCATCTGCAGCAATATCCTGATACTATGTTTTCTCCAGGCAAGCAGCAGTGCAGCTACCCCTACCAATGTAGGAATCAGCATAAAAGCCACACTTGTCGCAAAGACCGCTGAAATGATGACTGCACAGAATAACATCCAGATTCCCCTCTGTGGATGTTCATCTGCCAGATATAAAAAGCACAGGAAAAGCGCAGGTAGAACAATTCCAGCCATAAGACCTTTCCCCTGCCAGGTTCTAGTCATGGCAAAGGTCTCCGCTGTATACAATGAAATATTTCCAAAAGCATACCAGATAGTCATGAAGATCATAAACAACGGTCTATACTCTTCTTTCTTAGGGAACAGTCTTCTGGCAATCTGCCCATATACGCAATACATCAACAATAACCACACTGCACTCAGTACACTATGCGCAATCACCGCCGGGTGTATGCCACTCAGCCTTGACAGCCACGCCTGATAAATCGGTGTCGGTGACAAGGCATGACGTCCATCCAGCGGATACAGATATCCTGTGTAATTATCTCTCAGATACATGGTATCAAAGGTGTCTGTCACCACCGCTGTTGCAATATAATAGGCATCATCACCATCATAATACTCCCAAAAGACAGCCACGAACATCTGCGCTGCGATAAGCAAAAATACGACAATCCAGCCAATTTTACAGGATGATGTCCAGTTTTTTATTCCTTTTATCTGCCCGGCAAACTCTCCAAGAACATTTCTGCCTCTCCATAAAGAAATGCCAAGTAATACACATATTAGAAATGTGTATACTACCACTACCAATGTAAAACTCTGTTCTAATAAAATAAAGGGAACGGCTACCACCTCAAACACAGCAAAGCTTATAAACCAACCGCAAATATAAGCCATTGCGGGAGTTCTTTGAAGCTTATTCATATGTTTGATTGGAATCATTCCCAGAATAAGGGGCACTGCCAGCACAAGGACCAGCAGAATCCCCCAATGAATTATCTGCACGATAACTTATTCTCCTTCATTACATTTCTTCTGATACTTCTTATAAAGCAGAGAAGCGATTATACCTGTTATTATACCTATCAGCATTCCACAAAGTACATCCGTGGGATAATGCGCTGCATTATATAGTCTGGAAAGGGCAATCAGTGCGGATACCACAATTGCAGTCACTCCATATTTTGCAGGCATACACATTAGCATTACAGTTGCTACAGCAAATGCCGAACCCGTATGACCGGAAGGAAATGAAAAATCCGTTGGTAAAGAGCCTAATAAATGCAAATCTTCTAAAACATAGAAAGGTCTGGTCCTCTGTACATTCGGTTTGATCAACAGATTCACAATTATAAATTCCACTGCCAAGGAACCGAATGCTGTAATACCCACTTTACGGTATCTTCCCCATAACAATAATACAATTACGCCAATAATAGCCAGTATACCATGATCATTGATTCCGGATACATATGGCATAATATGATCCAGCCATTCTGTTCTTAGATTCTCCTGTATCCACAACAGAATTCCCGCTTCTGCCTGATTCAAATTCTCCATTATACACAACACTTTCTTCTTTTATTTTTGACCAAAGTATAAAGATAATTCTGCAGCAATATGCTCCCCTAATACAATATTGCCATTATCATTTGGATGCAGGCCATCATGTAAATAATAATCACTGGATTCCTGCGTACTACAATCCATAAAGCCCTGCTTATACAGGTCAATTATATGAAAACCGAACTCTTTTGCTATTTTTCTCTGTACATCAAGATAATCATTCAGTGTAGGCTGTGTCGTAATATCAGAATATGTAGCATTTGATGTTTTCCCTACGTTATACATCATGACAAAGAATATCTGTTTATCACTATAATATCGCTGTAACTGATTCATGAAAGCCCTGACTGCTCCACAATACCCCGCTGTGCTAAGCTTATCATCCGCATTGCCAAATCTCTTGCCCGCTGATGCAGACAGATAATCATTTACACCTGCAAAGACTACAATAATATCCGAATTCACATTCGTGACATTTCCAAAATCATCATTCAGAGAATAATCTTCTCCACCATAATTTCCAAACATTCTGCCCCCCTTACCATGATTCAACACATTGGCAAAGTGCAGATAAGAATTCACATAGGTCACATACTGCCGCAGTTACACCTTCTGTAATGCTGTCTCCAATGAAAACAATATTGGTTCCCGCAAAGTTGTATGCATTATTCGCCAGAATCTGTCTATCCATCTGATTGATTTTTGTTGTCTTATCCTTTGAGTTTGGTAGACTGAATAACAGTTCCCTTGCTTCTGCGAAATTAGCCTGCTGCTGCTTTCTAGCTTCTTTTTCCCCTTCTGTCAGCCCTGCTGCTTCATTTGGGTGCTCATAGGAAGGGCTCTGAGCCTCAGTGGTGTTCTCTGTTTCCGTTGTTGACGTTTGTTCTTCTGTCTGCTGTGCCTGCGTCTGTTGAGTCTCTGTTTCCTGCATCTGAGTCTGTTCCTGCGAAGCCTCCGCCTCAGAGAATATCTCTTCTGCTTCCACCGTTGATGCCGGTGTCTGCTGCACTTCTTTTGTGCAAGCTGTTGTCATAATCATACATCCAGCCAGTATAACTGCTGCTAGTTTCTTTTTCATAATATCCTTGCTCCTCTAAATTCTGATCTGTTTCAGGCATGCCGCCTCTGCATAACGATTCTGAGACATATAAAAATCAGCCAATTCCCCTCTTCTTGTATCAAACATTTCATTTCCGGACATCAGGTTACCCGGATGAAACATCAATTCCAGCTGGGTCTCTTTGCGTTTTGCATACCCCCTGTAAGCAGGCAACAAAGCCTGTACTGTTTCATATCTCATATCACAGGTGTAGAAAATACCAAAGAAAACCGGTGCTGTAATTCCCTTCTTCCTTAAAATGCACCTGGCATGTCCTTCCCCTGTTTTTAATATAAGCCATTTAATCCAATTTACCATTGGAATCCTGTATGGTTTATCCTTCGCCATCATGACAGGTGATAGCGGATCTATCGGAACCCGTATCTCTTTTACATTGATATCAGTCTCTTCCAACACCTCCATCAGCACATCAAACACTATGGGAATCATATGATAATCACATTTATCAGTGACTGCCTTCAACTGTGCTGTAATCTCACACTTAATCTGCTGTTTGAGTGCCTCTCTTTTCTTTCCATGCAACAAATAATTCCATAACCATAGCTTTACAAAAGAACAGGAAAACATTCCCTGTTCATCTACCAGCATGCTTACACGCTCAGCTCCGGCTACTGGTCTACCTTCCACCAGATTTATATGAAGCACTCTTCTGATCTGATGTTCTGGATCAGCCTCTTCCAATAACTCTCTACATTCCACAAGAGCTGGCGAATTGGGTAATACGCTGATGCTGTTCAATACCCCCTGTTTATAACAATCCAGGATTCTTTTCGACTGTTCAGGTGTCACTCCATAGTCATCCGCATGGAACCAGATGTGTTCTTCTTCATTATACACGTTATTTTGATCCCTTTCTCCCAAGTACAATAAATACTGTCTTAAATAGAATTTTAATGTCTAACAATAAACTCCAGTTATCAATATACTCTAAATCCAGCTTGACGATCTCTTCAAAATCCTGAATATCGCTTCTTCCACTCACCTGCCACATACCGGTCAATCCCGGTGTGATACTCATACGGCGTCTGTAATAACCGTTGTACTGTTCAAATTCATCCTCTGTCGGCGGTCTGGTTCCTACAAGGCTCATATCGCCTACCAGAATATTAAAAAACTGCGGCGTTTCATCTATACTTGTCTTTCGGATAAATTTACCAACCTTCGTAATTCTTGGGTCATCTTCCATTTTGAACATCAGACCCTTGATCTCGTTCTGTGCTTCCAGCTCTTTCTTTCTCGCTTCCGCATCTGTATACATAGAGCGGAATTTCCATATTTTGAACCTTCTGCCGTTCTTACCAATTCTGGTCTGGGAGAAGAATACGGGTCCCGGTGAATCAATTTTAATTGCAAGTGCCACAAAAGGCGTAATCAGTAGCGTCAATACACAGCCTATCAGAGAACCGATGATATCCATCAATCTTTTAACCAACAGTCTTCTGGAATCCTGAGATTGAAGAGAAAAGGAAATAACTGAATATCCCGCCAGCTGCTGTACGTATGTATTGGGATTTGCTTTGCTGAACAAATCAACACGATAATGGCATACAAGCCCCATTTCTTCAAAACGATGTACCATTTCCCGTATTTCTGCCGGTTCCACACCAGGTAAAGACAGGAAGACTTCATCCACCATCATCTGACAGACTACATCATACACATTCTCCATAGAAGCAACAACTGGTATCCCCGCTATTTTAGCTCCTACCATATCTATATCATACACAGCTGCAGCCGTAATATCATAATCCCAGGCTTTCTCCTGCTGCAAAGTCTCCAATACATCCTTCGCTGTTATCTCTCTGGTCAGTACGAACATCTTCGTACTGTTTACACTTTTACGGTAATAATCCAGCATATATCTACGGTAAACTATATGTGCTATAAATGTAATTACCGTATTAATGATCGCAAAGATCAGATATACCAGACGAGAGAACTCATATGCCTGCTGTGTCAGATATAATATCAGAACCAATCCCACAACAATAATTCCCGTATAGCGGATGGTATAATACAGCTCTCGTATATTACTTCTTTCAAAGAACCATCGATTACCATCCAAAAAAAGTGTATAGCATAAAATCAAAATATACGCTCCTATCATGGAATGATAGTCTCTGGGGTACGCTTCCTGCGCAATCAAATGAAATCTGATAAATAATGACAGATAATATGAAACTGATACACATACCATATCAATTAATAAGATACTGTATGTCTCTATCATATTGTTCTTTCTTCTTATATTCTCCATATTGCTCCCTCATATATTCATGGATACTGTACTTTCTGAATTATAACATACCTGTACAGGCGTTGCAATCAACAGTATAGAAGAAAAGAACAGCTATACCAGCTTTCACTGATATAGCCATTCTCCTGCTTCTACTTGAATTTATCCATCATTTTAAGGATTTCTTCCAACTGTTCTTCTCTTCGTTCATTTCCCTTGCAGGCTTCATTGATCAAGGATAAATAATAACCTCTCTCATCCATGAAGAATCCCGGCTTGCAATCCGTCTGCTCATAAATATGTAATAACAATTCTGCATCGGGTTTGATATCTTCCTGCTCCAGTAAACGGTATTTTTTAATATTTACACCAATACAGTTTGCCATGTTGATCTGCGAAATATCATTGTATGCTTTCCTCAATCTGACCCATCTGGTATCTTTCTGTCCATCAACGCCGGTCCAAAGCTTCAGCAAATCACCACCGATTCCCTGTGGCACTCCACCATCCTGTTCCCATTGTTCCCATGCCCATTCACACAGTTTCATAAAACTGACAAACTGTTTTTCATCTTCTACATGTGTCAACTGTTCCAGACATGGAAGTAATTTCTGCTTAGACTCTCCCAGAATCAACGCATCTATATCATAGCCCTTCATCTGCAGCACATACAAATTGTCAAAAGAAATCTTAATCTTACCTGATTCTACCTTACTATACTGACTCTGTGTCATCTTGAACTGTTTTGCCAGATCGTTCTGACGCAAATTACATTCTTTTCTGTACGCAGCAAGCCTCTTGACTATCGCTTCATAATCCATGTTGCACTATCACCATCCTCATTCGAATTGTTATGTCTATACTTTCAAATACTCCTACTCTTTTATTTTACAATAAGATGCAATAATGTCATGTGCCTATTTTTGAATATATTGTTGAAATAATAAAGTTGGGGCAAAATCATCACTTTTGTCCCAACTTTTATTTTATTTCTCTTTCAGTGTATTAATCATATCAATCATTTCTGCGGCTTCCTTCTCAGAAATACGTTCTTCTCCGGCGAAAGCTGCCATAAACTTACTCAGACTGTTCTGGAATTTGGTCTTTACAAAATCCCTGCACTCAATATGCTCCAGATCTGCGCGAGTATACTTAGCTTCAACAATCCCTCTTCTTCTCACGATTACGCCTTTCTCCTCAAGACGAATCAATAAAGTGTTAAGTGTCTGGCGTTTCCATTCCTTCCCCTTATTCTCAGTGAAGTAATCCATGAGCTCGCCTGTTTTCACCGGACGGTTGTTCGTCCACAAAAAATCCATGATCTGTTCTTCTGTCCTTGATAATTCATACTTCATAATAAAATCCCACTCTCTGTATAATTTTTTATCCTCATTGCGTTACTTGCCCATAACAGAAATCCTTAAACTCCCATATTGAGCACATATCCAGCCCTTACGTTGCAATTATACATTTTTATTATGATTTTCTCAATACCATTTATTGCATTTTTTTGACAATTATTAGCATAATATTGATAAAGTGTTGTGTATACAGTGTACAATAATTACTATTTATTCATTGTCTTCTCTTGATAACACATCCCAGAAATAATACCTTGGACGTCTCTTCGTCTCCATATAGTTTCGCCCTACATATTCTCCGATAATTCCCAAAGCCAGAAGAATTGCTCCTCCAAGCAGCCATATAGATGCCAGAATAGATGACCATCCGCTTACTGTCGTTCCAAAATAATGCTCATAAAATACGTGCACAATCATGCCAAATCCCATAATCAGTGCCGCTACTCCCATCATAAATACCATTCGGATTGGCTTAATACTAAAAGACGTAATGCCATCTACTCCAAGTGTCAACATCTTAGATAATGAATACTTAGATTCTCCCTGCATACGCGGAAAGACATCGAAATGTACCACCGAGGTCTTTAGCCCAATATCAGGAATAATGCCTCTCAAGAACAAGTTCACTTCTTCATACTCAGATAATGCATCCAGTGCTTTCGCACTCATCAGTCTATAATCAGCAGAATTCTCATAAATATTGCATCCCAAGAAATGCATTAATTTATAGAAGATCGTAGCTGTTGACTTTTTAAAGAAAGAATCTGTATTTCTGGAATTTCTTACTCCAAATACAATCTCATTTCCTGCATAATATTCCTTGATAAACCGATCCAGTGCTTCAATATCCTGCTGCAGATCTGCATCAATTGTAATCACAAAATCGCAATATTTTCTGGCATACATCATACCTGCCAGAATGGCATTCTGATGTCCCCTGTTATGTGCAAATCTAAGCCCTATCACTTTCTCTTCCTTTTGGAATAAGGACTGTATGATCTGCCATGTCTTATCTTTAGAGCCATCATCTACGAATACAATCCTGCTTTCCTCGGATATCAGTCCTTTAGTTGTCAGGTCTTCCAATTTCTTTATCAGTGAATGTGCTGATGTCTCTAATGCTTCTTCTTCATTATAGCAAGGTACTACAATATATAGCTTTCCCTGCTTTTTGTTTCTGTCTGTTTCTTCAAATATTTCTATCTTGTCCAATTTTATATGTCCTCTCGTTACTTTTTATCCATTCGTGTAAGACATATGAATTTCACATTGGATGTAAAATACCGTCTCCATAAACGCTTCGGATCCTGTAGCAGGCGATACAGCCACTCTAACGACATTCTCTGCATCCACCGAGGGGCGCGCTTAATATAACCAGCCAGATAATCAAAGCCGGCTCCTACGCCAATCAGCACTCCCTGTAGTTGTCCCATATGCTGATACATCCATTCTTCCTGCTTCGGGGCTCCGAGACCTATCCATATAAAATCCGGCCTGGATTCATTGATCTTAGCCACAATCTGTGCATCTTCCTGTGGTGTTAATGCCCGAAATGGCGGTGCATACATACCCGCTATTTGAATTCCCGGGTAATCCCTCTCCAAAACCTCTTTCATAGACTGCAGAGTCTCTTCTGTTGCACCATAAAAGTAATGCCGATATCCCTTTTCCTTAGATATAGCAAACAACTCCAGCATCAGATCCGGTCCTGTCACCCTCTGTGCCTGCTTATATCCCTTTCTCCTGCTGTAACTTGATAGAGGAGCTCCATCAGGCAGTGCCATGGCGGCACCGTTCTGTATCTTACGATATTCTTCATTTTCATAAGACATCACTGTGGTGTGTACATTAGAAACGCAAATGTACTTACCACGCAAATCATCCAGATGCCCGCCGATATATTTGATTGTATCTGACATATTGGTAACATTTATATTTGTCTTCAATATCTCACAATGCTGCAGCTCTTCCATTATTTATCCTTTACTTTATCTGTGATTTACAAAACAGTATGCACTATTACGTGCAGTCCAATTGATTATAGCATTATTGATATAAAGTAGTCAATTCAGGGAATCAACATA
>OGLJ01001952.1_pt1 | contig 14631 bp, 12 predicted proteins | sample 1572801 | NCBI WGS metagenome assembly OGLJ01 (sample SAMEA2581877, study PRJEB24529) | metagenome | biome: Human gut stool | place: China | collected 2011
GGAGCATCTCGATCACAAAATCCTCTGCCAATCTGCTCACTCTCCTTTCGTGCCGGTTCGACACCTATACTATTCTGTCTCTCATTATACCGTATTTTTGCCGATTTGCACACTTCTTTTTGAATTTTTAAGGATTTGTCCTATCAAAAGTACGACTTTTGTGCAACCTGAACAGTTTTCTGCGAGACGTTTTTCTCCAGAAATTGCAAAAAGAGGCTGCTGCACCCACCCCCTCCGTCACAGCTCCGCCGCGTCTGCTCCCTCTGGGAGGGAGCCTGAACGTGACGGCCCGCAATCAAAGCCTCCCTCATTGAGGGAGATGGCATTGCACAAGCAATGCCGGAAGGAGTGATGCAGCAGCCTCGCAGACTACAGAAAAATTACTGGATGTAGGTGACGGTGGTGAACTCGCTGACGGTGGGCTTGGTTGCGTCGTCGGAGCTGTTGTCCACGGTGATCTCGCCGGAAGCGATCTTGGCCTTGACTGCCTCGTACTCATCCTTGGTGAAGGACTCGAAGTTCCAGCTGTCGTCATCGGTGGGCAGGCCGATGTAATCGCCATCTTCCAGACCGAAGTTGCCGTTGGTGGCAGCGATCTCGCTCCACTCGCCGCCCTCGATGTCGGTCAGAGCAGTCTCGACCGCAGCGGACAGGCCCTTCATGGCGGAGGTGATGAACGGGTTGTAGGCATAGGTGCCGTCTGCCACGCCGTTTGCGCCGATGTAGTTCTGGTCAACGTCAACGCCGATGACGTAGCCGTTGTTCTTCAGAGCAGCCTCAACTGCAGAGGTGTAGATGCCGCCGCCGCAGGCGAAGACGACCTGCGTACCGTTGGAGTACCAGCCCTCCATACGGGAAGTGATGTTGGCGTCACCGTAGAACTGGCCGCCGTAGAAGTAGTTGATCTCGACGTTCTGGCCCAGCTCCTGTGCGGCAGCGTCAGCGCCCTGCACGAAGCCATAGCCGTAACGGATGACAGCGGGAACTGCCATGCCGCCCAGGAAGCCCAGCTTGTTCTTGCCGTCCTTGGTGATAGCATAGCCTGCCAGATAGCCTGCCTGCTCCTCCTTGAAGGTGATGCAGTAGCAGTTTGCGGGGATGGCATCGGTGCCGATGTCGCCCTGGGTGACATCGATGGCGATGAACTTGACATCGGGATACTGCTCAGCAGCCCATGCCAGAGAAGCACCGTACAGATAGCCGACGCAGACGATGACCTCAGCGCCGTCGTTGACAGCCTGGCGGATCATGGTCTCGCGGTCCTCATCGGAAGCATCTGCTTCGGGGATGTAGTACTGGCAGTCATCGCCCATGTAGCCGGAAACAGCAGTCCAGCAAGCCTGGTTGAAGCTCTCGTCATCGATCGTGCCGGTATCGCAGGTCAGAGCGACCTTCGTGATCTTGCCAGCAGCCTCAGAGCCAGCAGATGCTGCGGAAGAAGAAGCAGCGGAAGAAGCGGTGCTGGTGGAAGAGGAAGAACCACCACAGGCAGTCAGAGCGGCAGCAGCGGCAGCGGCACCAGCCACAGCCAGGAAGTTACGACGAGAAATCATCATAGTGAAAACTCTCCTTTTATGTGATTTGAAAACTTGCGTTTTACGTTCCAAATGTGCACACTGGCACATTTACTGAACCAAGTATAGCCGGGATCTGTGACGAAAGCAAGGAATTTCCGATTACAAAATATTTACAGATTTTTTGTAAAATTCGCGTGAAAGTCTTGCTTTTTGTCCAATTTTGCGTTTTTTTGCCCGGTCTGCGGCCTCATTCCTCCACCGCTTTGTTGCCCGCCACGTTGGACGGCCCGAAGCCGAAGGGCAGCAGCTCGTCCATACTGCGCTCGATGAAATCATCGGGCGTCCTGGCCATGATGACGTTCAGCTCCGGCCCGCCGAACTCGAACAGCGCCTGACGGCAGACCCCGCAGGGCGACGTGATCTGTTTGTTCACCTCGCCCCGGCGGGCCCCCACGACGGCAATGTCGGTGAACCGGGTCACGCCCTCACTCACCGCCTTGAACAGCGCCGTGCGCTCGGCGCAGCTGGTCGGGGTAAAGGCGGCGTTCTCCACATTGCAGCCGGTGAAGACGCGGCCGTCCTCCGCCCGCAGCGCCGCGCCAACCAGAAAGTCCGAATAGGGCGCATAGGCCCCCTCGCGGGCCTTCAGTGCCCTCCGAATCAGCTCCTTCTTTTCTTCCAGCGTCAGATTCGTCATGGTGTAGTCCTCCTTCTTATTTCAGCGGATAAACAAACATTTCTGCATCCTTCTGCACAAATCCTATTGAGCGGAACACCGCCTGAGACTGTGCATTGAACGAATAAATCTCCGCAAAACACTCCAGGCAGTCCCTTTCCCGTGCCAGCTCCAAGATCTTTCCTACCACGGCCCGCCCGATGTGCCGGTTTTGGTATTCTTTGCAGATCACAATGGCAATTTCTCCGCTGGTCTGTAAACAAACATCGCCGCAGAGGATTCCTTCATACTCGATATAAAACAGATCGCCATGGGCGTTCAGATACTCATACATGTTTTTCAAAATGGACAAATCATAAATGCGGTTTTGATTGTCCACCTGGTGACATAGCTCTGCATCCTGATACCACGGAAGCGTAGTCTCGTAGGCTGGGTAATAGGGAACGAGGCGGAGCGATGGGGTGATGGGAATCGTTTCCCTTCCCTGCTTTTCCATTGCCCTTCCTCCTTTTTCATATCAATTAAAGTATACCCCATTCCTTCTTTTCCCGCAAGCGTTCCGATTTTTCACATTTTCTGTAATGAAATTTCTTGCACTCTTCATTACAAGTGCTTATAATAGGTTTAAGAAGGAGGCTGAGATATATGGCAAACGCAGTCAACGTGAATTTTCGAATGGACCCGGATCTGAAGCGCAGTATGGAAGAGGTCTGCGCCGAGATGGGCCTTTCCATGACGACCGCTTTCACGATTTTTGCAAAGAAAGTCTCGCGCGAACACCGCATTCCGTTTGAGGTCTCTGCTGACCCGTTCTACGCAGAGAGCAACATCAATCACCTGCGTCAGATCGTGCACGATATTGATACCGGAAAAGCCAAGCTGACCGAACATGACCTGATCGAGGTAGATTAAATGAGACTGCTTTGGGAAGAGGAAGCCTGGGAGGATTACTGTCTTTGGCAGACGCGGGACAAAAAGCTGCTGAAACGGATCAACACTCTATTGAAGGACATCCAGCGGAACACCTACGAGGGCATCGGAAAGCCCGAACCGTTGAAGGGCGATCTGAGCGGCTGGTGGAGCCGCCGAATCGACGACACGCACCGAATCGTTTATAAAGAGCAGGACGGAAACATCATCATCGCGTCCTGCTTCGGGCATTATGATGACACCTGAAAAGAGGGGGCAGCTACCGTGTGGTAGCCGTCCCCCTCTTTCTTTTCAACCCATAATCAGTATTCTGCCCCCAGAGCGACCTTCATCATATTGGTGAAGCTGGTCTGGCGCTGCTCGGCGGTGGTGATCTCCGGCGAAACGAAGCTGTCGGAGATGGTCAGCAGGCAGGCGGCATTCTTGCCCAGGACCTGGGCATTGGCAAACAGAGCGAAGCTCTCCATCTCGACGCAGAGGCAGCCGCGCTCATCCCGCAGCTTCTCCCAGTAGGTAGGCTTTTCCTCGGAGGGCTGGCGGTAGAAAACATCCGAAGAGTGGATGTTGCCCTCGATGAGGGGGATGCCCTGCCTGGTCGCCGAAGCGCGGAGCTTGTCGTTCAGGGTCTGGCTGGGCAGGGTGATGTCCCCCTCGAAGCCGCTCTGAACGCGGGCATAGTTGGACTCGCTGACCGCACCGTTGGCCAGCACGACGTCGAACAGCTTGGCCTTGTCGGTGTAGCTGCCCGCCGAGCCGATGCGGATGATGTTGTCCACATCGTAGAACTTGAACAGCTCGTAGGAGTAGATGCCGATGGAGGGCATTCCCATGCCGCTGCCCATCACGCTGATGGGGCGGCCCTCATAGGTACCGGTAAAACCCAGCATCCCGCGGACGCCGGTCACCTGGCGGACATCCTGCAGAAAGGTGTCTGCAATGAATTTTGCGCGCAGGGGGTCACCGGGCATCAGGACAGTTTTTGCGAAGTCGCCTTTTTCGGCGCTGATGTGGGGAGTTGCCATAGTAATCGTCTCCTTTTCCTTGGTTATGTTAGAATGAACCTCTCAAGCGTCACACAGCAGAACGCGAGGTTTTTTCCTTATCTTTTGCCGGGGAAGAAGTTCTGCGGTGCCAGATACGAGCCGCTGCGGCGGATCTCGAAGTGGCAGTGGTTGCCGCTGGAACGCCCGGTGCTGCCCACGTAACCGATGAGCTGGCCCTGACGGACGCTCTGGCCTGCACTGACGGTCAGCGACAGGCAGTGGGCATAGACGGTGGTATAGCCGCCGGAGTGGCTAATGATGACCGAGTAGCCATAGCCCGTGCCGGCACCGGCCTTGTTGTAGCCCGCCTTGGTCACGGTGCCGCCTGCCGACGCATAGATGGGCGTACCGGCCGGTGCGCAGATGTCCACGCCCTTGTGGCCGCTGCCGTACCAGCGCGAGCAGTTACGGTAGTTGGGCACCGGCCAGATGAACTGGCCGCTGCCGGTGATGTAGGCGGTCTTGTTCGTCACCTTCTTGGTGCCGACGACCACCTTCTTGGGCACGGCTTCCTTGAGGGTCTGGGTGGAAACAACGGTCTGTTCCAACAGGGTGCCGTTCGTGTCGTAGACATTTTGCAGCGTCACAAGACGCAGGCCGTTCTCACCCTCCTGCAAGGTTTTGGTCGTGCCCTTGGTATATTCGTTCGACTGGGTGGTCTCGGTGGTGAAGGGGATCTCCTCCTGCCGGGTCTCCATCTTGGTGATGCGCACTTCCAGCGTCGCTTCCTCTTTGGTCACGATGAGGGTGTCGCCCTCCTGGATGTTGGAGCTTTCGGTCAGGGCTGCCCCCTTGAAGTTCGGATTCAGCGCACACAGCTCGCGGAAGGTCAGGTCGTTCTTCCGGGCGATGGACCACAGGGTGTCGCCGATCTGGACCGTGTAGGTCTTCTCCTGCTGGCGGACGCCGGAGATCATATCCTCGATGGAATTGTCGTCCTCGAAGCTGTCGTTGAAATAGATGCCGTCTTCGAGCAGAACGGTCTTGCTGAAGCCGACGGTGACGTTTTCGTCGTTCTTGTACTCTTCCTCGTAGGGGGCCAGCAGGCTGTTCAGGTAGCTGCGCAGGGCGTCGCCGTCTGCGCACACGGCCGTCAGCTCACCGTTCAGGTAGAGAGCCGTGCCCTCGCTGATCTCGTCGCTGGCGCTCTTCAGGATGGCGTCGGCGGTCTCGCTCTCGTCCATGACCTGATGCGCCACCGAGATGGTATAGTTCGGCTCAATGGTCCAGTCGGTCTTGTCCGTACCGGCGTAATTGATACGCTCCATCACGTCCTCACGGGCAAGGTTGAAGACTTCTTCGTTGGCCACATAGCCGACGGTCTTCCCATTGACCTGCACCGCCAATGCGTAGGGCTGCTGGATGGTGCGGTCAAACACCGTCACGAACACCGCCAGCATACACACCGGCAGGATGTACATGGCCATCCGGGGCAGCAGCCGAAGGTTGCGCCGGATGCCGCTGGTAAGATAATGGACGCTGGCTTTGACGGCCGCGCCGAAGCCTTTCTCCTTCCGGACCGCGCGGGCGTGCACCAGCAGTGCCCCCGTGCCCCGGAAAAAGAGGATCACCGGGCCGAACAGGTCCCGGAACATCTGGGCAGCACCGGGGAACGCCAGCGCGGCCAGCTCATGGAACACATTGCGGATGCCGTGCGCCAGCCACCGTGCGATGGCGGAGATATTCCGGCCCATGCGCACCACAGCATATTCGGCGGCAAAGCCCAACGCATACAGGGTCTCGCCCACCCGCAGCACCAAAGCGCTCCCCCGCAGCTTCTGCGAAAGGTCGTTCATGTGGCGCTGCGTCTTCCGGCGGAAGCGGTGTTTCCGCAGCAGCCGGCTGCACTGGAGCTGTGCCCAGAGGGACCGCAGCGTCCGCTTGTGCTTCACCGGCGGTGCTGACGGAGCCTCCTGCATCGGCTCCTTTGTCTTTTCTTCGATCAAAAGGGGTTGCTCCTTCCTGACTGTAAGGATCAAAAATCACAAATTCATTTCAATTATACACGCCGTCCGCGCTGAAACAAGGTTCCTCACAAAAATTGGGCAGACCTTTCACGGACTTTTCACTTAGTTTTCATATTTCCAGGGGGTCTTCCCCGAAAAGTGCCCGCAGATCGGGCGGGAGCAGGCTTTTCACGGTGACGGCCCGGCTCTGTTCCAGAGGCGGTGCCGTGATGCGGATGCCCTCCGGCGTTATCTCGTATTCCGGCACCCGGAAGCGCTGCTCTGCACAGTGCAGCGCCTGCCGCCCGATCCGCTCCCGGTTCCCACCGTAGAGGTCATCTCCGGCCAGCGGGTGGCCGATGGAGGCAAAGTGGACCCGGATCTGGTGCGTCCGCCCCGTCACCGGGACACAGGCGGCCAGGCTGAGACCGTGCTCCGCTCTTACTATGGTATACTCCGTCCGGCTGGGCTTGCCGTCCGGCGTCACACACCGGCCGATGATGCTCTCGGCCTGACGGCCGATGGGGGCGTCGATGACGCCTTTACCGAGGGGCAGTTCGCCCTCCACGACGGCATAGTAGAGCTTTTCGACGTTCCGGGCCAGCAGCGGAGCGGCGTAGCCATTCTTTGCGGCCAGCACAAGGCCGCTGGTGTCCTTGTCGATCCGGTTCACCGGGCGGAAGACCGGGCTCTCGCCCCGCGCCTCCATCCGGGCCGCATAGCCGTTGGCCAGCGTATCCAGCGGATAGTTCAGCGTGGGATGCACAGCCAGGTGCGGCGGCTTGTCCAGCACGATGGCGAACGCATCCTCATAGACGGCCTGCACCGGGATCTCCGGCTGCGGGGCCACACCGGCCCCGTCAGCAGGCAGTTCGAACCAAATGTCCTGCCCGGCTTCGACCCGGCGGTTCGCCAGGATGGGCTGTCCACCAGCCCAGAAGCCGCTGCCGTGGAACTTGACCGCGCGGGCCAGCTCGGTGGAGACGGCACACCGGCGCAGAAAATTGCGCAGCAGCGCGCCGTCCGCTTCGGGCGGCACCGGAAAGATCAATTTCATCCCTGTGCCACCTCCCCGAAATCTTTACGCCATATATGAATTATTATAACAAATTTTGCCTCCACTTGCAATTCTTGTTTTTTTATGGTATCATGAGGAACGGAAAACGAGTGGAACATACGGCGGCGGGGCGGCTTTGACCGCCCTGAGGAAAGTCCGGGCCTCACAGAGCACGGTAACTGCTAACGGCAGCCGAGGGTGACCTCAGGGAAAGTGCAACAGAAAGGAAACCGCCGCAGCAATGCGGTAAGGATGAAAGGGCGAGGTAAGAGCTCACCAGCGCATGGGTGACCATGCGGCTTTGTAAACCCTACCGGAAGCAACACCTATATGGGACGGATAGCGCTGCTCGCGTGTCCCGATGGTGGCATGAGCCTGCCAGCAATGGCAGGTCGAGACAGATCGTCGTTTAATACAGAACCCGGCTTACGGTCCATCTCGTTTTCCATGTTTGGTTTTGTCTGAGCTGCTGCGGAGGCCCCGCAGCAGCTCTTTTTGTTTGTTCCCGCAACTTTTACCACTCTGTGACTTTCCGTTTTGGCCGGAGTGTGGTATACTATGTTCACCACGGCGATTCATCTGTCCGCCGTAGTCAAACACAACAGACAGGATGTGAAATCCTCCGATGAAAGATGGTTTTTTGAAAGCAGCCGCTCTCTCGCCCGCACTGCGGGTGGCGGACTGCGCCTATAACACCGCGCAGATCCTTCAGGAGCTGCGCGCAGCCTCTGCACGCGGCGTGAAGCTGGCCGTATTCCCGGAATTCTGCCTCACCGGCTACACCTGCGGCGACCTGTTTTTGCAGCGCACGCTGCAGCAGGGCGCGCTGACCGGCCTGCAGACGCTTCTGGACGCCAGCCGGGAGCTGGACGTCGTGGCGCTGGTGGGCCTGCCGCTGCTGGTGCGGGGCAAGCTGTACAACTGCGCCGCCGTGCTCTGCCGCGGCCGGCTGCTGGGCCTTGTTCCTAAGACGTACCTGCCCAATTACGGCGAGTTCTACGAAAAGCGCCAGTTCAACCCCGGCTCCACCGAGGTCGAGACCCTCACAGTCTGCGGCCAGCAGGTGCCCTTTGGCACCTCGCTGCTCTTCCGCTGCCGCGAGATGCCCAGCTTCGTGCTGGGCGTGGAGCTTTGCGAAGACCTGTGGAGCGCGCTCCCGCCTTCCACCTTCCACGCGCTGGCCGGAGCCACCGTCATTGCGAACCTCTCCGCCAGCGACGAGACGGTCGGCAAAGCGGAGTACCGCCGGGCGCTGGTGGCCAACCAGTCCGCCCGCCTGCTCTGCGGCTACCTGTATGCCTCCGCCGGGCACGGTGAGAGCACCCAGGACATGGTGTTCGCAGGCCACGACCTCATTGCGGAAAACGGCACCCTGCTGGCTGAAACGGCTCCCTTTGCAGGCGGTCACGCCGAGACGGAGCTGGACTGCCAGCGGATGGAATCCGAGCGGGCCCGCAACACCAGCTTCGAGCCTTCCACGGACGGCTATCAGACCGTGGACTTCAGCCTGACGCTGGCTGACACCGCCCTGACCCGCTTCGTGGACCCGACCCCCTTTGTGCCCGGCGACCCGCAGCGCCGCGCTGAGCGCTGTGAGCTCATCCTGAAGATGCAGGCCGACGGTCTGGCCAAGCGGCTGGAACATGCCCACGCCAAAACGGCCGTCATCGGCATCTCCGGCGGGCTGGACAGCTGCCTTGCCCTGCTGGTGGCTGTCCGCGCCATGAAGCAGCTCCGCCGCCCCACCACCGATGTGCTGGCCGTGACCATGCCCTGCTTCGGCACCACCCGGCGCACCCGCAGCAACGCGGAGATCCTGTGCGAGGAGCTGCATGTTTCCTTCTCCGAGATCGACATCGCCAACACGGTCCACAGCCACTTTGCCGACATCGGCCAGGACGAGAGCGTACTGGACGTTACCTTCGAGAACGGTCAGGCCCGTGTCCGCACACTGGAGCTGATGGACACCGCCAACCGCACCGGCGGCCTCGTGGTGGGCACCGGCGACCTCTCGGAGCTGGCGCTGGGCTGGGCCACCTACAACGGCGACCACATGAGCATGTACGGCGTGAATGCCGGGGTGCCCAAAACGCTGGTGCGCCACCTCGTCCGGTACGAAGCCGACATTGCCGCCACCGATGCGCTCAGGACCGTGCTGCTGGACATCCTCGACACTCCCGTCTCCCCCGAACTGCTGCCCGCAAAGGACGGCGAGATCGCGCAGAAGACGGAAGACCTGGTCGGCCCGTATGAGCTGCACGACTTTTATCTCTATTATGTGCTGCGCTTCGGCTTCGGCCCGGCCAAGATCTTCCGGCTGGCCAAAGCTGCCTTTGCAGGCCGGGCCGAATACCCGGACGAAGTGCTGTACAAATGGCTGCGCAACTTCTACTGGCGGTTCTTTGCCCAGCAGTTCAAGCGCAGCTGCCTGCCCGACGGCCCCAAGATCGGCAGCGTGACCCTCTCGCCCCGCGGCGACTGGCGGATGCCCAGCGATGCGGCGGCAGCGCTCTGGCTGGCCGAACTCGAACAACTGTTTCCGCACAAAGGATGACCCATGAAACAACATTCCAAGCTTGTCGTCAACCTGATCTTTGTTCTGGCCGTGCTGGCCATTGCGGGCGTTCTGTTCGCCCTGCGGGCCGCACACGCCACCGGCAGCACTCTGGAGGCCGAGCTCATTTACGGCGACGCCAACACGGTGCAGAAGTTTTCTCTGGACAACGACGCCACCTATGATGTGGACACCGGTTACTACACCGTCCACATCGAGGTGAAGGACGGGGCCGCCCGCTTTGTGGATTCGCCCTGCCCGGACCACATCTGCGAAAGTTTCGGCTGGCTTTCGGCGGAAGATCAGACCGCCACCTGCCTGCCCGCTCGCGCCGTGCTGACCATCGCGCCGCTGTCCTGAGGGCACAGTCAAAAGGAGAATTTCCATGTTCGATGAAAAAGACACCACCCGGCACATCCACCGGGGCGCACGGAAGGACCCGGATCGCACCGTTGAGGTGGACAGCTCCGCATTTTTTGCGCCGGAGACTGCCCAGCCAGTGACGCCGCCGCCCTCCAAAAAGCCGCCCCGGCAGAACAGCTCCCCGGCCCGGCCGCCCCAAAAGCCTGGCAAAAAGAAAGGCTCCGGCTCGAAATTCGGGTCGTTCCTGCTGGTCTTGCAGGCCGTTCTCAGCGTGGCAGCCTTCGTGCAGCTCTGCCGCACCCGGATGCTTCCCGCGCTCTACCTCGTCATCATTGCAGCGCTGCTGGCCCTGTTCTGGCTGCTGGTCAAGCGCTGCCAGGAGTACAGGACCCCCGGCAGAGTCTCCCGCGTCTTCTCGGTCTTCCTGTGCGCGGCGCTGGCCCTCGGCTGCGTCTGGGCGCAGCAGGGCCTTGCCGCGCTGGGTAGCGTGACCTCCGGCCTGCTCACCGGTGCTGAGGCGAATCAGATCACCAAGGAGCCGTTCGTCATCTACCTCAGCGGCGTGGACAACCGCGGAGAGCTGACCGAAAAGGCCCGCAGCGATGTGAACATTCTGGCCGTGGTCAACCCCGCCACCAAGCGGGTGGCCCTCATCAACACCCCGCGCGACTACTACGTCGATCTGGCGGGCACCAGCAGTAAGGACAAGCTGACCCACGCCGGTCTGTACGGCGTGGAGACCAGCATGGCCACCCTGGGCAACCTCTACGGCGTGAATGTGGAGCACTACATCCGTATCAATTTTGCGGGCTTCATCAGCATCATCGACGCGGTAGGCGGTGTGGATGTCTACTCCGACCAGGCGTTCACCTCGGTGGGCAGCCCCGGTTACTATGACCCCACCACCTTTGCCGAGGGCTGGAACCATCTGGACGGCAAGAGCGCGCTGGCCTTTGCCCGCGAGCGCCACGCCTTCGCTTCCGGCGACATCCAGCGCGGCATCAACCAGATGAAGGTCATCGACGCCATGGCGAACAAGCTCAAGTCCCCCACCGTCCTGATGAGCTTTTCCAAGCTGATGGACGCCGTGTCGGACTGCTTCGTCACCAGCCTGTCGCAGGAGCAGATCTCCGCGCTGGTCCGGATGCAGCTGAGCGACCTCGCCAACTGGGATATCCAGAGCTACTCCGTCACCGGTTCCAGCGGCAAGAGCTCCCAGTGCTACTCCGCCAAGGGGCAGAGCCTCTACGTCATGAAACCGGACGAAAGCTCGGTGGCGCAGGCCAAGGAGCTGATTGCCTCCGTGCTGGGCGGTGAGGGCACGGTCAGCGACACCCAGCAGACCCCGGAGAAGACCGAAGTCCACACGCCGACGGCAGACCCCAACGCCGCCGTTTCCGTGCCGGAGACCCCGGCGGACAGCGTCGTCCTGGACGAGCCTGCGGAGAGCGTCCCGGAAGAGACCCCTGCCAGCAGCGAGCAGCCCGCAGAGGCTCCGGCTGAGACCCCCGCCGAAACCCCAGCCGGCAACGAACCGTCTGCCTCCACCGAAGTGCCCGCCGAGGAGCCCCCTGCCGAGAGCAGCAGCTCCACCGAAGCACCGTCCATTTCCCTGCCCACACAGGAGCAGGTCGAGCAGGCCGCCTCCTCGCTCCATCAGGCGGCGTCCACCGTTCTGGATGCCCTGTTCGGTTCCAGCAGCTCCGCAGAATAAGACCCAGCTACAAAAAAAGTCCCGACCAGACCGGTCGGGACTTTTTCTTGTTTCATGTTGGAGCGGATTATTCAGCGGACTCCAGCTCGAAGGTCTTGACGGAGGCGGTGCCGTTGCGGCCAGCCTTGTCGGCGCGCAGATACTGGCGGGTGGTCTCGCCGTTTGCGGTCACGTCTGCCACATACACGGTGTTCTCCTCAGCCTCGATGGGGAACTCCTCCACCATGCCCTTCATGGGCAGGGCGCTCAGGTCGTCGTATGCGCCGTTCAGCTTCCACAGCTTCATGGTGTCGCCGTTGGAGAGGGTGAACTCGCCGTAGCAGTCGGCATCGTAGGTCTTGCCGTTCACTTCGAGGGACTCGGTGCTGACCACGCTGGCGGCAGCAGCCTCGCCGGATGCGGCCTCCGAAGCAGCCACAGAAGAGACAGCCTCGCTGGAAGCAGCAGAGGAAGCGGTGGAGGAAGCGGTGGAAGATGCGGTGCTGGAGCAGCCGGTCACAGCAAAAGCCAGAACAGCAGTGGCCAGTGCCAGACCCATTGCACGATTCAGTTTCATTGTATGATCTCCTTTGTTTGAACCAATCCTTTGTCTGTCCGGAAGCAGGAGCGGTTCTGCTCTTCCCTCACGAACAGGCACAGGGCCTAGTCTACCACAACCCCAACCATACTTCAAGCATCTTCAGCACATTTGTTTTCAAACTGTGACTTTTACTTCCGGATCTTCTCCCATACGCTCTGGCCGTCCAGGGTCGAAGCGTCTACACCGAGGTACTCGCAGACGGTATGGGCGATGGTGCCGAAGCAGAGCTTCGTGCCCAGGTCCACGCCGGGCTTGACGCCCCTGCCGCAGATGAGGTACGGCACATACTCACGGGTGTGGTCGGTGGTTTTGGTATAGGACGGGTCGCAGCCGTGGTCTGCCGTGATCATCAGCAGGTCGCCCTCCCGCATACCGGGGATGAAGTCGGCCAGGAACGCATCGAACTCGGTGGCAGCAGCGGCATAGCCCGCCACGTCGCGGCGGTGGCCGTAGAGCATATCAAAATCGACGAGGTTCACAAAGGCCAGGCCCTCAAAATCGCGGGTCTGCAAGGCTTTGGTGAAGGCGATGCCGTTGGTGTTGCCTGTGGTCTTGATCTTCTCGGTCACGCCCTCGCCGTCAAAGATATCGAAGATCTTGCCCACGGCGATGACGTCCTTGCCTGCATCTTTCAGCAGGTCGAGCATGGTGGCGCGGGGCGGCTTCAGGCTCAGGTCGTGGCGGTTGGTGGTGCGGTAGAAGGTCTCCGCCGTGCTGCCCAGGAAGGGGCGGGCGATGACGCGGCCCACGCCGTACTCGCCCTTCAGCATCGCGCGGGCGATCTCGCAGTAACGGTACAGTTCGTGCACCGGCACCAGCTCCTCGTGCGCGGCCACCTGAAAGACGCTGTCGGCGCTGGTGTAAACGATGAGGGCATCCTCCCGCATGGCCTGCTCGCCGTAATCCCGGAGCACCTGTGTGCCGGAATAGGGCTTGTTGCAGAGCACCTTGTGGCCGGTCTTTTCCTCGAACGCATGGATGAGCTCCTCCGGGAAGCCGTTCGGGAAGGTGGGCAGCGGTTTCGGGCTGACCACACCGGCGATCTCCCAATGACCGATGGTAGTATCCTTGCCCTTGCTCTGCTCCTGCAGGCGGGCAAAGGCCCCCGCCGGGGCAGCGGTCTTTTCCCCTGCCGTCACGCCGTCGATGTTGAACAGGCCGAGCTTCTGCAGATTGGGGCAGTGAAAGTTCGGGTGCTTTGCAATGGCACCGAGGGTATTGGTGCCCGCGTCGCCAAAGGCGGCTGCATCCGGCTCTGCGCCGATGCCAAAGCTGTCCAGAACGATCAGAAACACACGTTTTTCCATAGTTTTGTTCTCCATTTCGTTTCCAGAGCGTCCCACCCGAAAGTGAGACTTTTTCTGGTTCCATTATAAGCAGTTCCGCTCCCGGATGCAAGGGCTTTCCGGATGCAGGCATTCCTTACGAAATTTTAACCAATTCTTTGCTAACTCCCTCTTGCCCTATTGTATCCAAGCGTTTATAATATAGTATGGTATGGTTTTGAGAATAACCATATTGGCGTCTTTCGCCGCGGCAGGCCCCGAATGCCGGAGCCTGCCAAATGCAGCCGATCGGGCTGTTGCGTTAAGATAGAGAGTAGAATAGAGAAAGATCGAGGTAATCAACATGAGAAAAACGAAGATCATCTGCACCCTGGGCCCTTCCACCGACAAAGGGGATGTCCTGCGCGAGCTGATCGCCAACGGCATGAACGTGGCCCGCTTTAACTTTTCCCACGGCTCCTATGAGGAGCACGGCGGCCGCCTGGCCAATCTGAAGGCACTGCGCGAGGAGCTGGGCAAGCCCGTTGCCGCTCTGCTGGACACCAAGGGCCCTGAGATCCGCCTGAAGGAGTTCAAGAACGGCGTCGAGATGCTGGAAGCCGGCCAGACCTTCACCCTGACCACCCGCGAGGTAGAGGGCACCAAGGAGATCTGCTCCGTCACCTACAAGGACCTGCCCCACGATGTGCACGAGGGCGGCACCATCATGCTGGACGACGGCCTCATCATGCTGCGCATCGAGAAGGTCACCGACACCGACATCACCTGCACCGTGCTGAACAGCGGCAAGATCAAGACCAAGAAGGGTGTCAACGTGCCCGGCGTCCATCTGTCCATGCCGTACCTGAGCCAGAAGGACCGCGAGGACATCATCTTCGGCATCCAGAACGGCTTCGACTTCATCGCAGCCTCCTTCGTGCGCACCGCACAGGACGTCTACGACATCCGCAACCTGCTGAACGAGT
>OGLJ01001957.1_pt1 | contig 14597 bp, 9 predicted proteins | sample 1572801 | NCBI WGS metagenome assembly OGLJ01 (sample SAMEA2581877, study PRJEB24529) | metagenome | biome: Human gut stool | place: China | collected 2011
TCTTGCTCTCGTCGCGCACGCCGATCTGGCGCAGCTCGATGCGGGTGTGGAAGATGCCGGCCAGGTCCTTGACCAGCTCGCGGAAGTCCACGCGGCCGTCGGCGGTGAAGTAGAACATGATCTTGGAGCGGTCGAGGGTGTATTCGGCCTCCACCAGCTTCATTTCCAGGCCGTGGCGCGCGATGCACTCCTGGCAGGTGTGGTAGGCGCGCTTCTCGTCCTCGCGGTTCTGGCGCATCCGGCGCACATCCACGCTGTCGGCCATCCGGGTGATGGGCTTGAGCGCCTTGGGCACGGCGGCGTCGGTCAGTTCCCGGACGCCCTGCACCACCTCGCCGCACTCGATGCCGCGGGCGGTTTCCACGATGACGTAGTCGCCGGTCCTGATCTCGGCCCCGGCAGGGTCGAAATAGTAGCTTTTTCCGTTTTCCTTGAAACGGACAGAGATCACTTGTTTCATAGTTGTCCTCGTTCTATTTTCTGAAACGCTCAGAGATCTGAGCCTGAAGAGCCATTCTTGAAACAGTATAACATACTTGAGTGCGATTTTCTATGAAAAATCAAATTCCTCTGCAACAATCCCGGCGGCTGAGCCGTATCTCTAGCGAAAACTGACTAAATTTTGCAAAAGATTCACCCTGCACCCTTGCAACCCCTCAGACCTTGTGTATAATAGGAATCATGTAAGATTGCCCTTTTGAGGGCGCTGGCCGTGGAGCGCACGGCGCAAGCAAAGAAACGGTAGGATAAAATGGAAAAATTCAGTGTCAAAAAACCGTTCACGGTGCTGGTGGCGGTCATCATGGTGCTGATGCTGGGCTTTGTGTCCATCAGCAACATGCAGACCAACCTTCTGCCCGACGTGAATACACCGTACCTGATGGTGGTCACGGTCTACCCCGGTGCAAGCCCGGAGCGTGTGGAGAGCGAAGTCTCCGACGTGATGCAGAACGCATTGGGCACCGTGGCGGGTGTGGAAAAAGTCACCGCCACCTCGGCGGAGAATTACAGCCTTCTGCTGATGCAATTCTCCGATGATACGGATATGAACAGCGCCATGGTCAAGGTGTCGAACAAGGTGGATCAGACCACGGCCAGCCTGCCGAGCAGCTGTCTGACCCCTTCGATCATCGAGTACAGCCTGAACATGAATGCCTTTATGACTGCGGCCGTCAGCCGCGAGGGCAGCGATGTGTATGACCTGTCAGAGTTCGTCAGCGATACCCTCGTGCCCTACGTGGAGCGCAAGGGCGGCGTTTCCAGCGTGTCCGCCAACGGCCTGATCGAAAAGATGGTGCAGGTCCAGCTCAGCCAGGAGAAGATCGACGCCATCAACGAAAAGCTGCTGGAAGTGATCGACGTCCAGCTGGCCGATGCGCGCAAGCAGCTGGAGAGCGCCGAGGCTCAGATCGAAGCGGGCCGCAAGGAATACGACCGCCAGTTCAAAAATTACAATAAGACCGTTTCGGATACGGTGATGCAGCAGTTCAGCGGCCAGGTCGGCGAGGCGGTCGAGACCGTCCGCAAGCAGGCACAGGCCCTGCTGGACAGCGTGAACCAGCTCATCGCCGTGGTGCAGGAGCCGGAGATCCAGCAGGCCCTGATCGACGTGCGCGACGGCCTGCAGCGGGTCATGGACAAGTTCAACGAGACGGGCATGAAGGACATCGACTCCCTCATTGAGATCGTGGCCGAGCTGCGGGATATCACCGATAAACTGACCGGCGCACTGCAGCAGCTGCAGCAGCGCCTGAACACCGAGGCTGGTACCGAGGGCAGCACGGCGGCAGACCTCGCCGATGATCTGCAGGTGCAGCAGAGCCTGAACACGATCTACAATACCCTGAACGACGTCATCAAGGCCATGGACGATGTCCCCGGCCTGATGAGCACCTTCTCGGATGCACTGGGCACCTACTCGCAGCAGCAGATGCAGGCTTATATGAAGTTCACCGAAGCCCGCGAGATGCTGAACGAGTACGAAAAGCAGCTCGCCGAGGCAAAGCAGACCTACGCGGACGCTGAAGAAAAGGCGATGGCCAGCTCCGACGTCTCCAAGCTGCTGGACATCGACACGCTGGCACAGCTCATCTATGCCCAGAACTTCTCGATGCCCGCCGGTTACGTCAAGGATTCCAGCGGCAAGAGCTGGCTGCTGAAGGTCGGCGAGGAATACGACAGCATCAAGGATATCTCCGGTGCCCTGCTGCTCCATGTGGACGGCTTCGGGGATGTCCGCCTGTCGGACGTGGCCGACGTTGAGGTCATCGACAACGCCGAGGCCAGCTACACCCGCCTGAACGGCGAGCGCGCAGCCGTGCTGAAGATCTACAAGGGTGCCACCTCCAGCGCCAGCGAAGTGTCGGACAACTGCCTGTCCGCCTTCCAGGAGTTGGAAGCCCAGTACGACGGCCTGCATGTGGTCGTTCTGTCCAACCAGGGCAACTATATCACCATCATCGTCAAGAGCATCCTGAGCAGCATGGTCATCGGTGCGGCACTGGCCATCATCGTGCTGGCCCTCTTCCTGCGGGATGTCAAGCCCACCCTCGTCGTCGGCTTCAGCATCCCGCTGTCGGTCCTGTTCGCTGTGGTGCTGATGTACTTCACCGGCATGGACCTGAACGTCATGACGCTGGCCGGCCTGTCGCTGGGCATCGGTATGCTGGTGGATAACTCCATCGTCGTCATCGAGAACATCTACCGTCTGCGCGGCCGGGGCGTCCCGGCGGCCCGCGCCGCCGTGCAGGGCGCAAAGCAGGTGGGCATGTCGGTCGTGGCGTCTACCCTGACGTCCGTCTGCGTCTTTCTGCCCGTCGTCTTCTCGTCGAGCATCGTCAAGAGCCTGATGCAGCCCATGTCCCTCTGCATCGGCTACTGCCTCATGGCCTCCCTCATCGTGGCCCTCACCGTCGTTCCGGCGGCTGCTTCCACCGTGCTGAAAAAGGCCGAGCCCAAGCAGCTGAAGTGGTTCGACAAGATCCAGGACAAGTACGCCAAGAGCCTGGAGTGGTGCTTCCGGCACCGCGCCCTGCCCCTGCTGGCGGCGGTGGTGCTGCTGGCCTTCTGCGGCTGGCGGGTCTTCTCCATGGGTGTGGAGCTGCTGCCCACCATCACCAGCAACGAGGCCATCGTGACCCTGAGCACCACCAAGGACCTCAGCAAGGAGGATTCCTACGCCATCGCTGGTAAGGCCGTGGAGGCCATGCTGGAGGTGGACCATGTGGAAGAAGTGGGCATCACCACCGACACCCGCGTGGCCGGGATGGACATCGGCCAGCTGGGCCTGCCCACCACCATCACCGACCTGCTGAACGCCGCCAACAGCTACGGCACCTATCAGGTCAACGTCATGCTGGATGAATCCCTCTCCTCTTCCGAGATCGAGACGGCCCGGCAGGCGCTCGAAGATGCCCTTTCCGGCATTGAGGACTGCACCGCCAAGGTCGAGATCAGCGGGATGCAGGAGCTGACCAGCCAGCTGGCCAGCGGCCTGAGCGTGAAGATCTACGGTGCCGATGCCGAGACCCTTTCCCAGCTGTCGGAGAAGGTCGTGGATATCGTCAACGATACCGAGGGTTTTGCCAATGCGACCAACGGTCTGGGCAGCGGCGACGCCACCATCAACCTGCACATCGACCGCGACAAGGTCCGCTCCTACGGCCTGACCGTGGCTCAGGTCTACCAGCAGATCGCTGCCAAGCTGACCACCACCACCACGGCCCAGACTCCCGTGACCGTGGATGGCAGCACTATGAGCGTCCAGATCAGCAACAATCTGGACCCCGTCACCAAGGAAAACATGATGGATATCACCTTTGAGACCACCGTCATGTCTGCCGACGGCACCACCAGTACCGGCACCTGCACCCTGGCCGATATGGCTACCTGGGATACCGGCAGTGCGCCGGACTCTATCACCAGCGAGGACCAGACCCAGTACGTCAGCGTCACGGCCAACACGCTGGACGGCTACAACACCACTGTGCAGGCCCGTGTTCTGGAAAAGAAGCTGAACGAGTTCGCCCTCTCCGATGAGATGCCGGAGGGCTGCTCCTTCTCGATGGGCGGCGAGTCCGACTCCGTCAACTTCATGGTCAACGAGATGGTGCAGTGGCTGGCTCTGGCTTTGCCCTTCGTCTATCTGGTCATGGTGGCCCAGTTCCAGAGCTTGCTCTCCCCCTTCATCGTCCTGTTCACCATCCCGCTGGCCTTCACCGGCGGCCTGCTTGGCATGCTCTTCACCGGCCAGCAGCTGACCATGATCTCCCTGATGGGCTTCATCGTCCTGATGGGCACCGTCGTCAACAACGGCATCGTCTTCGTGGACTACGCCAACCAGCTGCGTCTGGGCGGCATGGAGCGCCGTGCGGCCCTGATCGCCACCGGCAAGACCCGTATGCGCCCCATCCTGATGACCACCCTGACCACCGTGCTGGCCATGCTCCAGCTGGTGTTCAGCAACGATATGGCGAGCCAGCTCATGAGCGGCATGGCCATCGTCATCATCTGCGGCCTGAGCTATGCCACCCTGATGACCCTGTATATCGTGCCCATCCTGTACGATATCCTCTTCAGGAAGCCGCCGCTGAACGTCGATGTCGGCAGCGACGATGAGCTCGACGACATCCCCGACGATGCCGCCGAGTATATTGCCCAGTCCTCCTCCGCACAGCCGGAGGGCTGAACCTGAAGTTTCCCAGAGCCGTCCGCCGTTCCAGGCGGGCGGCTCTTTTGCTGCCTGCGGCCCGGCCGATCGGGACATTCCCCTTCGGATCAGCCGGAGCGGGTCATTTTCACCAAAAAATATCTCGAAATATTGGCTGATAAACCTAAAAAGATGTCCACACAGAAGATGCAAATTGTGATATAATCATAATAATAAAGGATATAACCGAGAGTGTGGTATCCAAACATTTCGAAAAAGGAGGCGAAGCCCTATGGCACAGTTTCGCTCCAAGCCCTTTGGTGTGACCAGAGACGGCGAAAAGGTCAATGAATACATCATGTCGAATCCTGGCGGGCTGGCGGTCAGTGTGCTGAATTACGGCTGCGTGATCAAAAACATCTTTGTCCCCACAAAACAGGGTCCGGTGGATGTCGTGGTGGGCCACGATACCTTTGCCGACTACGAACAGGATTTCAACTCTTCTGGCAGCACCTGCTGCGGCGCCTTTGTGGGGCGGTACGCCAACCGCATCGAGAACGCGGAGTTCAGCGTGGGCGGCAGGAAATACCAGCTGGAGCCCAACAACGGCAGGAACCATCTGCACGGCACCTTCCCCAAAAAGATCTACGACGTCAAGGCCTTCGGCGACACCCTGCTGCTGGAGACCGAGAGCCCGGCGGGTGAGGACGGCTTCCCCGGCAACCTGAAAGTTTCGGTGCGGTACATCCTCACCGAGGACAACGCCCTGCGGATGGACTACCGCGTCTCGTCCGACGCCGATACCATCCTGAACCTGACCAACCACACCTATTTCAACCTCGATGGCGGCGGGGATGTGCTGAACCAGAAGCTGCGCCTCTATGCGTCCCGCTATCTGGAGGGCAACAACGAGACCTGCCCCACCGGCAACATCCTGCCGGTGGACAATACGCCCATGGATTTCCGGGCGGGCAAGATCATCGGCCGGGACATCGACACCGGGTTTTCTCAGACCACCATGGCGGGCGGCGGCTACGACCACTGCTTCGTCATCGACCGGGGCCGCGGGGCCAGCCAGAGCCTCTGCGCCTGGGCTTCCAGCGATCAGACCGGCATCAGCATGAAGGTCTACACCACCCAGCCCGGCGTCCAGCTCTACACAGCCAACTTCCTGCAGGACTGCCCTGCCCCCGGCAAGGGCGGCATCCCGATGCAGAAATACGGCGGCTTTGCGCTGGAGACCCAGCACTTCCCCTGCAGCCCCTCCCACCCGGAGTTCCCCTCCACGGTCCTGCGGGCCGGAAAAGTGTTCCGCGCCAACACGACCCTGCGGTTCTTCACCGGCAAACAGTGCGGGAAACTGTAACCGGCAGAGCGTCCGGCCTGCATAGAAGGCCCGACGCTCTGTTTTTGTTTTTCTCCTATTTGCACAAAGTGTGGCTTCTCTCCATGGACAACATGCGAAAAATCATGCGTCATCAAAAAGTCAAAAACTGTCAGGCAACAAAAATCCAGAGGAATAGAAAGATGAATACTTGATTCTGCCCGCAAAACGCGGTATGCTTTAGGCAGATGGAGACGGGGAAACGCCCCGCTCACAATACGGTGAGAAGTGAGGTATTTTGTTATGGCAATTCTGGTTTCCGGCGGTGCCGGTTATATTGGCAGCCATACCTGCATCGAGCTGCTGAACGCAGGCTACGATGTGGTGGTGGCAGACAACTACTACAATGCTTCCCCTGTGGTGCTCGACCGCGTCAAGCAGATCACCGGGAAGGACTTCCGCGTCTACAATGCGGATATGACCAGACACGAGGACGTGGAGAAAATCTTCACTGAGTGCCCGGACATCGACGCCGTCATCCAGTTCGCCGCCTACAAGGCCGTCGGCGAGAGCGTCTCCAAGCCCATCGAATACTACTACAACAACCTGAACTGCACACTGGTCATCCTGGACGTGATGCGCCGCCACAACTGCCACAACTTCGTGTTCAGCTCTTCGGCCACCGTCTATGGCGACCCCGCCTCTGTGCCCATCACCGAGGATTTCCCCGTTGGTGCCACCACCAACCCCTACGGCACCACCAAGGCCTTCACCGAGCGCATCCTGACCGATGTCTGCAAGGCTGACCCGGAGCTGAACGTGGCCCTGCTGCGGTATTTCAACCCCATCGGTGCCCACAAGTCCGGCCTCATCGGCGAGGACCCCAACGGCATCCCCAATAACCTGATGCCCTACATCGCCAAGGTCGCCATCGGCAAGCTGGAAAAAGTCCACGTCTTCGGCAACGACTACCCCACCCCCGACGGCACCGGTGTGCGCGACTACATCCACGTCGTGGACCTGGCCCGCGGCCATGTCTGTGCCATCCGGAAGCTGGAGACCAAGTGCGGCCTCTTCATCTGCAACCTGGGCACCGGCCACGGCTACAGCGTGCTGGATGTCATCCATGCCTTCGAGAAGGCCTGCGGCAAAAAGATCCCCTATGTCATCGACCCGCGCCGCCCCGGCGACATCGCCGAGTGCTACGCCGACCCCTCCAAGGCCAAGCGGGAGCTGGGCTGGGAGGCTGAGTACGGCATCGAGGAGATGTGCGCCGACAGCTGGAACTGGCAACAGAAGAACCCCGACGGCTACCACACCGTGAAGTAAAAAACCAACGAAAACGCAAGGCCCGCTTCGTCCGCTCCACACCGGATGAGGCGGGCTTTTTTTCGCTGTCTGCCTTGACAATGCCGGGCAGTTAGCATATATTAAAACTGTTTCTATAAGCTAACAATCTGTCGAAACAGAAAGGCATTGGCCATGACATTAAAAGAACTGAAGATCGGCGAAAGTGCCGTTATTGACGCAGTGGGCGGGGCGGGAGCCCTGCGGCAGCATTTTCTGGACATGGGGCTGATCCCCGGCGAGAAGGTCACGCTGGTGAAGTTTGCACCCATGGGCGACCCCATGGAGCTGCAGATCCACGGCTATGAACTGACCCTGCGCCTGGACGACGCAGCACAGATCGAGATCACCCCGGCAGCGGCCGCACCAGCCGCTGCACCCGCCCGGCGGGAGAACAAGATGGTGGAGCATCCGGGTCTGGGCGAAGGCGGACGCTACCACACCAAACAGGGCGAGCATCCCCTGCCGGAGGGCAAGACCCTGACCTTTGCGCTGGCGGGCAACCAGAACTGCGGCAAGACGACCCTGTTCAACCAGCTCACCGGTTCCAACCAGCATGTGGGCAATTTCCCCGGCGTCACGGTGGACCGGAAGAGCGGTGCCATCAAGGAGCACCCGGAAACGGAAGTCACCGACCTGCCCGGCATCTACTCGATGTCGCCCTATTCCAGCGAGGAGATCGTCACCCGCCAGTTCATCATCGGCGAAAAGCCGACCGGCATCATCAACATCGTGGACGCGACCAACATCGAGCGCAACCTGTACCTGACGATGCAGCTCATGGAGCTGGATACCCCCATGGTGCTGGCCCTGAACATGATGGACGAGGTGCGCGGCAACGGCGGCACCATCCGCATCAACCAGATGGAAGCCATGCTGGGCATCCCGGTGGTGCCCATCTCGGCGGCTAAGAACGAGGGCGTGGACGAACTGGTGGACCATGCGATCCATGTGGCCAAGTACCAGGAGCGTCCGGGCCGGCTCGACTTCTGCGGCGAGGAGGACCACGGCGGCGCGGTGCACCGCTGCATCCACGGCATCATCCACCTCATCGAGGATCACGCCAGAGCGGCCGGCATCCCGGTGCGGTTCGCGGCCACCAAGCTGGTGGAGGGCGACGCCCGCATTGAGGAAGCCCTCAAGCTGGACCAGAACGAAAAAGAGATGATCGAGCACATCATCGTGCAGATGGAGCAGGAGCGCGGCCTGGACCGCGCTGCCGCCATTGCGGATATGCGCTTCTCCTTCATTCAGGAGCTGGTGGCCCAGACGGTGGTCAAGCCCCACGAGAGCAAAGAGCAGCTGCGCTCCAACCGCATCGACAAGTTCCTTACCGGCAAATACACCGCCATCCCGGCGTTTATCGCCATCATGGGTCTGGTGTTCTACCTCACCTTCAACGTCATCGGCCTATTCTTCCAGAACCTGATGGAAGCCGGCATCGACGCCCTGACCGGTGCGGTGGACACCCTGCTGACCAACTGGAACATCAACGAAGCGATCCATTCCCTGATCATTGACGGTGTTTTTACCGGCGTGGGCAGCGTGCTGAGCTTTTTGCCCATCATCGTGGTGCTGTTCTTCTTCCTGTCCATGCTGGAGGACACCGGTTACATGGCCCGCGTGGCCTTTGTGATGGACAAACTGCTGCGCCGCATCGGCCTGTCCGGCCGCAGCATCGTGCCCATGCTCATCGGCTTTGGCTGCACGGTGCCTGGCGTCATGGCCAGCCGTACCCTGCCCTCGGAGCGGGACCGCAAGATGACCATCCTGCTCACCCCGTTCATGAGCTGCTCGGCCAAACTCCCCATCTACAGCCTGTTTGCGGCAGCGTTCTTCCCGGATTATGCGGGCCTTGTCATGGTGCTGCTGTACTTTGGCGGCATCGTGGTGGGCGTGCTGGCGGCGCTGCTGCTCAAGAGCACCGTGTTCCAGGGCGAGGCGGTGCCCTTTGTGATGGAGCTGCCCAACTACCGCCTGCCCGGCCTGAAAAACGTGGCCCAGCTGCTGTGGGAAAAGGCCCGCGACTTCCTGCAGAAAGCCTTTACGGTCATCTTTGCGGCCACCATCGTCATCTGGTTCCTGCAGAACTTTGACCTGCAGCTCAGCCTGACGGCCTACCCGCAGGACAGCATCCTGGCCCGCATTGCAGGCGACATCGCCCCGCTGTTCGCCCCGCTGGGCTTTGCGGACTGGCGGGTGTCCACGGCCCTCATCACCGGCTTTATGGCCAAGGAGAGCGTGGTGTCCACCCTCATCATCCTGTTTGGTTCCACAGCGGCCCTGTCGGCGGCTTTGACCCCGGCCCAGGCGGCTCCCCTGCTGGTGTTCTGCCTGCTGTACACCCCCTGCATTGCGGCTGTGGCCGCAGTCAAGCGGGAACTTGGCGGCAAGTGGGCCACCATTATGGTGGTGAACCAGTGTGTCGTGGCCTGGGTCTGCGCCCTGCTGGTGCGGCTTGTGGCCGTGATGATCTTCTGAAGCGAATAAAATAGAAAAAACCGTCGTAAACTCCCCCAGTCATCGCTGCGCGATGACAGCCCCCTCGGAGATGGGGCCTTTGGCGTGACCGGAAAGCGTTCCGCTCTGCCAATGGCTCCCTCCTTGAGGGAGCTGTCGAGCGTATGCGAGACGGAGGGAGTTTTTCTGTTCCGGAAAAACTTGACAACCGTGCAGTGTTGCACTATAATACTTCAAAAATGAATGATTCAAAAATGAAAGGAGAACTCGGCGTGAATCCGAACATGGAATTTGCCATCAAGACCGCACAGGCCTACAATGCGGTCTGCAAGCCCCTGTGTCAGGAGCTGAAGCTGCCGCAGACGGCCTTTGATATCCTGATGTTCCTTGCCAACAACCCGGACCGCAGAACGGCCAGCGACATCGTGGAGTTCCGCCATATCAAGGCAAATCTGGTGTCGATGAATGTAGACCGGCTGGTGAAGGAGGGGTATCTGGAACGGCGCGCCGTTGCGGGCGACCGCCGCAAGACCGAGCTGCTCTGCACCGAAAAGGCCCGCTCGGTCATCGAGCGGGGCCGCGCGGTGCAGAATGCGTTCTTTGCGCGGCTGCTGACCAACACCGACGAGCCGACCCGGGAGGCCTTTTTCCGGACCATGGAAATCATCGGGAAAAATCTGGACGATATTTTAAAGGAGAATGCATGAGATGAACGTGTTGTTTCCTGTTCTGGTCACCTTTTTTGCCGGCATGGGGGCCGGCCTTGGCACCGGCTTTGCCGGCATGAGCGCAGCAGCGGTGATCACCCCCATGCTCATCACCTTTTTGCACATGGACCCCTATATGGCGGTGGGCATCGCCCTGTCGTCGGACGTGCTGGCCAGCGCTGTCTCGGCTTACACCTACCATAAAAACAAGAATCTCGATATCAAAAACGGCCTCATTATGATGGCCAGCGTGCTCACCTTTACGGTGGTGGGCAGCTGGGTGGCCAGCAAGGTGCCCTCGGCCACCATGGGCAGCTTTTCGGTGTTCATGACCTTCCTGCTGGGCATCAAGTTCATCCTGCGCCCGGTCATGACCACCAAGGAAGCCATGCAGGGCGTCAGCGCCAAAAAGCGGGCTGTCCAGTCGCTGGTGTGCGGCATGCTCATCGGCTTCATCTGCGGATTCATCGGTGCGGGCGGCGGCATGATGATGCTGCTCATCCTCACCAGCGTGCTGGGCTATGAGCTCAAGACGGCTGTGGGCACCAGCGTGTTCATCATGACTTTCACCGCCCTGACCGGTGCAGTCTCCCACTTCATGATCGGCGGTGCGCCGGACTGGGGCGTCTGGGTGCTGTGTGTGGTGTTCACCCTGCTGTGGGCCCGCATTGCGGCCGTGTTTGCCAACAAGGCTGCCCCCAAGACCCTGAACCGTGCCACCGGTGTCGTGCTGGTGGTGCTGGGCATCGTCATCATGGGCTTCAAGCTTCTGGCATAAAGAGAAAATTTCGGAGAACGAAAAAACCGCCTGTGCGTCGGCACAGGCGGTTTTGGTTTTTACGGATTTACTTTTCCTCGATGGTGGAGCGCTCGATCACCCAGTCGGCAGCGCGGCGGATGGCCTCGGTGCGCTTCAGAGCAGGGATGTTGGTCTTTTCGCGGATCTCCTCCACGGTCTTTTTGGTGCGCTCGGCACGCTCGGCGATCATCTTGTCAATCTCCTCGTCAGTGGGCACCAGATTTTCCTGCTGTGCGATCTGCAGCAGAGCCATGCGGGCACGGGTGTTCTTCTCGGCACCGGCGTGCAGCTTGGCGGTAAAGCTCTCACGGGTCTCGTGGATCTGGCTCAGATAGCTGTTCAGGGTCATGCGCTGCATCTGCAGCTGCTGCTGCACGTTCTGCATCTCCTGCTGGTAGGTGCTCTCCACCAGAACGCTGGGCAGCTCGCCCTCAGCGGCATCGGCCAGCTTGGCCAGCACCTGATCCTTGGCGCGGTTCAGTGCACCGCCGTGACGGCCGTCGTACAGCTGCTTGCGCACCTTCTCGCGGAACTCTTCCATGGTGTCCACGCCGCCCACCTTCTTGGCAAAGTCGCTGTTCATGGAAGGCAGCTGGCGCACGCACACGTCGTGCAGCTTGATCTTGAACACCACAGCCTTGCCGGCCAGGTCCTTTGCATGGTAGCGCTCCGGGAAGGTGACGTGGATGTCGAATTCGTCGCCTGCCTTGTGGCCCAGGATGCCGTCCTCAAAGCCGGGGATCATGCGGCCGCTGCCCAGCTGCACGGACTGGTTCTGTGCGGTGCCGCCCTGGAAGGCCACGCCGTCCAGCAGGCCCTCAAAGTCCATGTGCACCACGTTGCCCTTCACGGCCGGGCCCTTGTGGGGCACCAGCTCGGCGGCGGCATTGCGGCGGCGCTCCAGCACCGCGTCGATCTCCTTGTCGGTCACGGCGGGAGTGACGCACTCCACCACAAAACCGGTGGTCTGGGTCAGGTTCAGCTCCGGCTGCAGGGCCACGGTGGCGGTGGCTACAAAGCCCTCGTCCTTTTTCACGCTCACCAGGTCGTAGCTGGGCTCGTCCACCGGGTGGAAGCCGTGCTCGGCCAGCGCAGCGTCGTACAGTGCGGGCACGTCCTTGTCCATCAGGTCGTTGATGGCGTCGTACCAGAAGGTGTGCTCACCGCGGTCGGCCTCGATCTGGGCACGGTCGGCCTCGCCTTTTTCAAAGCCCTTGATCGTATAGTTGGCGCGGGTGCGCTCATACACCGCGTTGGATGCGGCTTCCAGTTCTTCGGCGGTGGCGCTGAAGGTCATTTTGCAGACGCTCTTTTCAGGAGTTTCCACGCTTACCAGTTTCATAGGATTTACCCTCCGTGTTGTCCTCTGCAGGGGAATACCGGGCTGCGCACCATGCCCTGCGGCATGTCCGGCCCGGCCCCTGTGTCCCTGCCAGGATGCAATTTCAAACATATAGTAAAGTTATTATAGCACAAGATAGCGAAAAGCGGTATAATAAAAATCATAAAATATGCCATTCCGGTATTTTTGCCCCGCCCTTCCCCGGCGGGACAGAGAAAGGATGTAGATGTCATGCGACTTTTCGACGTTCTGGGCCCGGTGATGATCGGGCCGTCCTCCAGCCATACCGCCGGTGCCGCGCGGATCGGCTATACGGCCCAGAAGCTGCTGGGCGAGGTGCCGGCAAAGGCGGACATCGGCCTGTACGGCAGCTTTGCCACCACCGGCAAGGGCCATGGCACCGACCGGGCGCTGGTGGCGGGCCTGCTGGGCCTGCGCCCGGATGATCCCCGCCTGCCGGACAGCTTTGCGCTGGCAGAGGAACAGGGCATGACCTTTACGATCCACCCGGTGGAGCTGCGCAGCGCCCACCCCAACACGGCGGTGCTCCGTCTTACCGCCCGCAGCGGCCGGGAGCTGTCGCTCAAGGCCGCGTCGGTGGGCGGCGGACGCATCCGGGTCACCGAGATCGACGGGGTGCCCGCCGACTTCGGCGGCGACAGCAACACCCTGATCATCCACAACGAGGACACCCCCGGCTGCATCGCCGAGGTGACCATGTCGCTGGCGCTGCGGCGCATCAACATTGCGTCCATGCAGGTGTTCCGGGCGGCGGTGGGCCGCTACGCGGTCATGGTGCTGGAATGCGACTCCCACATCCCCCACACGCTGGAACAGCAGCTGGCCGTGATGCCGGGCCTGCTCAAGGTCACCTGCCTGAATGTGGACGAGCCGGAAGGAATGGAGGAATGAGCCGTGTCGTTTTTGTCCTGTGAAGAGATGCTGGCGGCCGCCCGCAGCCAGAAGATCACGCTGGCCGAAGCCGTGCTGCGCAGCGACCTGGAAGAGAGCCGCCTGACCGAGGAACAAAGCCGTGCGGCCATGCACCACCTGTGGCAGGTGATGCAGGCCACCAGCCGGGAGTACGACCCGGTCCAGCGCAGCCGCAGCGGGCTTTCCGGCGGCGATGCCGCCAAGGTGGAACAGGCTCACAAAGAAGGAAAGCTGCTGGGCGGCGATTATCTGTCCGCGGTGACCGCCGAGGCCCTCAAGACCGCCGAGTGCAACGCCTGCATGAAGCGGATCGTGGCAGCCCCCACGGCGGGCAGCTGCGGCGTGCTCCCGGCGGTGCTGCTGCCGCTGGCCCGCGCCGGAGAAACGGACGAAGAGGCCGTCTGTGAGGCTCTCTATGTGGCAGCAGGCTTCGGGCAGGTCATTGCCGCCCGGGCCACACTGGCCGGTGCCGAGGGCGGCTGTCAGGCCGAGGTGGGCGCTGCCAGCGCCATGGCCGCCGCTGCCCTGTGCAGCCTGAAGGGCGGCACACCGGAACAGTGCGCCGCCGCTGCCGCCATGGCGCTGGGCAACCTGCTGGGCCTGGTGTGCGACCCTGTGGCGGGCCTGGTGGAGGTGCCCTGCGTCAAGCGCAACGTAGTGGGTGCCGTGAACGCCGTGTCCTGCGCCAATATGGCACTGGCCGGGGTGGACTATGCCATCCCCTGCGACGAGGTCATTGACGCCATGGGCCGCGTGGGCAGTCTGCTCTCCCCGGACCTGCGCGAGACCGGCCAGGGCGGCCTTGCCGCCACGCCCACCGGCGTGAAGATCGCCCAACGCCTCGCACAGGAGGGCTGATGGGCCCTTTGATATGATATAGAAAAAAGTCCGGAAAGACGCTCTATTCAAAAAAGAATCGAAAAAATTCAAAAAACCTGTTGACAAACCCGACTCTGCGTGATAAAATACATCATGTTCCGACCGGAACGTATGCGTTGGTAGCTCAGCTGGATAGAGTGACTGACTACGAATCAGTA
>OGLJ01001958.1_pt1 | contig 14595 bp, 10 predicted proteins | sample 1572801 | NCBI WGS metagenome assembly OGLJ01 (sample SAMEA2581877, study PRJEB24529) | metagenome | biome: Human gut stool | place: China | collected 2011
CATTCCTCTTCCCACATATCTTTTTGCAATGGAAACAACCAGACGTAAGTTTGCTTCTGCAAGACGTTTCTTTGCCTCATCCCCTGCATCAAGATCTTTCTGCAAATTCTTGATCTCTTCTTTGATCTCTGCAAGTTCTTCCTCTGTTGCATTCTCTTCTCTGCTCTTTAAGATTGCGATCTTTTCCTTCGCCACAGCACCGGCTTCCATATTTTTTGCCAGCTCGATCTCTTCCTCTGCACTTAAAAGAGGTACTTTACCGATCTCCTTCAAATACATACGGACCGGATCTTCAATGGACACGCCATCCGGCACGGAAAGGTCGATTTTTTCCACTTCAATCTCGTCTTCATCATCTACATCGAGTAAAATTTCATCATCAGAATCATCATCTGTGATCCGAAGTACATCGATATTGTTTGCTTCCAGAAAATCAAGAATTTTATCAAACTGCTCTGCTTCTAACTGCATGTCCGCAAAGAAGTCGCTGATCTCCTGGTATTCCAACATGTTCTTTTTCTTTTTGGCCAAGGCTAACAGATCTTTTAACTTCTGCTGAAACTTTTCTTTTGCAGCTTCATCCATCACTGCTGCTTCTTTTTTTGTTTCCTTTACCTCTTTTTCTGTCTTTTTTGCCATTTTGTTTCATCCTCTCAAGTTTTCTACTATTTTGTCCCTAATCAATGGAAATATGCAATTTCTCCAATTCTTCAAGGTCACGTTTATCTGTTACAAGCTGCATCAGACCAGCCATATCTGTCGGTGCCAAATGCTCGGACCGATACTTGATACTGTTTTGTTTGATGCGGATAATGGTCTCTTTCAATGCCTTCTCCCGGTCTTCTTTTGACTCGACCTCATGGATCCTTGCATTGAAAAGCGCCGCAATCTCTTTCTGTGCCTCCTCATCTGGAAACATGCTGACGATCTTCGCTGGGTTTGCTTCTCCGCTCTCCTCAAACTGCCGGAATAATAATTCAGCTACCTTATGATATATCTCCTCCGTAAAATCCTGCGGTGCGATGTATTTTTTTATCTTATGATATAATCCGGTATTCTCTATGAGCCATGTCAAAAGAAGTTTCTGGGATTGCTTCATCCCATCTTCTTTTTTGATTCCTCTGGCGGAGGCGTTTTTCTCATTGATACCGGTTTTTAACTGGGTTGGTTGTTTTCGGATGCCTTCCATCTGCATTCCGTATTTACCGACAAGCCGCTGTAAATCCTGCGTTGGCAGCATATATTTTTCCGCGACTGCCTGAATGTAAATATCACGCTCGATTTTTTCCGTGAAGGAGCAGAGTTTCTTTGCCACTTCATGATAAAAGGCTGACTTGCTCTCCGGATCTTTCATGTCATACTGCTGTTCTAAAATGCGTATCTCAAACATAAAGCTGTTCTCCGCATGATCAATACGATCCTGATACGCCTCTGCGCCCAGAGCCTTGATAAATTCATCGGGATCCTTGTGCGGGCGCATGTTGATCACTTTTGTCGTAATCCCTACTTCCTTTAAGATCGGAATTGCCCGGAGCGCTGCTTTCACCCCTGCGCCGTCACTGTCATAGGTTAAATACACTTCCTTGGTGTACCTTTTCAGCAGGTTCGCATGCCCTGCCGTCAGCGCAGTTCCAAGCGATGCCACCGCATTGTCAAATCCTGCCTGATGCAGTGCGATCACATCCATCTATCCCTCACACAGTAAAAACTGTGGTTTCTTTGTTGTCCTTGCAAAATTAAGTCCATACAGATTCCGGCTCTTATCAAAAATCGGTGTTTCCGGTGAGTTTAAATACTTCGGCTCTCCATCGCCCATCACCCTGCCACCGAAACCAATGACTTTGTTGTGGACATCCATAATCGGAAACATGGCACGGTTCCAGAATTTGTCATAGCCGCCGCGTCTCTCATCGATCGTCACAAGCCCCGACTCTTTTAAGATCTCATCCTCATACCCTTTGGAACGGAGATACCGGTATAAGTCATCACTGTACTGATCCGAATATCCCAGACCAAACTTTTTCATGGTCTCCTCAGACAATTCTCTTTTCTGGAAATAAGGGAGTGCATGTTTTACACGGTCATTACGCAATAATGTATAAAAATATCTGGCTGCCTCTTTGTTGATCTCCAACAGCCGCTGTTTTTTATCTGCCTCTCTCTTCTGTGCGGCAGAATATTCCTGCTTTGGCAGGGCAACACCTGCCCGGTCCGCCAAGGCTTCCATTGCCTCCCCGAAGGTAAAGTTTTCATACTGCATCATAAATGTGAAAACATTCCCTCCGGCTCCACAGCCGAAGCAGTAGTACATTTGTTTATTCGGAGAAACAGAAAACGATCCTGTTTTCTCATTATGAAAAGGACACAGTCCAAAATAGGTGCTTCCCTTTTTCGTCAGATGCACATACTGTCCGATCACATCCACGATATCATTTCTGGAACGCACTTCTTCAATTATATCATCCGAAAAATATGGCATACTGCGTGTCCTCCTTTCGTATTAGTAACCATCCACTTGCCAGGCCTGCGCACGCCGCAGGCTATATTGGCTTAATATCCATCTACCTGCCAGGCCTGCGGCAGGAAGTATTCGCTGAATTTGGTGATGGCGTATTGGTCGGTCATACCTGCGATGTAATCGCAGATCACGCGCTCCGTCTTTTCCCCTTCATCAAGCATGGCGAGGTATTTTTCCGGCAGAAACTCGATGTGATCTTTGTAGAATCCGAAGAGCTGCCGGATCATTGCCTTTGCCTTCACTTCCTCACCCTTGGCAATTGGATTCGTGTATACATGATCGAACATAAAATGGCGCAGCTCAAACATGGCTTCCTGAATATCTGCTGACATCCGAATGTCATCCTGGTTCATACTATTCATGATCACGTTATGTATCAATGTATTTAAACGCTGTTTTGTGGTAAAACCTAATGTTTTCCGGATCTCTAACGGAATATCATCCTCCGTCAGGATCTCTGCACGGATTGCATCATCCACATCATGATAAACATAGGCGATTTTATCTGATAAGCGGACAACTTTTCCCTCCAGCGTATGTGGCATTGACTTAGACTGATGATTTAAAATACCGTCCCGCACTTCCCAAGTCAGATTTAATCCCATGCCGTTTTTCTCAAGTTTTTCCACGATACGGACACTCTGCTCGTTGTGCCGGAATCCGTCTTCACAGATTTCATTTAACACATACTCTCCGGCATGGCCAAACGGCGTATGCCCCATATCGTGTCCCAATGCGATTGCTTCCACCAGATCTTCATTCAGACGCAGTGCTTTTGCAATTGTTCTCGCATTCTGCGATACCTCTAAGGTATGGGAAAGTCTTGTCCTATAGTGATCTCCCTTCGGTGTCAGAAAAACCTGTGTCTTATTCTTCAACCGCCGGAATGCCTTACAATGCAGGATTCTGTCCCTGTCTCGCTGAAAAACAGGCCGGACATCGCACTGTTCTTCCTCGCGTTCCCTGCCTTTCGTGTTCACACTGAGCGTTGCATAAGGGCTTAATGTTTCCCTCTCCATTTTTTCAAGTTCTTCCCGTATTGTCATATGTATCACCTCTCTGATATCTGACAGTCTCTCCCGAAGCACCATATAAAAAATCGTTTCAATAAAATCTCCATATTTTTATTATTCGGCAGGATTTTTCAATTTCCTTTATTTTTTATAAAATTCATACAATTTTTTTATTTCAGATAATTCATGGCATCTAAAAGATTGCTCACACCGACCAGCTTGATACCTTTTACTTCTGTCATGGATTTTCTGCAGACCTCCGGTAGAATACAGACCTCAAAGCCAAGTTTTTTTGCCTCCTGCACCCGCTGTTCTGCCATATTTACCGCGCGGACCTCACCGCTTAATCCGACCTCGCCAAAACAGATGGTTTTCTCATCGATCGGTTTGTCCTTGTAACTTGAGATCAATGCAAGAACAATGCCAAGGTCGATTGCCGGCTCATTCATTTTGATTCCTCCTGCGATATTCACATAGGCATCACAGTCACCCAGCTTTAAGCCCAGTCTTTTTTCCAGAACCGCCATCAAAAGATTGACACGGTTAAAATCCGTTCCTGCCGCTGTTCTTCGCGGAATACCAAAATTACTGTGACATACAAGTGCCTGCACCTCCAAAAGGATTGGTCTAGTCCCTTCCATGGAACATGCCACAACAGAGCCGGACGCTCCCTCCGGCTTGCCGCTCAACATATATTCAGACGGATTTTCCACTTCCACAAGACCATCCTGCCGCATCTCGAACACACCGATCTCATTTGTGGAGCCAAAACGGTTTTTTACACCTCTTAAAATACGGTAAGCCGCATGCCTGTCTCCCTCAAAATAAAGCACGGTGTCTACCATGTGTTCTAACACCCTCGGTCCTGCCACCACTCCCTCTTTCGTCACATGTCCCACAATGAAAATGGAGATTCCCATTCCCTTTGCGATCTGCATCAAAACACCTGTGGACTCGCGCACCTGTGATACACTGCCCGGTGCCGAGGAAACCTCTTCGTTAAACATCGTCTGGATGGAATCGATTACAACGATCTGCGGTTTTTCCCGGTCAATGACTGCCTTTATGGTGTCAAGATTTGTCTCACACAGCAGTTTCAGACTGTCCCCGAAATTTCCGATGCGCTCCGCACGGATTTTGATCTGCTGCAAAGATTCCTCCCCGGAAATATAGAGCACTTTTATGTTATGCTCCGACAGATTCCTGCAGACCTGAAGCAGCAATGTGGATTTTCCGATTCCGGGATCACCTCCCACTAACACCATGGAACCCTGCACAATACCGCCGCCAAGTACACGGTCTAATTCTTTCATGTCTGTTGACACACGCTTGTCATAGGTCATCTCGATCTGGGACAGAGGCAGTACCTTTGCCTCTGACGCTGTCGCTTTCTGCTTTGCCAGTGTGCCCGCACTCTTTTTGTCCACCACTTCTTCTACAAATGTATTCCATTCCTTACACCCCGGCCACTGCCCCATCCATTTGGACGATTCGTATCCGCAGGACTGGCAGAAAAAAATACTTGTTTTTCCTTTTGCCATAAAACCTTCCCTATCAAAAAAATAACCGGAAACTCTGCAAATAGTTCCGATTGACATTAAAAGGAGTTGCCGTTTCTGACAACCCCTTATCATTTCTTAGCATTTCTGAATCTGAACTTCTACCGGTTTCTCTCCAAGTTCCACACTGACGGTCAACTTGCCACCGAGATTTGTTTTCATCTTACCTGCGCTTGCTCCGTCCACTGTAATTTCATACTCAGTCTCTTCTTCTAACTCCAGTGTGATCTGAGCATCTTCCGGTCCTTCCACGGAAAAAGAAATTCCTGTGTCCGTTGCATTCAAATGATATGCCGCTGTTCCCGGTACGGATTCATAAACAAACATACCATTACGCTCCAGCTTGGTGATGTCTTTGTAAGTTTTTACCTTATAAAGATCTCCCTGATGCCCGAAGTTATCAAGCTTTGCCTTTGCATCCAGAGTGTAATCTCCAAAACTGATCGTTCCATCTGCTTCTGAACGAATTAATTCACTAATAGCGCTCATCTTTTCCTCCTGTGGTACAGTCCTTCTCTGCCTGCTGCACCGTAAAAATTTTGTAAAATCATTATAGCTCAACTACATTTCGATTGCCAGCATTTTCATCATTTTTAAGGATTTTTTTATTTTTGTGTTACTGTTCCTTTACTTCAAAAACAACTGCATTCTTTTTCGTAGTGACGATCACTTCATCACCCTTTTTCACCTTGCCGTCTAAGATTTCTTCTGCAAGCTGATCCTCGATCTCATTCTGGATTTTGCGGCGGAGTGGTCTTGCTCCATATTTCGGTTCGTATGCTTTTTCCACAATATAATTTTTCACGCTGTCACGCACATGAAGTGTGATATCCATCTGGCTCTTACAACGGTCTGTCAGATCTTTCAACATTAATGTGACGATCTGTTTCATATCATTTTTGTTCAGTGAACGGAATACGATGGTCTCATCAATACGGTTTAAGAACTCCGGTTTGAAAATCCTGCGCACTTCCTCCATCACACTGTTTTTCATGCGCTCGTAATTCTGCTTTTCATCATCAGAAGATGCAAAACCAAGTTTTTTCGGTTCCACAATGGACTGTGCTCCTGCATTTGATGTCATGATAATGATCGTATTTTTAAAGTCCACCTTGCGTCCCTGGGAATCCGTGATATGTCCATCGTCTAACACCTGGAGTAAAATATTAAATACATCCGGATGCGCTTTTTCGATCTCGTCAAACAAAATCACGGAATACGGATTTCTGCGCACTTTTTCGCTGAGCTGACCGCCGTCCTCATGTCCGACATATCCCGGCGGGGAACCGATCATTTTAGAAACACTGTGTTTCTCCATGTACTCCGACATATCAACACGTATCATCGCCTGTTCATTGCCGAAAACAGCCTCCGCCAGTGCCTTGGAAATCTCCGTTTTACCTACGCCTGTAGGTCCTAAGAACAGGAACGAACCGATTGGTCTTCTCGGATCTTTTAAACCGACACGTCCACGTCTCACCGCTTTTGCCACAGCCGTCACAGCTTCTTCCTGACCAACGACACGTTTGTGCAGCGTTGCCTCTAATTTTTTCAGGCGGGCTGCCTCGCCTTCTGCCAGTTTCTTCACCGGAATTTTTGTCCAGCCGGAAACAACATCTGCCACATCATCCTCTGTGACAGACAGATTCTTTCTGCGGATCTCACGCTGCGCTTTTTTTGTCTGCTTCTCAAGCTCTGCTTCCAATGCTTCTTTTTCTTCCTTGCACTGTTTTGCAAGCGCAATATCGGAATTGCTCAGAGCATCCTCTAACTGTAATTCTTTTTCTGTGATCTGATTTCTCAATTCCGCAAGTTTCTCTGTATGGTTAGACACGCCAAACCGCGCTCTTGCTGCTGCTTCATCCATCAGATCAATTGCCTTATCCGGCAAAAAACGGTCATTGATATAGCGCGCTGACAGGCGGACTGCCGCCTCGACTGCCTCATCCGTGATCTTTACATGATGATGTGCTTCGTATTTACCGCGAAGCCCTTTCAAAATTGCAACTGTCTGTTCCTCGCCCGGTTCCTCCACCGTCACAGGCTGGAATCTTCGCTCTAGTGCAGCATCTTTTTCTACATATTTGCGGTATTCTGTGATTGTCGTTGCTCCCATGATCTGAATCTCACCACGGGCAAGTGCAGGTTTTAAAATATTAGAGGCATCGATCGCGCCCTCTGCGCCACCGGCACCGATGATTGTGTGAAGCTCATCGATAAACAGCAAAACATTTCCTGCTTTTGTCACTTCCTGAATCACTTTTTTGATACGCTCTTCAAATTCTCCACGGTATTTTGAACCAGCCACAATACCGGATAGGTCTAAAGATACCACTCTTTTTCCCTGAACAGAGTCCGGTACAAGGCCGGATACGATACGCTCTGCGATTCCTTCCACGATAGCCGTTTTACCAACTCCCGGTTCTCCGATCAGACATGGATTGTTCTTCGTTCTTCTGCTTAGAATCTGAATCACTCTCTGGATTTCTTCCTCACGTCCAACCACCGGATCCAGTGCACCTTCCGTTGCAAGCTGTGTCAGATCTCTGGAATACTGATCCAGCGTCGGGGTTCCCTCATTATTTTTCTTTTTTCCCGGACGGCCATTCTGAAATTCTTCGCGGTAAAGATTTGCATCTTCCCCCATCGCAATGAGAGTGTCCACAAAGACTTTCTGCATATTGACGGACAGCGTTGTCAGTAATCTGGATGCAACACAGTCTGTCTCTTTGATCATGGCAATCAGAATATGTTCTGTTCCAATGGCATCTGCATGGAATCTGACTGCCTCCTTCTCTGCATTCTCAAGAACTTTTGCTGCTCTCGGTGAATAACCATCTGATTCTGCTACTGCTGTTCCCTCCGCCGGAGCGATCAATTCTTTGATCAGATCTACAATTTTATCTAACTCTACACCATTCTCATTCAGAATTTTTGCCGCTACTCCTGAATTTTCCTTCAATAGCCCAATCAGTAAGTGCTCGGTTCCGATATAATTATGATGTAATGATTTTGACATTTTGCCGGCGATATCAATCGCTTTTTTGGCTTTTACAGTGTATGGTAATTGCATGTTGTCTCCTCACATTATTTATTAGGTGATTGCAAACTCTCCTTAATCTATCTCAAATTGTTCAAAATCAACAAAATTTTCGAAAACACGCTTCCGCTACGTGTCACTCGCAGCGGTACTAAGAAGCCAGGCACGACTGATGTCGCACCTGCCTTCTAAGTACCGGCGGTTCCACAGTGTTTTCTCAAGCTTTTGTTGATTTTTCACAATTTAATTTACGTTATGAATGATTTTCGCAATTACCTACATTCTATTTTATATTATAAATCATTTAGGTCGAAAACTTCCATTCCTTTTTCATTTTTCACAGAAGTTTCATTTTTTTGCGGCACATCCATTTTTTCATTTTCTATAGGTGATTTTTTCTCGGACTTTTCTTCTGTCACTGATTTCTCAGAAGTGGATGGAATTTCATCCTCATAATCATTCCATTCGCGGTAAGCCCTGTTGATCGGATGATCTTCCTCGATGTACTCTTCCTCGTCATCGAAATAATCGTCCTCATCCTCATTTTTTTCTTTTTTGCGGAATCCATGAAATTTTCCCAAGAGAGGTTTTTTCTCGGTTTCTGTCTCTTCGTTTGCTTCGTCGTCCTCGTCCTCTGGCTCGTCAAGCTCCGGATCGTCGTCCTCTGAGAGTTCGTCTTTTCCTTTTTTCTTTCTGCCAAAGAGCATGATATTCAGTATGACCACAACTGCGATTGCCAATACAAAAATAAGCACAGCGATCATGTTTCTGGAAAAGGATTTTGCATCTTTATATTTCTTTGAGAGTTCATCATACTCGCTCTGCAATGCCGCAAGGTCATCCGAAGAAGAATCTGCTGTCTCGGTGATATTTCCGTTTACACGCTGGTAAGTACCCTCTGCCGCATCATACTGATACCAGCCTTCGGTTCCGTCCTGATTTACTGCATAAAAGATATAGAAATCAGACGCTTCCTCTCCATCCTCTGCCGGAAGCTGGTAAGCGGTCATCACGGTATTTTCCGGCATTTGCAGAGACACCTGCACATAACTCTCCGGCAGTACCGAATCGAGCGGTGCCAGAAGTGGGATCGCATAACTGCTCTCCCCTGCTGTAAACTTCATAAAGTCATAAACAACATCCCTTGTCTCATCATAAATAAAGAATCTGCCGGTTGTTGCATCCACATTGTCTGTTTCCAGATAGATCAGAGAGATCGTTCCCTTGTTGAATGTCAGACCTCTGCATTCCGCTCCCCGGAAATTAACCGTTGTTTCCGTAAAATCAGCCGGAATCTGTTCCTCTGTAAAATTGTCTGCGATATGGTAGGTTGTGTTATTGATCACAACGTCTGCCGCCGGCACCGGAGTTTCCGTTGCATCCACTTCCTCGGTGTCTCCCGGATCCCCGCTGTCATCATTTCCGTCGTCACTATTCCCACTGTCTCCGTTTTCACCGCCTGTAGTTGTCGTCTCACTTCCGGTGGTTCCTGCAGCCTGTCTTGTCACAGTGATTTTATAAGTGGCTGTTGTACCATTTTCTGCTTTTACGACAATCTGAACAACGTTTGCCCCAACTGCAAGATTCGTATTTCCAGTCACAGACTCAATCGTTGCCTTTTCATTGACCGGTGTTGCACTCACTGCAATACTTGTCACGGAATTATCAACCGTTGCCGTGTACTTTGTGGTGCTTCCCTTAAAAGCCGGAGACAATGTTCCCGGTGAAATCGTCAGTGCCTTTAAGGAATTATCTGCGGATAAAGCTGCCGTATTGCTTCCAGTATTGTTGTTACTTCCTGTTCCAGAACTGCTTCCATTTCCCGCATTTCCATTGCTGCCTGCTGCTTCGTTTTTGACCGTTACAGAAGTGCTTCTGCCTGCCATGGAATCCAATTCTTCTTCGGTACCGTAAATAACACCATCCGTAGCAGAAAGCGAAATAGAAGCTTTTCCCGCACTGATTGCTTTTAATGTCACACTGAAGCTGTCACTCGCTACCGAAATACTTCCGCCGCCACCGCCATAAGTTGCATTACAGCTCACAAACTCCAGAATGCCGGCATCATAGGTCAAAACCATATTGGCATATGCACTGTCCCCGGATGCACTTAATGCTTTTGCCGTTACCGTCACAGTCTGTCCGATATTCAGGGAACTGGCAGACACAGCGATCGTTGTTTTTCCGGAAGCCGCCTTGGCATGCATCTGCGGTGTCATAAGGCAGATGCATAATGTTAACAGTGTAATGATCACACCTAATTTCTTTTTCATTTTACTCTCCATTCTTATGTGTGAAAATTGTATTTTCTCACTAAAATAACTCTTTCTATCCACACAGCCCTGTTACTGTTCAATCTGTGCTGCATTTATAATATGTTTCTGCAAAAGCACAAGGTCTTTTACGGAAACTTTTCCATCTCTGCTTATATCCGCAGCCGCTGCATACGCACCGGAAAGCTGTGATGTTCCAAGAATCTGTTTCTGCATCATGACCAGATCGACCACAGAGATTTTTCCATCTCCATTGATGTCACCGTAAATGACAACGTCATACTGCTTCACCAGTGTTCCATTTGCATGTACTGCAATTTTATTACCTGTTCCGACTGCACCGGTATTTTCTGTGCCATCTGCTTTCAGCACTTTGACCGTGCCGCTTCCCGCTGAGATATTGGCAAGTACAGAAGAAGCGCCTGTTCCCGGTGTAATACCTGTGATCACGGTATCTCCCAGTTTATAGGAGGTAGAAACGGATACGCCGTCCGCAACCGTTGTTCCACCACTTTCCGGTGTCTGGGTATTGTCTGCTGCCGGCTGCTGTCTTACCACATTGATCGTGTAGGTTTTTGCCGAACCGCTCTGTGACACACAAGTTACGTTGATCGCATTATTTCCATAATTCAATGCATAAGTTCCCGCTCCGGAAACTCCCGCTTTCGGTGCAACTGCCGAAGCACCTACATTGATCGAGCTTACCTCGGTTCCAACGATCACGGAATAATCGGTTACTGCTCCCTGGAAAGACGGTGTCAGTCCATATCCGCTTACGCTGAGAGAAGAGAGCCAGTTATTCGGATTACCACTGTCTGAAAACGTCACTGCTGACTCCGGCATATTGCTATACACCGGAATACGGAATATAAATCCCTGTGATTTATCCGCATAAGCGGTGCTCATTGTTTTTCCTTCTGACATTGCCGCCTGCACATTTGTCATGTACTGATGTGAGTATATGCTGTTCATATTCACCACATTAAATTTCTGGAAATATAAGGTGTTCTGCCCTTTTTTCACATAATTATTTCCAACGATACCAGCTCCACCATTAATTGATTTATAAATAGAATTCCAGTCGTTATTTTTCGCATAAATCAATCCGTTGACCGTCGCAGACGCAGACGATGTCGTATATGCTCCGATATTAAAGTAATTGTAATATCCATTATAGCCAGAGTAATTGCCAGAGATCAAAGGACTTGTCCCCTTATTTCCCTGCTCCTGCTTACATCTTGCAGCCAGATGATAAGGACTGACACTCAAGTTCTGTCCCACTTCCATGAAAGTATCTGCATAGCTTCGCGATGCTCCGTCTGTATCGCTATAGTTTCCACTCATAAAACTGCCTGACAGAATATTTCCAACTCCTGTTACGTTCTGATATGGCGCATATTCTAACGTTTCAAACTGAAAAATATACGTGTCATTCAGGTAATTTCTCGGATCCATGCAATATGCTATGTAATTGGAGGAGGCACTTACCCAGCCTGCTCCGTCATAACCATACCATTTGTTGGTCGCCCAGTCATAAGCACCCGTCTCCGTTGACTTTCTCGCATCATTGGAAGAACTCTGCACCAGATTCCTTCCGACAACACTCTCATTTGCAATGACGGTATTCCAGTCCAGTCCGGTCTGTACCGGAACGAACTGCCAGTCTGGATACTTCTGGTGCAATGCCAGAAGCGAATTACAGTAACTGTCCGGAAATCCCGCTGCTTTTAACGATGCAACATACTCATCATCCGTCACCGTTGTGGTGTCTCCCTGCGATCCATCCGCAGAAGTCTGTCCGGTTACCGCAAGGTATGTTCCACAGATCCACCCGGCATAATCCACCCCATCTTTATTAAACGTCACATTATACCAGATTGTCCCATTCGTTGTTGTCTGTCCCAGCACATTCACCGTCTGGTCTCTTTTTACCATGGTCACCGGCGAATATGCCGTGCTTGCTCCGGTTCTCACGTAAACGTTGCCATTGGTGTTCGTGACCACTCCGACCGCTCCCTGTGCCGAACTGTCTGTGATCGCACTTCCGGAAGAGGTATCTTCTGTTGAAAGCGTGATAAAATCTGACCGGATATATCCGGTGGATGCCATTCCATTATAGGAAATCTGTACCTTGTACCATTTCATTCCATCGGAGCCATCCACTTCATCTATCACACGGACTGCTGTACCCGCAGCTAAAGATGTGATCTTGTCCCCATCTACCGGAGTCTTTCGCATCTGTACCGGTCCATCATTCAAAACACCCGCCGTCTCCGTATACGCATAACTTTCCAACGGTTTTACCGTAATGACCGCAGCCGCTGCTGTCACACCAAAAATCGTTGCAAAGATAAAGCTCCGCCATTTTCTCTGTTTTATATTAAGGTTTCTTCTCATTTTTCCTCCAGATGCCTTCGGTATTCCCCAAAAAGACACAGTAAATCAAGTTTATTATATTTAATTCACGATAGAGCGTCAACCTTAATCTGGTAAATATGGTAACTGATATGTATGATACAGCAAAGTGCTCAGATACTGCCTGAGCAGTAACGATGTTTTGTCCTTTTTTCCACCTTATCATTGGTGAACTACCCATTGTCTTAAGCCAATGGGCTTCCTGCTTCATCGACCTCGTAACCTACTATCTCCACAGGCGTTAATTCGGGCAGTCCCTGCCCTATATTGTTATTTTTATGCTATTTGTCTTAATCCTTCTTCCAGTATATTCTTTGCTGCATTGATATCCCTGTCATGATTTGTTCCACAGACAGGACATATCCATTCCCTTACTGATAGATTTTTCGTCTCTGTATTTTGGTATCCACAGACTGAACACAATTGACTACTGGCATAGAATGTATCTATTTTGACATATTTTCTGCCATTCCACTTGGCCTTATATTCTAACTGTCTTGTCAGCTCATGCCATGATACATCACTTATGGACTTTGCCAAATGATGATTTTTTACCATGTTTTTTATCTGCAAATCTTCCGAAACCATCACTTGGTTTTCGCTGATAATCTCATGTGACATCTTGTGCAGATAATCTTTTCTGGTATTTGTTATTTTCTCATGGCATAATGCTATCTTTTTCTTTGTTTTGTAGTAATTTTGACTTCTTTTCTCTTTATGGGCTAACTGCCTTTGCAGTTTCACCAGTTTCTTTTCGTATTTTCTGATGATTTTTGGATTTTCGTATTTTTTTCCATCAGAAGTAATACATAACTCCTTAATACCTAAATCTATTCCTGTATTTTGATTTGTATGTGGCAGTTCCGTGTGTTCTGTTTCCACTAAAATTGATACATAATATTTTCCACTCGGAACTTGTGATATCGTTGCCGATTTTATCTGTCCGATAAAATTTCTATGCAGTTTTGCTTTTATTCCTTTTAATTTAGGCAGTTTTACTCTATTGCACCCGAAATCTACTGTTATATTGCCATTCGTAAAATTTGTTGTATATGACTTATGATTATCGTGTTTACTCTTAAACTTCGGATAACCTGCATGTTCCTTAAAAAATTTCTGGTATGCAGCATCCATGTTGTAAATCGCATTTGTCAGAGCAAATTTATCCACTTCTTTCAGCCATTCATATTCTTTCTTTAATTGTCTGTTGCAGTAATTGTTACAGTCGGTTTTACTAACTGATTTTTTCTCTTTCTCATATACTTCTTTCCGGTATGCCAGGGTCTGATTATACACAAAACGGCAACAGCCAAATGTTTTTGCAATCTGTATTTTCTGCTCATTATTAGGGTATATTCTGTATTTATATGCCTTTAACATCCACTGTCACCCTCTTTCTCAACCTTGATTTTCTATATATCTTTTCAGCATTTCTTCCGATACATTTCCTACACTACAGGCAAAATATCCATCTGTCCAAAAGGTATGTTCTTTCCAGAATTGTTTTCGTAAATATTGAGGATATCTTTTCCATATATGGTATGTTGTATAGCTCTTCATCAGGTTTACAATCTTACTAATAGACATTGTTGGTTCTGTCTCTATCATGTAGTGAATGTGATCTTTGTCTGTTTCCATATGTCTTATTATCACACTGTGTCTCTGACATATCTCATCCGAAAACTGTTTTATATCATCTGATATCTGCCTCGAAACCAGTAATTTCTTTCTATATTTGCAGACAAAAATAATGTGATATTGTAATAGGTATTTGTGT
>OGLJ01001959.1_pt1 | contig 14591 bp, 20 predicted proteins | sample 1572801 | NCBI WGS metagenome assembly OGLJ01 (sample SAMEA2581877, study PRJEB24529) | metagenome | biome: Human gut stool | place: China | collected 2011
CATCAACATCTTTATTGAGATAATGCTGATGTCTTTCGATGATCTTGTTTAATTGAGTCTGTGTCATACTTTGTTTCCTCCTTTTTTTTGTATGCTTTTTAATTTGTTATCCTAAATATGTGACGAAACAAACGCACACAAAACATCCTGAAACAAAAAGAAAGAGACAACCACGATGGTCATCTCTTTGCTTTGTTTTTAAAATTCATACTCGACTGCATCTTGTCGATCCATGAAGAAATGAATCCCAGGAGCACACTCATACCATCGATTATAATCAAAGTAATCTACTTCTGCTATTTCTCCAACTCGATAAATAAAACTAGGATCAAAATTCGACTCTATTTCTTGCAATCCACTATCAGACCCGTCCATATTTTCGATTGCCAAAACCAACGCTTTACTACATCTGCATTTCTTTGTTGTTGCAGATGACCGCTTCGCGTCTTCGCAGATCTGAAGCTTCACGATACAATTATAATATGCTTTCTTGTATCCGACAAAAGATCCAGTTTCAGGACATGCGAGTGGATAATCGATTTTTGTTCCCAAAAGTTCTGCATGCCAAAGATCTGTTCTGTACAAATTTGCATAACTAAGATCTACTCCGCTAAGATCTGCACGATAAAAATCTGCTCCGCTAAGATCTGTATGTCTAAAATTTGCTTTTCTAAGATCTGCATAATAAAGATCTGCATCGATTAAATTTGCATAACTAAGATCCGCCCCTCTAAGATCTGCATGATAAAAATTTACACCATTAAGAATTGTCTCGTTACAACGTATATATCGTAAATCTTTACGTGGTAAATTTAATCCGCTCAGATCTTGATGTGATAAATCCGCCCTCATGTCTTCCCATCCATCAACATCTTTATTGAGATAATGCTGATGTCTTTCGATGATCTTGTTTAATTCATTTTGTGTCATATTTTGTTTCCTCCTTTTTTTTGTATGCTTTATTTTGTTATCTTAAATATGGTTCTAAATATTCGCATACAAAACAAATCGGAAACGAAAAAGAACCTGCACTAATGTACAAGTTCTTTCTGTGTTTAGTCGGAACCGTTTCTTTTCGGAAGCTCAATCAGTTCCATTTCATCCGTGACCGTTTTGTCATAAAACCAACTTGTCCACGGGTTTGCGGTCCATTTTCTTGCTTCCTCTACTTTATGGTTCCATTCTTTCGCTCTCTCAATGATAACATCGACTGGTAGTTCGTCTGCGTTTGTTTCGATCAGTCTAACGTTTGCATCTAATAATGCGTACTCTTTTTCGTTTTCTACAAGAGAATCATACGTACGATGATTGCTCATAATTAGACCGAAACATATAAGTGTAAATGCAAGTCCAGCAAAAAATACATTCGTTTTAAATTCAAGACCTGCCTCGCTTGGAAATTGTTTCTTAAGTTCGATAGATAACATAATCGCGCCTAATACCAGTATTACAATACTTATTAATGTGATAATCATACTGTTTTCCTCCTTTTTTTTCGTATGCTTTGTTTTTGTTATCCTAAATATGGTACAGAATATTTTCCCGTATATTCATATATAAGACTCACATTTCAAAAACTCGTCAGAAAATACACAAAAAGAGCCCACCAATATGGCAGACTCTCTTCGTTTTTTTCACTATTCGTTTTCTCCACCATCTGGACTTTCAATATCCCATTCCGGAATTTCAATATATTTCACAGCGTTTACAACCTTCTGACTATAGCACCAGCTTGTCCATGGATTGGATGCCCAGTATTTACTACTATGAACGTCTTGATTCCATTCTTTCACATCTTTGATAACCTGCACTTTGGATACATCTTCGTTGTTTGAATCAACAGCATGAACTTCAGCAATTATTGATTCATACTCAATTTGATTTTTAACAATAATCTCTTCCGCACTAATATGAGAACACAAAATAACCGTTCCCATCCAGATCAATCCGACAACACCAACTAGCATAAAACTAACCTGAGCGAAAAAAGTACAATCATCATTTTTATACTCAACCAAAATAAGTCTGAGTAAAATCCCAATAGCCAAACATGCAGTAAATATTAATGCTAATAACATATCTTTTGTCCTCCTTTTGCATATGTTTACAATATATATAAGGCTCACATTTCGAGAAACTCGTCAGAAAACACATAAAAAGAACCCACACATGTCTGTATATGTATGGATTCTATCCTTTTGGTATGCTTAAATCGGGTTCGTAAATATCTCGAAACGGATGATACTATCATGATGATTCATCTCAACATGTCCAGGAACAAGATTATAAGCTTTGTCATCAATAATAGCAATGACGTTTTTGATCTTTGGATCTTCTTTCAGTTTGATGATAACATCATACGGTATTGGGTTTTCACTTAAACCACATCCTGAATTCATTACTGGGAATTCCTTACTGTCGGTAACCAAGCATAATGAATTCGGATATTTCTTTGATAATGTCAGATAAGCGATCGTTCTACTATCACCGTCCGGCAGTACAACCTGCATATCGTACCCAATTTGTGAGTCGCTCCAATCCATGTTTAAGAATTCGTCTCTTGTCATAATACTTTCCTCCTTGTATCCTTTTTCGTATGCGTTTTGTTTTGTCATCATAAATATGGTATTTATAATTCGCATACAAAACAAAAGAGCCTACCAATAGGCAGACTCAATTTGCTTTTAGTACAACATTAGATATACAAGGCAACATATTAATGTTAAAGTCCCAGATATAAGACTATAAACTACAGAAATTGATGATATTCGTGATATTATTCCGTCTTCCACAATTCCGTCTTTCATTTCTATTGCATCTGTTAAAAGATATACAATTCCCGAAACCGAAAAAATCGTATCTAATATTTTGATGATTGTTAATAACATTGTATTTCCTCCTTTTCGTGTATTATTTGTTATCCTAAATATGGTATTCATAATTCGCATACAAAACAAAAGAGCTACCATGTCGGTAACTCCCTTTGTTTTCTTTCAGATTTTTAACCTGTAAAACCACCTGTGTTGACTCTCAGACAATACTTGAAGTTATCTTTGATCAGTTTGTTGATCGTCGTTCTGATTTCTGTAAGATCGTCCTCTGGATATTCCGTAAGCATCTGATATAACCGCTTGATTGGTTTTCCAGCTTCCACTTTGACATAATAATCATCACAGAAGGTATACGCTCCCTGGTTTCCAATTGACTTTAGTATCTCTTTTCGTGCCTCTTTTGGCATCTCCGGATAACATAATTTTGGAATTACAGGAATTAACAACTCTCCGGTTACTTGAATAGCCTCTTTGAGCGCATCAAGATACTCTTCGTCTGCATTCTCGCTATCCAGTTCTGTATAATATCTGGCACAATAAGTACAGAATTCAGATAATCCCCAGATATAGCTATATCGAAGCTTGTTGAGTACGACTTTCTTTGGCTTCATACTAAATATATCCACAATGTACTCTGGAGGAATGACACCATCGTAATTGTATTCATCAGATACATTTCCCTGGTCGACTAACTCCATTTTGTCTTCGTCCGGAACCGCAATTTTGATTACCGTATTTGTCCCAAGCATGATTGACCAAGCATCAATGCTGCTTTCGGAACACAAACAAAGTCTTTCTTCTTTGTCTCCGATTGATTTTGACCGTTCCCCAAGCATCGGTTTTAATCCTTCTTTCTGAATCGTGGTAACAAATTCTGGCTGCGTTAAATGATAATAATAATTCATTTCGTTTCCTCCTCGTATGCAATATGTTTTGTTATCCTAAATATGGAACTAAGACGTACATACGAATGAACGGAAACAAAACAAATCAAAACAAAAAGAGCTACCGTATTGGTAACTCTCTTCGTCTTCGATTATTTTGTTACACTTTCCGGAATCTCAATGTATTCCATCGCTTCAATAACTCTCTTGTTGTACAACCAGTTTGTCCACGGATTTTTGAGTCCCTTTTGTGCGTTTTCTACTTTTTCGTTCCATTCATTCACACACTCAATGATTATTTCTTTCTCTTCATAATTTGGATTCTCTTCCAGCAAACAAACACTTGCAAACAGCAATACGTATTCCTTATTATTGTTTGCAATATCCGAATCCGCACTATTATGCTGATTCCAGATCGACTCAAACATTAATGTAAGCCAAATGAAACCCAATACTAAAAACAGACTACCGAAGAAAACACCTGCATTCTTCTTCTTTGTTTTCCTCTTTTGGATAACGCTGATTGCAATGATAGCGATTCCGATAACAATAAATACGATTCCCATTAATACCATTAACATGATTTTCGTTTCCTCCTTTTCGTATGCAATATATTTTTGTTATCCTAAATATGGAACTAAGACGTGCATACAAATGAACAGAAACAAAGCAAAACAAAAAGAGCCACCATATTGGCAACTCTCCTCGTTTTTCGATTATTTAATCAGGTTTTCCGGAATCTCAATGTATTCCATCGCATCAATAACTCTCTTGCTGTACAACCAGTTTGTCCACGGGCTTTTAAGATATCGTCTCCCGTTATCTACTTTTTCGTTCCATTTGTCGATGCACTCGATGATTGCATCTTTTTCTTCATAGTTCGGATTCGTTTCTAACAAACATACACTTGCAGATAATAATACGTATTCATTGTTATTGTTTGCAATATCAGAATCCGCACAGCTATGTGCTTCTAATATTATCAAAGCCATCGTCATTACCCATGTGATTCCAACTACCAAAACAAAGCTACCTATACACAAAGCACCCATTTTGTTTTTCTTCGCTGTCTTATTTTGGGTAACTCCGATCCAGATGACAACAAATCCTACAACAACAAACATAATTCCTAATAATGTAAATAACATTTTCGTTTCCTCCTTTTCGTATGCAATATGTTTTGTTATCCTAAATATGGAACTAAGACGTGCATACGAATGAACGTAAACAAAGCAAAACAAAAAGAGCTGCCCTATTGGTAACTCTCTTCGTTTTCGATTATTTAATCAGGTATTCCGGAATCTCAATGTATTCCATTGAGTCGACTATATTCTTGTTCCATAACCAGCTGGTCCACGGATCTTTGAGATACTTTCTTCCGTTATCTACTTTTTCGTTCCAGTCGTTGACACTTTCAATGATTGTATCCTTTGCTTCATCATCCGGATTCGCTTCGAGCAAACGAATATTCGCACACAACATTACGTATTCTTTCTGATTGTTTGCTATCTCCGAATCCTCTTTTGTGCGCTGCAATCCGATAATTTCGAATACAAATGCCATCCATGCAAATCCAACCGACAGAAATACAATTCCAAAGTATTTGCCTACCTTCTTGAATTTCGGAACCTTAATACAGATCCAAATGATAATAATTCCAATAACTATTAATGCAATTCCCATCAATGCAATCAACATAATTTGTTTCCTCCTTTTTCGTATGCGGGTTGTTTTGTTATCCTAAATATGGACGAGAGGAAGGCATACTAAAGAGTGGAAACAAAATGATATAAAGAAAAGCCACACTTTGTTCTCTGTTGTGTGACTTTTCTTGGTATGAGGTGTATCGGACTAATCGGTTAATGCTGTGTTACTAAACGGATTAGTTCCCAATGTTACGTTGTTACCAAATGCTGTTGTTAGTGTTGATTTGCTTGTATATGTCTGTCCTTTATAGGTTACAGATGCTAAACTTATACAATCATTAAATGCCCCATTTCCAATGCTTGTTGCTCTATCTGGTATTGTGATTGAGGCTAAACTAATACAACCACTAAATGCACCTGATTCAATACTTGTTACGCTGGTTGAGACTGTAATTGATGTTAAATTAGTACAACGTGAAAATGCACTGTCTTTAATGTTTGTTACACTGTTTGGAATTGTGATTGCTGTTAGACCAGAACAACGAGAAAATGCATGGTCTCCAAGACTTATTACACCGTCTGGTACGGCAATTGAGGTTAAATTGGAACAACCGTAAAATGCATAACTTCCAATACTTGTTACACCGTTTGGTACTGCAACGTCTGTAAGCGAAGAACAATTATAAAATGTATTATTGCCAATACTTGTTATACTATCCGGTATCGTAATGTTTGTTAATGACGAACAACCATAAAATGCGTAATTTCCAATACTGGTTACGCTGTCTGGCATTACAATTGATTTTACTTCCGGTTTTGCCTGTAGTACGGAATACGCAGACGCTGGATCAGTTTTATAATTATTAAATGCATAGTCTTTACCTACATCGATTCCACTCTCTTCCCAAGTACAAACCATTTTTCCATCTGCATCATACAATCCTGCTACTAATTCTTTATTGATTCCGATCGCAAACTCAAAATTTCCTGACCAATCACCAGACGTAAGTTCGTTTGCTACAATATTACCTGTCGTGCTGCCACCATCCGGTAGATTCACCTGATCGGCTGCAAACTCTGTAATATCCTGTGTAATAGTTCCAGTGACCGCAGCCTTTCCATTCGAATCCGTCAATTGCAGGGTCGCATCAGGAGTAACAGTAACCGTCTCATTCCCGGAAATGTCACCATTTACTTTGACGCCATAAGTTGCACTCTTATTCTGTCCTAAAGTAATCGTCTTCGGAATGGTTACAGTAAAAGCGGAATCCTGTTGATATGTGATAGTTGCTCCCTGAGTACCTGTCGTTGTCGTTTCCTGTGTTGTGTTGTCCGGGTTTTCGGCTGCCAATGTTGGAATCGTAGGTGTCATCGTCATGATCGCAGCCAGAACAAGCAGACAACTCACTGCTTTTCGTTTCATAATATTTCGTTTCCTTTCTTTGTGTTCAAAAATAAATTGTTTACGAGTAACAAGATAAATATGGTCTGAACACGAGCAGAGGAAACAAAAAGAACCGGAAACAAAACAATCTGTCTTCAAAATAGACAAAACCATAAGTATATATTATAATGATGTATATCAGCAATAACAAATACGAATACAACGGAGGAATTTGAAGTATGGAAAACTATTATGATACGAAATGTTTAGACTGTGAGTATGAATTTCATGCTGTATACGGTCGATCTGGCAACAGTCAGAAAGAAAACAAAGTTGTGAAGTCAATCGAAGACGGTAACAGAACCGATGAACTCGCACTCGTGTACAAAACAATGGAACGCCCACGAATTGAAGTCAATTCGGTCCCGTTCTTTTGCAAACACTGTCGGAAACTCTTCACTTATGACGTAACTCTTATTTGCGGAAAATATGGGACCTACGAGGAAAAGGTCGCACATTGTCCGGACTGTAATGAGATTTCTTACCTGCCGATCCCACAAACAGTATTCGTGAAACAAGAAAAGGAATCCTGCTGCCCGTGTCCGAAATGCAATGGATCCGAATTTGTTGTTACAAAGTCTGGGATCTATGATTAACGGACACAAAAAGAGCATTTTCCGTAAAGAAAAAGAACCCGTACACAAATCTGTGTATAGGTTCCTTTTCTGCCTGTTACTCTACTTTGATTCCGGTACAATCGTAGAAAATCTCAGAATCGAAGTTCGGAATCGCCTTAATAGTATCCTTATCCGTATTCGAAAGATTATCCCACCAATACTGTGCATTTTCGGATTCATCGAGCACTTTAAGATAACCACCTGCTGTTTTGTATGTTGGATGTGCGCATTTCTCTTCATCCGTCATATTACACTCATATACCCATTCAACAATATCCTTTGGTATCTGATCCAACAAATGATTCGCCTCTGAATCTAACCAATCGTAATAAGTCATATTTGACGGCTTATTAAACAACATAATCTTCTGTTCTTCTGTATTGAAACAGCCGGTATTAAAAGATGATTTGTTCCAGTCCCCGGTATTCCTGCTTCCGGTATTCCTTTTTCCGGTGTTCCAGTCTCCGCTATTACTATCTCCGGTATTTCTATTTCCGGTACTACAGTCTCCGGTATTCCAATTTCCTGTGTTGAAATCTCCAGTGTTGCTGCATCCAATATTACATGTTCCGGTATTCCAGTGTCCAGCGTTCCAGTCTCCGGCGTTTCTGTTTCCACTGTTACAGTTTCCTGTATTATAATTTCCAGAATTCCAGCTTCCGGTATTACTAGTCCTGTGTTTTCTTTTCCAATATTGACGATTTCTAAGACTTCCATCCAAGGAATCTCGCGTACAATCTGGATTTTGTTTGTGCAAAACTTGTTGCCATCTGTATCTAATTCTCCAAGTGCAATTATTTCTGCAACTTTGTTTTTTGGGTTAAAATCGTAATAGCTAAAACAGTCAACAGCTTCTTTGCAAAAATGAAAACCTCTAATACAGCATATCGGTTTAACATTTTCTTCAAATGTTTTTCCAACTTCATACTGAAAGTCTTTACAGGTCCAGTCTGGATTAAACACCTTGTATCCATGTACAGGTTCATTATTTATTACATTATTACTCATGTTCAGTTCCTCCTTTTTCGTATGCGTTTGTTTTTGTTATCCTAAATATGGAACCGAACGTTCGCATACAAAAAGAGCCAACCGTGAAAGGTTGACTCTTCTTGTTTTTGTTAACACTTCTTTGCAAAGAAAAAAGAACCCGTACACAAATCTGTGTATAGGTTCCTTTTCTGTCTCTTTTACTTGGATTCTTCAGATTTAATCAGATTTCTTTCTTTTGAATCTTTTTTTGCAAGAATTTTCTTATCAATCTCTGCGAATACAGGCTCCAATTTCAAAAGCAATTCGTATCCAGGTTCTCCCGGTTCGAACGGTCTGATTGTTTCATCCATGATCATATACTTGTTTTCGCTCATTGTCATAACTCCTTTCGCAAATGCTTGAATTTAATCAGTTTTTCTTTTTCGGTTAGCGTCTCATTCTTTTGATAAATATGAGATAAAGTTAATGATTGTGCCGTTTTCACATCAGAGATATACGTTTTTACTTCTTGAAAATAGTTTTCGTATTCTTCTAATATTTTGGGACTTACGTCAGACACTACGTATATATCTCCATCATGACACGCAATTATTGAAAACTTTACTTTCGGTTCATCTAAAAATGTTGTTAAATCCTTGAATGATGGTCTAACATTTAACGAATGATTATGTATGATTATAACATCATCCTTACAGTTCTGAACTAATGCATACTCTTTTTCGTTAAATCCAGTTCCTGATATTGTCCCACTTCCAAGTCTAGTAATATTATCAACAACAAGATCACCGGTTCTTGCATTGACCGCAATCATTCTTTCAGACTCCTGACCATCTACAAATTCTAGCAATCTGCCAGTTTCTCGATACAATCCCTCTCGTACCGGCTTACTAATCTGTAACATTTCGAGATTATCAAACAAACGATGATACTCAATTGAATTTACAAACGTTCTGTCTACTGAAAAAGCATTTGTTTCTAATTTTCGAGATATTAGTGACTGTTCGTGTTCAAGTTGTTCCATTAACATCTTTTCATCTCTGTCTGGGCCTTGACTATCATAACGATCGTCCTCGAACACATCATCAAATACATCGTCTTCGAAATCCATGTTTTCTACCTCCTATTATATCATATTGTTCACAATTAATACAATAAAAGGATCTCTCGTTTCTCCTCTTATTGTGTAATTGTTTTTGTTATCCTAAATATGGGTTTTATGAATATGTTATAGGTCTCGAAAACCATACAAAAAGAGCCAACCATCAAAGGTTGACTCCCATTGTTTTTGTTAACACTCTTTTATCTCGAGTAATTCGAGCTGTTTTGCTACGTCCATCCATCCATGCGAGCATCCAGTGAAGTCTGAGATGTAATCCTCCATATTTGTCTCGTCATACATTTCAAAGCTAAATTTGAAACTACGGATCTCGTCATCAGAATAGATGTCAGTACCATCATACATATCTTTGAAAATAACACTTAATAGAGTAGTTTCAGCAAATGTACGCTCGATACTGTCTTTGTCTGTTCCGTATCCGTATTTCTTCCAGATATCATCGAAAGCACGTCCGGCACCTATTTTTACTTTGACAACCAATCCGTATTCGCTCTTTTTGTTTCGTTTCATATACAGGTTAAAAAATTCGATATCTTCCTGTAACGCAAACAATTTCTTATAATACTCCTCCGTTGTCATGCCTGACTTCTTAATAAGCTGTCTCAGTTCGTTAGTTGATAATCTGTTCATTTCGGTTTCTCCTTTTCGTATGCGTTTGTTTTTGTTATCCTAAATATGGAATCGAACGTTCGCATACAAAAGCAGAACCCACACATGTATAACGTATGTATGGATTCTGTTTTCTTAGTATGTTTAGATCTGATTCTCAAATATCTTAAAACGAATCAAACCATCGTAATGATTCATCTCAACGTGTCCTGGCATGAGATGATACGCTTTGTTGTCAATAATCACAATGACATTTTTGATCTCTGTGTCCTCTTTTAGTTTAAATATCACGTCATATGGTGTTGGGTTCTTGCTTATCCCACATCCTGAATTAACTACCGGAAATTTCCAACTGTCTGCAACCAAGCATAATGAATGCTGATATTTCTTTGATAACGTTATATAAGCAATCGTTCTACTGTCTCCGACCGGTTTGTCGTATCCAACCTGCATGTCGTATCCAATCTGTGAGTCACTCCAATCCATACTTAAGAATTCGTCTCTTGTCATAATACTTTCCTCCTTTTTTTTATATGCGTTTGTTTTTGTTATCCTAAATATGGAATCGAACGTTCGCATACAAAAAGAGCCAACCCGAAGGTTGACTCTCATTGTTTTTGTTTACAGACTTAATCCAGACTAGATCTCAGTTACCAGTTTGATAACAGGACCTCTGTCTGTTTCTCTGTATGAGAATCCGACTACGTTCTGCTTCTCATCACCGAAGTAATAAGTTGCAGTTTTTGTCTCTTCGTCATACTCCTTACCGCAGTAAACGGTGTGACCTTCCAGAGCCTCTACGATCTTCGGATCTTTTAAGATCTTCATACCGTATTTGTCTGCTCTTACAAAGATCTGGTCTTTGTCGAATACAGTTACAGAAGGAGCACTCTTTGTAGATCCACCAAGGTATACTTTCGCATCCATGGAGTTTACAAGGAAGGTTCCAACTTTTCTGCCGTCCATTGTGAACAGGCGAATTGTTGGCTGTTCCTCATCTGTAAGGTATCCGTCATCGTCGATTGTGTCTTTGGTTACAACAACTAAATCTTTACGACCTGCCTGCTCTACCATGCGGACACTTTCGATCGGAACCGCAAATCCGGAACCAGAGCCACCGAACTCTTTGAGGTATGCATCGTATGCTTCATCAGCATCATAAGTATCCTCCTCGAGATCGTTCTCCTCGCAGAAATCCTCATAGTCCATAGCCTCGCCGTTATCTCCGAAGAATGATACTCCTCTTACGGTTGAATCTTCTCCAGTACCGGTTGCCATAATCTGGATGAGATCGCTGGAGCAGATCTCTTTGACATCTGTTACCTTGCCATCCTTATCTTTGATCTCAACTGGTGTGATCACCGTTTCAATAAAGTAAGTGCGGTCATCGATAACAACCGCCTTTGTGTTGGCTGGGACTGTGAATCCTGCGTCCTTGAATGTTCCAACGAAGTCCGGATCGGCAGAAAACTGAGCATTGAAGGTATAAACCTCAAGTTCCTCATCTTCTGGCTCTCCAACTCCAAGGATTACCAATCCAGGAACCGCACCAAGTACCTTCTGAGCTTTGATGCTGCCAAGGGATACTGTTGGTCCGTTATCGATCACTAAATCCCCGTCTACGATTGCTGCATCTGCTGTCGGTTTCGGGTTCGGATTGTATTTGAAGTGTGCAAACATTGTGTTAATGCCGCTTAATACAATCTCGTTGGAATCTGTAGTACCGTCCTCAAGGATCTTTGCGACCTTGATAGCACCTGACTCCGCATCGTACTCAGTAATACGATATAACGCGTCATCATTACTCATAGTAACTTCAATACCAACGACCTCTCTACCTGCTGTTGCTGCCTGTTTTACGATTTCCATAAGTTTCATAATGTTTTCCTCCGTTTTGGGTAAGATATTTTATGATTGTAACAACGCATGTTTCATATTCTACACAGACCGTCCACCCAGATGTTCACGCCTCATTAGGTCGCTAGTGACTCGGTGTCCTTTCATTGTCGTCTTCTTTTCCTGTGCTCCATGAATCATTGCATTTGTTTACATTCCTAAATATGGTATGGACGGATGCAAACTAAAACGAAAAAGGATTTACCGTTTGAACAATCATAAAGAACTGAATCTCATGGAATTCTATTATCTGGACAAAAAAAAAGAGACAACCATAACGGTTATCTCTTTAATGTGTTTTAAAGTTCATATTCAACTGCATCCTGTCGATCCATGAAGAAATGAATACCAGGTGCACATTCGTACCATCGATTGTCATCAAAGTTAGGTACTTCTGCAATTTCTCCAACTCGATATACAAACGACGTATTATATATCGATTCTATTTCCTGTAATCCGCTATAAGATCCGTTTCTATTCTCGATGGATAACACTAAAGCTTTACTACACCGGCATTTCTTTGTTGTTGCAGATGATCGTCTTGCATTTTTACAAATCTGAAGCTTTACGATATATCCGTAGCTTGCTTTCTTATAACCAATAAATGAGCCAGTTTCTGGGCATGCAATCGGATAATCGATTTTTGTGTCTTCACTGATATAGGCTCCTGACAAATCCGCATTGCTAAGATTTGCTTCTCTAAGATCCGCATTTCTGAGATTCGCTCTGTACAAATTCGCCTCACTAAGATCAGCATTTCCAAGATCCGCATTGTTAAGGTCTGCCTTGCTAAGGTCCGCATTGCTAAGATTTGCTTCTCTAAGATCCGTATTGCTAAGATTTGCATCTATAAGATCTGCATCTCTAAGATCCGCTTTGTTAAGATCCGCCTTTATAAGATTCGCCTTTATAAGTCCCGCATTGTTAAGATTTGCCTCTCTAAGATCCGCATCTCTAAGATTCGCATTTCTAAGATCCGCATTGCTAAGATTTGCTTCTCTAAGATCCGCCTCTCTAAGATCCGCTTTGTTAAGATCCACGCTGCTAAGATCCGCCTTGTTAAGATTTGCTCCATACAGATTTGCATTTCTAAGATCAGCTTCTCTAAGATCTGCATTTCTAAGATCTACCTCTCTAAGATTCGCCTTGTTAAAATTTACTCTGTACAGATTCGCATTTCTAAGATCTACTTCGTTAAGATTTGCATAACAACAATACGCTCCGTACATATCCGCTTCTCTAAGATTCACATTTCTAAGATCCGCTCCACTAAGATCCGCCTTTCTAAGATCCGCTTCACTAAGATCCGCTTCGCACAGATCTGCCTTTCTAAGATCCGCACTACTAAGATCTGCATTGTTAAGATTTGCTTTGTACAGCTTCGCATTTCTAAGATCTAAGCCACTCAGATTCTTATATGATAAATCGGCTCTCATGAATTCCCATCCATCGATATCCTTATTGAGATAATGCTGATGGTACTCAATGATCTTGTTTAATTCATTTTGTGTCATATTTCGTTTCCTCCTTTTTTTTGTATGATTTTAATTTGTTATCCTAAATATGGGTTTTGCGAATATGCCAGAGATCTCGAAACCTATACGAAATTACAAAGAAAGACCAAGCATTAAAGCCTGGTCTCTTTGTTTTCTAATCTGCTAGAATCTTATCATATGGAATATGATATCGATTCGTATAATCCTCTGTTTCCGGATTAGCAAACACATACAGATCGATATCCTTATTATCCGGTTCCTGGTTTGCAATCTCTGCTAGTTCTCCAGACTTAACTTCCGCCAGTGCGAGGTCAATCAGATCACCGTCTTTTTCGTACATAAGTCCGATCTGCTTTGTTCCGTAATCAGATTCGCCGTTTGCAAGAACAAGTTTTCCACCGTTTACTGGCACTCTCACCACGACACTCAGATCGTCACCAAGTAACAGTTCCGGAGCCTGTAATGTATCCTCTTCGTCTTCACTACAAGCGGTAAAAGCACATGCGTCGTCCAGTCTTTCCATAGCCTCATCCAGGTCCGTCAATTCGTATGCCTGAATCTCATTGAGTACATCGAAAAGGACATCTCCTGATGTTTCCGCTAGTTCGCTTTCTAGCTTTTCGCATACTTGTCTGGTCAATTCTGCCAGATTCATAGCCAGTTTTAAATGCTCTCTGATTGCTTCCTTTGTCATAAAGTTTCCTCCTTTTTTCGTATGTTTTTATCTTGTTACTCTAAATATGGACTGAAACAATTGCATACAAAACAAACCGGAAATAAAAAGAAAGAGACAACCACAACGGTTATCTCTTTGATGTGTTTTTAAAATTCATAATCGACTGCATCCTGTCGATCCATAAAGAAATGAATACCAGGTGCGCATTCATTCCATCGATCGTTATCAAAATCAGGGACTTCTGCAATTTCTCCAACGCGATAAATAAAGCAAGGATCATAACGCGATTCTATTTCCTGTAATCTGCTATCAAATCCGTCCATATTTTCGATCGCCAAGACCAATGCTTTACTACACCTGCATTTCTTTGTTGTTGCAGATGATC
>OGLJ01001974.1_pt1 | contig 14479 bp, 14 predicted proteins | sample 1572801 | NCBI WGS metagenome assembly OGLJ01 (sample SAMEA2581877, study PRJEB24529) | metagenome | biome: Human gut stool | place: China | collected 2011
CCCCGCCATCGGCGGGGTGGTTTTGCGTTTTCGCCCCCACGCAGGGGGGCGACGCGAAGGACACGGCGACGGCGGATGCCTGCCGCGTATTCCAATTCCCGCCCCCGCGCGGGGGGCGACACGTGCTTGCGGGCACGATCGACCTGACGGAGCTATTTCAATTCCCGCCCCCGCGTGGGGGGCGACGGATGTCGCAGCGCTGAAAAGTCAGATCACGACCCTATTTCAATTCCCGCCCCCGCGTGGGGGGCGACAATTGTGCCATGCCGCCGGTTGCCCACTCGTTAGCGCCGCCCATGAACGTATTTCAATTCCCGCCCCCGCGTGGGGGGCGACTTCAACGCGAAGGCGGCGGAGCCGGTGCACCATTACGCATTTCAATTCCCGCCCCCGCGTGGGGGGCGACTCGGCGGCGGGCTGCTCGGCCAGCGCCCGAATGTTATTTCAATTCCCGCCCCCGCGTGGGGGGCGACCGAAGACTACGGCGGCACGTGACGAGCTGGTGTTTATTTCAATTCCCGCCCCCGCGTGGGGGGCGACAGCAAAAATCGACAAAAAAGCTTGCGGTTTTTGCTGCAAGTTTACTAAGTTTGCTTTGAGACTTTTCAAAAAACAGGAGGATTTCTACTGGAAATCGTCATTTTGCCCAAAGCGGAGGACGTTTTTTCTCACATTTCCTGCGCCGATCGCCCGGCGTTTGGTGTATGGCTGGCATCGGCGCAGAAAAACGCGAGGCTATAGGAGCAAGGGCTCTCCGGACTGGATCGGCGCGGTTTTTCCCAGTGCGTCGATTTTGTTCTTGTAAGAGTTGCCGAGCTTGTAAAACCGAATGGAGTCCCTCTCTGCGTCGATTACTTTCTGCAGATCGTGCTTCAGCGCCGTGAACTGTGCCGCATCTACCAGGACCTCAAACACGGAGTTTTGCACGCGGATACCATAATGCAGGCAGAGATTTGCGACTTTTCTCAGTCGGCGGGCGCCATCCGGAGATGCTGTGTTGACATCATATGTGATAACGAGAAGCATGGCTTACCTCCACACGAAGGGCGGATACACGTCCAGATCTCCGCGCAGCACCCGCGCGAGCAGCATGGCCTGTGTATACGGGATGATCCCGATCTGAACGCGCTCATCCAGAAACGGATGCTGGATTACTTCTGCTTTTCGTTTCTGCCAAGCGGCTAAAATCGTGCGTTTTCCTTGCTCGTTGAGATAAACAGCCTCGGCATCCGTGTCGAAGTGCTTTTGCGTAAGCTGCCCTTTGTGAAACAGGGACAGCACGAAGCGGTCGCAGAGGGGCGCTCGCAGTTCCTCCATCAGATCCAGCGCGAGCGACGGCCGACCGGGGCGCAGCGTGTGCAGATATCCGGCTGCCGGATCTAATCCAACGGTCTCCAGAGCGGACTGCACCTCGCGAGTCAGGAGCATATAGACGAAGGACAACACTGCGTTGACCTCGTTGCGCGGCGGTAGGCGGCTGCGCACTGTGAATGTAAATGCCTCTGATCGGAGCATGTGGTCGAACTGTGCGAAATACACGGAGGCGGCAGCACCTTCGATACCGCGCATGGAGTCGATGCTTGGGCTGCCTTTGAGCTGCCGCGCCAGCTCGGTTATCTGCTCTGCCGCCACCATCAGGGCAGCGCGTATTTCACCGTCCGGCAAATTCCGTGCACTTCGCTGCAGGACCGCCTTGCTGTTTCGGAGTTTTCCGTAGAGAATATTCTGCACGATCCCAGCCGCGAATTCTTGCTGCTCTATACTTTGATACTGTCGTTTGCGCAGCAGAACGTTTCCGCTGACAGGACCGCAGAACCTTCCAATGAATTTTCCGGTACCGGAGATGAAGGCCAGCGTGATGCCGTTTTCTGCACATAGACCGATCAGCGGGGTGGAAACTGTGTTTTGCCCGAAGCAGACGATGGCGTCCAGATTGTGCGCGGGAATGCTGTATTTCTCTTCCGTACCGACTCGGATAGCGACCGAGCCGTTGCGGACGTACAGGTAGCTGTCAGGCGTCAGAACGTACAGTGTGTTGAGCAGCTTTTTCATAATTCGCACACCTCCGTTGCCTCTTGCGCAAGCTTGAGGCAGTATTTTCGTGCGGAAGCTTTTGCTTTTGGCATACAGTATTCCCGCAGGGAGCAGCGCTGACATTTGGCGCTGTATTCTGCAGGAGGGACGGTGAGCGCGTCACGAACGGCGTGCAGCTGCACAGCGGTGCTGCGCACCTGCTGCCGCAAGGCGGAGTCGAACGAGATGAGACTGCGCTTGTGCGCCGATATGAAGAAGAGCGCTCCGGCCGGAATGTCTGTGTGATAAGTTTCTTCCAGACACATGGCCTGTGCGCAGAGCTGGAGCTTATATTCAAATTCGTCGCGGACAGAACCATGCTTGTATTCGACCGGGAACAGGGAGACCGGGAAACTGACGGCGGGGATGCTGCAGCCGCTGTCGCAAGCGGTGGCCTCGATGCAGTCACACTTTCCGCGCAGACCGAGCGCTTGAGAGAACACCTCATATTCATAGAGCTTGATTTGCGTGCCGCGCCGTTCGATTCGCTGTGTGTGGACACGCTCATGCTCTGCGCGTCCCTTTGCGGTGTCCGCATTTTCTACCCACACCCGTTCGTTCATCAGCAGCGCCGCCCGTCGCAGGCAGTATGCTGCCTGCGACAGCCAGCTCAGAGGCAGATATTCTCGGTCGTCATCCATTTTGGAACCACTCCTCGGTTTCCGGAAGCTTGTCCCAGACAATTTCGCCAAACGGGTCGCTCTGGAAGCCGATCTGGACACCGGCCGGAACGCGGTCGAGCTTCACGGCGGCATCATAGTCTCGATACGAACGGGGGTAGGCCACCGATTCCTTCTTGGAGACGCGGACCAGATCAAACAGCTTGTGCGCAGGTGCGCATCCCAGCTTTGCCTGGCGGGCGCGCTGTTCCGGGTCGCTGTCAGTGCCGATGTGCTTAAAGATGATCAGCGGGGAAACCACGGACACTTGCCCCTTGCTGGAGGAGTGGTCGTGCTCATACATATTGAGGATGGCCTCGAACAACACCTTCAGGTCGGCGTCGTCAAAGCCGGTCTCGGCAGCCAGATTGGCGCTGACAAAGCCACGCACTTCATACAGTCCGAAGGGGATGAACTGCTTGCGGCCCATCGTACGCAGCGTATCCTCGGAGCTCTCTTTTTCAACCTGAATGGCTTCATCGAGCGTATCACCTTTTGCAATCGCCATACGGGTGATGGAAATGTCCAGCGGCAGGATGGGATCCAGGCTTTTGCCGAAACTGAGCTGAACAGGACCTCTTACCTGTCCAGCGTTGGGACCGGTGGACATCACAGCGCCGAACGTGCGCACGTCGTAATAAAGCTGGCAAGCCATCTGCCGACCCTTATAGACGGCGTCTTTTGTTTTCGCATTGTCCTCTACACCGGCGGCGATCTTTGCCTCTGCGATCCGGCGGTTGATATTAGAGGACTGCTGCACGATGATGTTCATTCCGGGCTTTCCGTTGTAGGCGAGGTCTACATAGTTGCGAATGCGGCGCTTGCTTGATCCGTCCGTGATGTATCCCTGCATGGTTTGCGGATCAATCCGCGGGGTGTTTCCCATATCCGGGTCCCCGTTTGGATTGCAGTCTGTGAAAGACACGTAATACATAAACTCATATCTGTTTCCGATCGCCATGGTCAATCCTCCTTGTTGGTTGCTTTTTCTGCACTGTTGATGCGGCGTTCTTTTTTCTCGCGAATCAGCTCGGCACTCATCTGGTAGTAGCCCAGTGCGAACTCCGACTGCCCCTCCAGATTCAATGTTGTGGGGATGCTGCCGCAGATGCGGGCGCCGGTCTCAGCCAGCTTTTCTCTCCACTGGTTTGCAAGCCAGTCGTTGTTGATCTTTTCCAAATGGTGGATCGACATTTGGCTCAGCCGACCCAGGACCATTGCGGGGGTCTGAATAGCAGCTGCGTAAAAACGCTGCGCCACGGTGACATTTACATCGGGTGCGGCGCATTTTTGGATCGCCTCGTATAGTGCCATCAGCGCACCGCAGTGATAGGCGTTGGTGGCGGAGGTGTAGTTCGGATTGTATACTTCCATAATAGTTCCCCTCTTTCCGTTGTTTCTCAGCAGCCAAACTTTCAGCCATTGCCAGACGGCTGCATCCCGCCCGAACAGGGCATTGGCATCATCCTCGTTTCCGGACAGCATCTCTGACCGGATGAAATTCAGCGCACGGGCGGCGACCGCATTTGGCAGCGGACCGCCCGATAGGATCGCTGCCAGAATGGCCGGCGTGATGCCGGAGAGTTCTTTGGCCAGACGCGCAAACGGATTGGTGTCCGATTTTTGGTATTTCATCAGCCGCAGCAGTCGAGCCGTCAGCTTGCAGGGCTTGAGCCGCCCGATTCCATCTGCGCTGACAAGTGCAAGGTCATCTTGCCACAGCTCCAGCTTTTCCTTCAGCTCGTGATAGGTTCCCCGTTCGTAGCGGCGGATCATGATCCGGCTGGTGACACCGGTCAGCAAAAGAATGTAGTAGTTTACATTTTTCGGAAGGAATGCCGATGTGCCGCGTCGGACGCTGGCGATCATGGCGTCTGCCTGACGGACCGCAGCCAGTTCTTTTTGCCGAGCGTCTATTGTCTCTGCTTCAGCGGTTGTGCTGTCGAGAACGTCATCGGTCGAGATGATGTCAGAAAAGTCGAAGTCACCGGACTGCATCAGCGGGTCTTCCCAATTGGGGATGTCCCGATCATACCAGTGCACAAATTTCATACCGGCCAGCGTGGGCGCACGCTTCAGCAGCGCATCCAAGGCGGCCTTGACGGCGGCAAATGCCTCCTCCGAAACGGGGGCGTTTGCCGCCTGCTTCAGACCGTAGGAGCGGAAAGCGGCTTTGTCGAAACAGATCAGGGCGTCACCGCGTGCATGTCCGCCGACGGATTGCAGGCCGTCTATGACGGGCGTGGTTGCCATGGGGACGGTCAAAGCACCCGTGACCAGACAGGGCTGCTTTGCACCGGTACTTTTTAAAAACTGCTGTCGATAATCTTGCCACCAGGCCAAAACGCGCTCGCTGGACAGGATGGAGCGATGCCCGACCTTAAACGAAATGCGCTCGCTGTCTTTGATCTTTCTGCTGTCCAGCGCACTGCGTATCGCGGCCGCTGTCTCCGGGTCTTCCAAAGCTGCGGCGCACAGCGCCAGCATCGGCTCTGCCTGTGCACCTTCACGGAGCGCACTCAGGAAAAAACGGCTTTTCGCGGTCGATTCCGACGGTATGACAACGGAGCGCTTTTCCAGCAGAATGTTGCACTTGTCTTTTCCGTTGGCGAGACTGCCGATGTCCGGTGCGGGCACGGACTCTTCGCTGCCCATTTCGATATCCTGAAAGGTGCCGTCCTCATACAAAAGGATGTATGCCTTTACGGTTTTGTTGATATAGCCGGGCGGGAGCACCAAATTTTTACGCATGGCGTAGTCATACAGGGCTTTCAGCACAGGCTGTCACCTCCTCGAAGCACCTCGGGGCTGTCGTAGGGCGGGATCTCTATGACGCCTTGCTCCATGACGGCGTGAAACAAAGCCAGTTTGGGCTGGCACTTTTTGCGGAGCTCCCAATCGTGCAGGTCAAAAATGTCGTACACCATCAGGCCGGCGTCCAGATCGACGGGGATGGGACGGTCCGGATGGATCTCGGGATCGTACAGCTCAAAATAGCAGCAGAATTCGCGCAGCCCAAGTGACGGCTGCCAGAAGCATTTTCCGCCGGATATTCTCCGGCGCGCTTGCGCATACAGCTGCTGTTTTCGCGCGGCGTAAGCCGGACGCGGCACAATGGATGCGGTGATCCGATAGCGCACGTCCTGCAATGCTACGGTCTGCCGCTGCGTTCGCTCCTCATCGGTGAAAATGGGCTTGCCATTGACTGTACTTTTTACCTCGTTGCGCTTGAAACTGATGTAACGAATGGGGCGCAGCACTTCAATGCGGCGGATCTGCCAATAGAATTCCGGCGGCTTTTCGTAAATGGCCGACAGGATCCCTCGCGCGGCAGATGGGGTCGGGAATGGGTAGGTCAGTCGTTCCACTTTGGACGTAGGTGCGGAAAAACATGCAAAATCTCCCCAAACCTCTACAGTGATTTCCTCCAATTGATGTCACCTCCTGGCGGCAGCCTCCGCTGTGTGCGGTGGCTGCCGCAATAATTAAATTAGTGAACACGGTACTTTCACAGGATGACTATAATTAAATTGACCATCAATTCAATTATGGATACAATATACAGGAAATTTCAGACGTTGTCAACTTTTATTTTACAAAAACTCAAATTATAGGATCTCGAACTCGGCGCAGTGTTCGCTGTCCGGAAATTGCAGTCCGGTTTTTTCGGTGTAGAGCGCCTCATGTTGGGGGCGTAACAGATAAAAGCCGCTTGGCTTGCTGTCGGTGCGTTTGTTTCGGCGCGCGCAGGGGATCGGTTCGAGATATGAGTCTAAGCGGCTGTCTCTGTCTGCAAAGCAGCTGACGGAGATGGAGGCCGCTGCCTTCATAAGTGCGGGTGTCATGCCGTCGGACAGTGCCTGTGTGCGAAGGCGGCAATAAAGCTCCGGCTCCGCGGCGGACGGGACGAGAATGCGCATTCCCTCGTTTTCGATCAGACGGTAGGCGTGCGCAGTTTGCGCATAGCTTCCGTATTCCAGCGCCTCGCGCAAAGCGGGTTTGTCTCTGGCATCTTGCAGCAGCAGTTGATAATATGCCCGGATATGCGCGGGGTTGTGGATATCAATGGGATAGCGGTGCAGCAGCGCCTGTGTTTTTTGCGCGCCCTGCTCATACCAGCTACTCGGATAGAGCCGACCGGGCTCGTCCGGAATGAAGACGACGACCTCGCCGCCTGCGGGCAGACGACCGTTGCGGTTGCATCGGCCTGCGGCCTGAATGATGGCGTCGAGTGGGGCAAGTGCGCGATAAACAACGTCGAAGTCAAAATCTACGCCGGCCTCGATGCACTGGGTCGCGACCACTCGGCACGGCAGGTGTGCGTCTAAGCGCTGCGTGATCCGTTCGATGATTGCTTTCCGGTCGGCGGGACATAGATCTGTGGTCAGATAGAACACTTCATCCTCCGGCGCAAGTGTACACAGCTCGCCATAGAGCTTCCTTGCGTGCCGACGCAGGTTTACAATGGCACAGACGCTGTTTTTTCCTGCCATTTCCTCGGCGATTTGCATCAGGGACGTTCTTGTGCCGTCGGCAATCGCCCAGTTCGTATTTGTGCGCCGCAGGGCGTTATAGAGCTCGGCGGGGTTTGACAGGATCTCGCGCGGCTGCCATGAGAGATCCGGGATCGCATCGTAATCCGGCTGTGTTGCGGTGGAAAACAGCATGGTTGTATGATAGCGGCTGCAAAGCGCCTGAACAGACTGCAGTGTGGCGGATGTTAGGTTTGCCGGGAGGCTTTGCGCCTCGTCAAAGATGATGACACTGTTAGCAATGTGGTGCAGCTTGCGGCAGTCTGTCGGCCGGTCTGAAAAGAGTGACTCGAAAAAGCGAACAGACGTTGTAACGATCAGCGGTGCACTCCACCGGGAGGCAAAGTCTCGCATCTCGTCCGACAACCGGCTTTGGCTGTGGTCTTCCAGCAGCTGCGGATAGATCTGCCGATAAATGGCTGCATTCTGCTGCGTGATGGAAAGATAGGGCAGCACGATGATGATTCGTTTTTTCCCGGTCCCAATGCAGCAGCGCAGGGCAAAATGCAGCAGAGCCAGTGTTTTTCCGGTCCCGGTTGGAGCGGTCAGCGTGAAAAGACCTTGCGCGGACGCTCCGACTTCACCACAGGCGCGAAACACCTTGTTTCGCATTCGGTTCAGTGCCGGGTCTGCATCAGAATGCGCGCAGAGCGAGGCTCGATAATCATTCAGCGACTGCAAAACGGCTTGAGGATCAAACTCCGCCTCTGATCGTGTGAGATAATCCGGGTGCTCATCGCTGGCAGAGACGCTGTAGTCTGCGTCTACTAAGCAAGAAAACAGCATGCGGGTATATAGCATGCGTTCGACAATGGGCATCTCTGATAAGTTCGGATCCGGGAGAGAGGGGAGCTTCCAATCCGGGTGATCCTTGTGAAAACTGTCGAAGGCAGCCTGAAATTCCGCAGTTCCGGCCAAGCTGCTGCATTTTCCGGCATCGTTGTCTATGGGGTTGCTGTTTTGTAAGTTCTCGCGCAGCCGCTGCTCCAGCAGTGGCCGTTCGACAAGTCCGTCATGGTGACCGTAGATCGCCTCGATAACCGGGACGCAGCGACCGACATTTTTGGCATGAACGCAGATAAGCAGCAGCATAGCGGCCCCACCGGAAGCGTGATCGATGTGTTGACAGAGACCGTTCAGCACGTCCTGAAACCGCCAGCCGTATTTTCCGAAATCATGTAGAATTCCGGCCAGCCCGGCTGCATCTGCGCCGTTGATCTCTTGGCCGAACTTTTTTGCCAGTGCCGAGACTTGCGCACAGTGCTCAGCCACAGTCGGCTGACAGCCGTTTGGTCCGGGGGATTTTGCATAGTATGGACCATCGGGTGATAAGAATTGATTTTTCATTTTTTTGAAATCTCCTGCTTTATTTGAAGAATTTGCGTATATCTGTTGTGGCACACACGTTTCTCGTGATTTGTATATTCTATATATTATAGCAAAAGCTGTCCGATAAAACGGACTTTCAAAGAATGCGCGCTCTGTTATCTTTGCCATTACTATATGCATTTGCGCCATTCTTGTCAATTTCAAGCGGTTCGATAACAGCGGAGGTGCAGAGCACCGCGGCTGAAATGTGTGCGGCATGGTAGTGACTATTACGGTGTGGTGTTCGTGTGTTGAGGCACGTGAGATTCCTGCGGTGCTTTTCCGCCTTTGCGTCCGGCTGCGGAATGTGGTAACATGGAGCAAAAACGGCGGAGGTGAGCGCATGGCGCGAGAGCAAGATCCCACCGCAGCGGATATCGCGTATGCACAATATTCGGCGGCGGAAAGGACGCGGACGGTCGGCGGCCGCGTGTACCATAGAATCATTTGCAAAACGCCGCTGCCGGCGCCGGTCAGCGGGGTGGAGCTGATCCTGCCGCGGGCGATGTTTCGCGGCGCGCGGGCCGGATGTGTCGAGGACGAGCGCGGCCGCGTGTTCCGGCTTGCAGACCCGGTGACGCTGCACTTTCCGGGCGCGGAGCCGCCGTGGTATGCGCAGTCGCTTGTGTTCGTGGTGCACGGCTGCACGGCAGACGGCATCGGCGCGTTTTTGCGCGCGTTGTAAGCGCGACGAGTACACACCGCGGCCGATCTGTGCAGGGCGGCGGGGTTTACAAGCGGCGGCAAATGGCGTATCCTGTTGCTGAGCCGCGCAGCCCGATGCCGGGCATCGGCCGGGGCGCGGCGCAAAAGGAGGCTTTCCCATGCATAACGAACGTTACTCCATCCTCTACAGCAGCGCCACCGGCAACACCCGCCTGCTTGCGGACACGATCCGCGCGGCGCTCCCGCCGGAGCTGTGCGACGCATTCGGCGCGGTGGGGGAGACGGCTGCGGAGTCGGAGCTGCTCTACGTCGGCTTCTGGACGGACAAGGGCAACGCGGACGCGGACACGCTGGCGCTGCTGCAGACACTGAAAAATAAGCGGCTTTTCCTCTTCGGTACGGCGGGCTTCGGTGTCGACACCGCGTACTTTGACGCGATCCTCGCGCGCGTTCAGGCACTGCTGGACGGCAGCAACACCGTCATCGGCACATATATGTGTCAGGGCAAGATGCCGCCGTCCGTGCGTGCACGCTATGAGGCGATGCGCGCCCTGCCGGCGCCGCCGGCAAATCTGGATGTGCTGATCGAAAACTTCGACCGCGCGCGCTCGCACCCCGATGCGGACGATCTCGACCGCCTGCGGGCGGCGGTGCTGCGCGCGTGACCCGCGCGGGAAACGGAGGGAACGGTATGTGGTTCGTATTTGCCCTGCTCTCGGCCGTGTTCGCGGCGCTGACGTCCATTCTGGCCAAGGTGGGCATCGAGGGCGTGAACTCCAATCTGGCCACCGCCATCCGCACGGTGGTCGTGCTGGCGATGGCGTGGGGTATGGTGTTTGTGACGAACACGCAGGGCGGACTTACGGACATCAGCAGGAAGAGCTGGCTGTTTCTGATCCTCTCGGGCCTGGCGACGGGCGTATCGTGGCTGTGCTACTACCGCGCGCTGCAGATCGGGGAGGCGTCGAAGGTTGTGCCGATCGACAAGCTCAGCGTGGTCATCACGCTCGTGCTGGCGTTCGTGTTTCTGCACGAGCGCTTCACGCCCAAGTCCCTGATCGGCTGTCTGCTCATCGGCGCGGGGACACTGCTGATGGTTTTGTGATATCGGATAAACGGCCGCCGGCCCGCGGAATGCTCCGCAGGCCGGCGTTTTTCTGTTTTGGGCGCTTATGTGGTCTCGGCGTTTTTGTGCGTGAACTCGTTTGCGATGGCAAAGCCGAGAAACAGCACCATCCCGGCGATCTGGATCGGGGCGAGCGGCTCGCCGAGCAGCAGCACCGATATGAGCACCGACACGATGGGGTCGAGATAGCTCAGCAGCGACGACTCCTGTCCCGGCAGCGTGCGGATGGCGGCGAAGTACATGCAGTACGTCAGCCCGGTGTGCACGAAGCCGACGATGAGCAGGTTGACCAAGCCGGTCGCAGACAGCACCTCCGGGTGAAAGCCCGACGCGAGCGCGACATACGGCGCGAGCACCAGAATGGCCGCGAGGAACTGCACGAACGTGCGCTCGAGCGCCGGAACGCCGGTGATATACTTGTTGAGCAGGATGACGGCGGCATAAAACACCGCGGCGCTCACGCCGAAGCAGATGCCGCGCACGTCCGACGCGCCGCCATGCACGCTGCCGGAGCCGATGATGAGTGCGACGCCGAGCGTGGACATGAGAAAGCAGAGTACCTGCGTGCGCGTCATTTTCTCGTGAAACAGCAGCGGGCACAGCGCTGTGACGATCACGGGTGCGAGATAGTAGCTGAGCGTGGCCAGCGAAATGGTCGTGTATTGATACGCCTCGAACAGCAGCATCCAGTTGATGCCCATGGCCGCGCCCGAGGCCAGCAGCAGCCAGAGCGACTTTTTGATTTCGCTCAGGCACAGCCGTCTGCGCGTGACGAGAAAAGACAGCAGCAGAAACACGGCTGCGAGCCCCGCGCGGCAGAGCGCGAGCTCGGCCGACGTGATCTCGATCCGGCGCACGAACAGGCCGATCGTGCCGAACACGGTCATGGATACGATCAGGCCCAGCCGCGCGCGGGCGGTCGCAGAAGGAGTGGCGGATGTTTTCATAAGTGCCTCCGTGGGAAAAACTGAGCACAAGTTTAGCGGAAAAACCCGCCCGCGTCAATGCTTTGCGCGCGCAAATGCTTGACGCACGGCGCAAATACGGTAAAATAAAGGTGTACGAAGCAAACACCGGGGTGCTGCGCCCCTTGCACCCCATGTTCAGGAAAGGAGCGATACCTGTGGAGATGAAATTGGCCTATGATACACCGGAGACCATCCGGGAACTGTTCACGGAATACACGCGGATGCTGGTGGAAAACGAGCCGGCGTTCCAGACCTATCTCGACCTGCAGGATTATGCGGCGGAGCTGGCCGACCTCACGAAAAAGTACGGCCTGCCGCACGGACGGCTCTACATCGCGTGGTGCGATGACCGGCCGGTCGGGTGCATCGGCCTGCGGCGGCTGGATGACGAGACCTGCGAGCTCAAGCGGCTGTATGTGCGCCCGGATTACCGCGGGCAGGGCATCGCGGGGCAGATGATGCAGCGCATTCTGGCAGATGCGCGCGCCATCGGCTACACCGCCATGCAGCTTGATACCGAGCCCTTTTTGCGCAGCGCACTCAAGATGTACCGCGGACTCGGCTTTTACGACATCCCGCGCTACACCGACAGTCCGCTTGACACGACGATCTTTCTGCGGCTGGAGCTTTGAATTTACAAAAAATTGACGCGCTGCCCGCTTGTCCGTCGGTGCGCCGCGTGGTAAACTACGCGCAGAAGCATGAAAAAGGAGAGCGGAGCGTATGATCGATTTTAACGCCAAAAAGGGTTTCCTGTGCGACATGGACGGTGTCATCTACCACGGCAACCACATCCTGCCCGGCGCGGCGGAGTTTATCCACTGGCTGCAGGATACGCACAAGGAATACCTGTTTTTGACCAACAACAGCGGCATGACCCCGCGCGAGCTGTGCCAGAAGCTCCAGCGCATGGGGCTCAACGTGCCGGAGGAGCATTTTTACACCAGTGCGCTGGCCACGGCGGCCTTTCTGGCCGATCAGGCGCCCGGCTGCTCGGTGTACGCCCTCGGCGAGGCGGGACTGCTCAACGCGCTCTATGACCGCGGCATCACCATGAATGACGTCAATCCCGACTATGTCGTCATCGGCGAGGCGCGGGCGTATTCGCTCGACACGCTCACGAAGGCGACGAATCTCGTGCTCGCGGGCGCAAAGCTCATCGGCGCGAATTCTGACACCTGCGGTCCGACGGACGAGGGCATCGCCCCCGCATGCCGCGCGCTCACCGCGCCCGTGGAGATCGCCACCGGCAAGCAGGCATATTTCTGCGGCAAGCCGAACCCGCTCATGATGCGCACCGGTCTGCGCATCCTCGGCTGCCATTCCGGCGAGGCCGTCATGATCGGCGACCGCATGGACACCGACGTCATCTCCGGCATGGAGAGCGGCATGTCTACCGTGCTCGTGCTCAGCGGCGTGTCCACGCGCGCAACGCTCGACGAGTTTGCCTACCGGCCGAGCATGGTGCTCGACGGTGTGGGCGATATCCCGCGGCTGGCGCAGCAGGCATAAAGAAAGAAATCTCCCGGAGCCTCTGGCTCCGGGAGATCTGCATCCGGTAAAAAATCGGGACGGTTTTCGGCTCGCTGCGCGTGCTCACGCCTCCAGCTCACCGGCGGTGCGCGTCACGTCGTGGATCCACTTGCCGGAGTGCAGGCGCGGGATGACCAGAAACAGCTGCACGATCACATCGATGGACATGAGCGGGTACACATAGCGGATGTCCAGCTTCCACACGAGCGCCGTGAGCGCCGCCAGCGGCAGGCACACCGCATACAGCGGCCCGACGTCGCACAGCATCGCATAGCGCACGTCGCCGCCGCCGCGCAGCACGCCGACGATGTTCGTCAGGCTCACGCTCGACACCGGCTGCACGAGCATCAGCACGCCCATCATATACATGGCGATGTCGCACGCCGCACCTTCCATGTGCATCAGCGGCAGGATGTACGGCCGCAGCAGCACGTTGCGCACGAGCGCGATGATGCCCATGCACACGAGGCCGACGGCGAGCGCCAACCCGTCGAGCACCCAGGCCTTGCGCTGCACCTGATCGCGATTGCCGCGGCCGATTTCCCGCCCGATGAGCACGGCTGCCGCGCCGCCCGCGGCGAACGACGCCGGGGTGAGCATACGCTGCAGGTTCCCGGCGATGGTGTAGGCCGAGAGGATGGGGGCGTTGTTGCCCATATGCCCCATGATGACCGTGTAGAGCGAAAACGCGAGCGACCACAGGCACTCGTTGCACACGACGGGCAGGGCGTACTTGGCAAAGTCCTTTGCGATCACGCGGCCGGGGTGCAGCAGCGCGCGCGGCATGAGCGGCAGCCGGCGGCTGAACCGGGCATACACGCACAGCACCGCGACCTCGAACGCGCGGCTGATGAGCGTGGCAATGGCTGCGCCTGCGCAGCCGAGCATGGGCGCGCCGAGCTTGCCGTAGATAAGCACCCAGTTGAGGAAAATGTTCAGCGCGCCGGATACGGTGAGCAGCACCGCGCCGAGGCGGGGATTTTCCGTGCTGCGCTGCGCGGCGATGTACACGCCGCTGATGGCGGAGAAGAAATACGAAAAGCCGACGTAGCGCGTATACGCCGCGCCGGGCGCGATGAGGTCGGCGTTGTTCGTCAGCACGCGCATGATCTGCTCCGGGATGCAAAACGCCGTCACGGCGAGCAAGCCCGAGATCGTCGTGGAAACAAAGAGCGCGATGCCCATGACGCGGTTGATGGCCTCCTGATCGCCGCGGCCGTGATACTGCGCCACGAGTACGCTCATGCCGCTCTGCACGCCGAAGATCATCAGCTGCATGACGTAAAACGGACTGTTGGCCATCGTCACGGCGGCGAGCGCCGTCTCGCCGAGCACGCCGACCATGAACGTGTCGGCCATGGACATGGAAAATGTCACGAAATTTTGCAAGATCATCGGGAGCATGAGCAAAACGGCCTCCCGGATGAAGGCTTTTTCCTCTCGAATGAGCCGCATACGGCAGCCTCCTTTGCGCACAGTCCGTTTATCATACCATGATTTCCCGCCGCGCGCAACCGTGCGACCCGTTTCTGCCGCCGGTCATTGACACCCGCC
>OGLJ01001993.1_pt1 | contig 14383 bp, 18 predicted proteins | sample 1572801 | NCBI WGS metagenome assembly OGLJ01 (sample SAMEA2581877, study PRJEB24529) | metagenome | biome: Human gut stool | place: China | collected 2011
TTTAATAACTGTTATATTTTGTTATCAAATTTCTCACAAACTATTGAAAACACTAAGTTTGTGACAGGTGATCTTTCCCTTATATGTTCCCTTGTGTTATATCGTCCCACCAGAGTTTACGGACTCTGGTAAGGGAAAAAGCAAGGGCAACAAAATCATATAAACACAGTATAACACAAAATGAAACTGACATGGTGAACTGATTGAAATGCTTCTGATTTTTTTAATGTGATTAATTGATTTGAAGGAGACACGATATGAATATTATTTACGCAGAATACAATACGTACTAGAACAGCATAGACATCTACACCCATACTGGTTATATGCTTCGTATTGACTGCAATAAGGCAGAAAATGGTATTAAAACTACACCATGCTCTCAGTGTGCGTTAAATGCACTGGCGATTGACGAACCGCTTGAATATGCAAGGCTGTACCTTGATGGCACGATGCAAATTGGGGTAGACACAGAAGATTTACTGGAGATGTAGAACAAAATATAAAATGCATAGTTTTCACTTGAAGCGTTATAACGTCATAAGGCATATCTGAAAACTGTTTGATTCCATAATGTCAGATATGCCTTTTACAAATTATTTATTTTCGACTATATTTTAATGCTTTTATAACTGTCTCAATGCAATTAATTCCCAGCGCAAAAATGATAATTGCAAGAAATACCTTATTAAATTGTATGAAAACCTGCGAAATAACTTCTGTATTTTCTCCAAACAACTGCTCAATACCTTCAAAAAAATTAGGATTCATGATCTTGTCATTTAATAACCAAATAATTGTTAACGCACCATCAATGAGGTTAGTAATAATAGTAACAAGCATCACCCTTTTTGTATAGCTGCCAACAATAAGTCTCACACTTTCCCTTGCAACACCCAAAATTCCAAATGCAAGAATAAAATACCATGTTTGCCTGATATATTCTAAATTAAAAAGTGGTTCATAAACACCTGCCCCATTTTTTACAAATGCAATGCATAAAATCTGCGGACATACAAGAAATATAAGAGTGAATATAACTGAAAAAGCAATTCCAACAATCGCATTTGCTTTAGAAATTCTATTAGTCTTTTGTGGAACAGGAGGCAAATTATCTATTCCATCATTTAACCCATCAACCTTAATTCCTTTTTTATAAAAGAATGCAAATAATAATGTCACAAATGCAAATCCTGTCAATATACCACCAAAAATCCCACCGATGGTTCTATAGATAGCTATATACCAGATTGTGTGCGATGTTAATGCTGCCATGATTTGAGCAAGTAGCATTCCACCACTGATGCACACTGTCACGATTTTCAATACATACACATATAAACTGTAATACGGCTGCCCAATCAAACAATCCTGTGTTTCACCTTTATATTTTGAAGCTAACTCATTCGGGGTTCCCAGTTCCGTTAGAACAACTTTGATATCACGCTCAGTTGGAGTAACATCCCCACATCGTTCCTCCAACATATCTTGTATGATTGTCTCTAATTCCGCTGCCACATCTTTTTTCATGGCAGATTTCATATGCTTCGTAACTGCATAAATGTATCTGTCGATCAAATCATTTTTTACCATCTATTCTTCCTCCATTAAAACATTGATTGACTGTGAAAATTTTTTCCAGTGTTCTTTAATTTTTTTATAAACCAGCTTCCCATCTTCTGTGATGATATAATATTTTCTGGGCTTCGCTGCCCCCGTTTCCCATTCACTTTTTAGCAACCCTTGACTCTCTAGTCTTCTCAGTAGAGGATATAATGTATTGCCTTCTATCGAAATACCTTTTCCTTCTAATTCCTTTACCAATGAATATCCATACATTGGTTTATTTAGTTGTGCTAACACCACCATGATAAGTGTGCCTCGTCTGAATTCTAAAATTAATCCTGAAACAATTTCATCACAATTCATCAAATTTCCACCTTTCTTTAAATTATTATAGATTCAAAGCAATAATTTTGCTGCACTGTGCTGTGTGCCACACACTATAGTTTTAATTTAGTATACTGTGTGTCGTACATTATGTCAAGAACTTTTACATATTGGCTTGTGTATTTTCTGGCTTTTCGTTGCAAGTAACCAAAACCTATAACTGACAGGACTGTATACTTGGTTAACTCCGGTTATTATCAAATATCCTTTTTGGCAATACAAATGTCATATTCTCTTTGCTTATAGCACCTCCTAGCTCGTCTTAATCCACTTTGCTTCCATATCTTCTATTACAGACCGCTTCTGATCCTCATAAGCACAGGCATATGTATTAAGAGTGGTAGAGTCATCTACATGACCCAAAATATTCTGCACAGACTTGATATCTGCATTATTCTTAAGAGCAAGTGAATCAAATGTATGCCTCAATGCGTGAAGATTAAGATATCTGATTTCATCCGAATGTGAATCTAAGAAATCCTTATATTTGTCATTCTCTATTACCTTATTAGGTATGCTTTTATCAATCCTTATGATATTTTCCAGTTCCTTTTCACTTTTGAATGTATACATATGACCTCCTGTTCTGTAAGCATTGTTTTACATTTTCACTCAGCAATTCTTAATGTATCTGTTGCAACATCATAGTAATACGGACTATCAGGCAATCTTTCAACCTCACTCACATTTTCATTGTTAACTTCTTTAATCATCTGCTTTGTAAATCCAATATCAGCCTTATTCTTATCTGCTATCATCAGCAACACTTCGTGAATTGATGAATGAATTACAAATACTCCATCAATCATCTTTTCCACACAGAACTTCTTTAAGACTTCTGTATATAGCATACATATTGCTCCAAACTGTCTTGTTTCATTTGACAATATAAAAAGAGTCTCAGGAATATCTTCTACAATATCCTGATACTCTTTCATCATATCATTAAGTGTTTCTGTCATAGATTTTATATCTGGAACATAGTATTCTTTTGTATTCTTCATTGCAATAGTATACAATTCATCTTCTGTCACTCTCAACATTGCCATCATACCATTATTGATATCTGATGATGTTATTCCCTCTGAATCCTTCTTGAATATTATCTTATAGACAACTGCCAGATCCAGACCTTCTACCATTCTATGTGGCATATCCTTTAGCCGTTCCTTATTCGCTTCAGCATTGATTAGAATAGCAACTATGTTGTCCTTCTGCTTCTTAAGACTCATTTCAAAGTCTATATCAGGAAGAGGACTGCTTTCTACATCACCAAGGAATGCTTCTAATGCTTCTCCATTCCAGTAATATATTCTTCCGATTTTCTCTCCATTCTTCCTGACAGAAATACCTTTCTTAACAGTATCATTGTTCTTTGTTACATCAACAATTCTCACCTCGTAATCATCGCCAAGTCTTTGCTGTAGCTTACTAACAACAGCACCTATCTTGTCATCCATAGCAAACCTCCTGTAAATAAAATAAGAGCAAGTACTGAAAGGTTTTCGCTACCTTAGTACTTGCTCTGTTTCTTGTATCAAAATTATTATATATATTTACAGGTTGGTGATTTACAATTATTATTACTTATTATATATATTTTTTCATTTAATCACTTTCACTATCAATAAATTTCCAACAATAACCTCCAGCGTGCTTTTGTTTACCAGATGCCGCAAATCTAATACTTTTTTCACCAACTCCAACTGCTTTTGAGGCTTCCTTTATTGACTTAAAAATCATAATAATATCTCCATTATCATTTGTTTGAACTACAGGTTTTGAAATATTCATGCCTTTTACTTTATTTTGTTCAATCTTTATTGGTGTTTTAGGATAGCCTACAACAACTCTCTTCCAATAATATCCTCCTGCTACACTCTGTAAACCATTTACAACTTTTCCCACTCCTTTGCTTTTTATACTATCACACGCTATTTTAATATTTTCAAATTCATTGACAAATTCACCATCTAAGTTATACTGATATATAATTGTCTTCTCCTTTTTACTATTTTTCTTTTTACTTTTATTACTATATACATATGTATGTTCATACTTCTTCTTTGTTGGTAAATTTATTCCTATCTCCATAAAGTGTCTTTTTAAATTTTTGTCATTTATTAATAAATCAAATCTCCATTCAATCAATTTTACATTATTATCTAAACATTTTTTTCGTTTTTCCTTATCTAATCGCTTTCGTTTTTCTAAATCATCTCTTCCTCCAAAAATATCCACAACCTCATAATGTTGTTTTCCTTGATATTCAATAGCAACATTTATACATGGAATAAAAATATCCAATGATTGTTTCTCTAACCATTCTGACCTATATTGATATATAGCATCCTTGTAATACTCTTTAACTAAGACATATAACGAAAATTCACTTTTCCACCTTTTATTAATTAATCCCCTTTCTGACAATTCCAATATTCTTTTTTTATAAAGTTTTTCACACTCTTCACGATTAAAATAAGCTTTGATATATTTCCCATGCTGATAAAACTCATAATTATCCATAGGATTATTATCTAATAATAATCTTGCTGGATACATTTTAGTAACACGTTCTAAAAAACGCAAAAAGCTATTTAAATCAGTTAAATTCAGTTTTCTCTTAATATCTCGTATTTCATCATCGTTACTCCAAAACTTTTGATTCGTAACATATATATAGAATTTGTTTATCGGTATATTATAAATTACTGGTATCTGTAATTTATCTATATAAAAAAGATATTTTATAAAACGTATCTCATCAATATTATTATCCTGAACAGAAAATTTATAATTTATAGAATTATCGTTTTTATATGGATTTGTAACCTTTTCACATTCATATAAATTATTTATCAACACTTCAGTTTCTACATCTTCAATATGTGTGTAGAAATATATTCTATTATCTCCAAATACATTATCATTTTTATATTTTTCTTCTTGAATCTTTCTATTAAGTTTATAAAACTTCTCATATTCCAATCTTCGTGTCAAACTGGATACGACATTATCCTTTTTTTCTAACTCAGCAAATCCTCTAAATATTTTTAAATACTTACAGTTGCTATCAATATAAACTTTTCCATTAGTTGCATGCTCTACCACTCTTTTTGTATATGGATAATCTGCATAGACTTCTACAGAACAGTCATTTTCAACATTAGAATCTAACTCTTCTAATACATTTTCATCATACGAAAAACTGTAAATTCCCTTTGGAATCTCTTTTTCAATTCGATACATGTGATTAGGAACAATTTTATCCTCTTCTTTATACTTGTATTTAACATTTTCTACTATCGTAAACTTTCCACCCTCAACAGTAATTACTCTTCCTTTTTTTAGATTTAAATAAAAATCTATTAATTCATCATCACTATTTATTTGAAACCCTCTTCTATCTATAGCCAAAACTTGCTCTCCCCAAAAATAATATTCACCTACAGGTATATCAACTCCAACTTTGTATGTTCCTTCAAAATAGACTTTTTCTATATCATATACATCAATAAATTCACTAATTTCATTTGCATTAATTGTATTTTCATCTAAATCATTTTTTACCCCACCACTCACTTCTCCTTCATTTGCAGCCTGAATAATACTGTCATTCTCTTCTTTCTCATATTTCAAATTAAATTCTGATTCTTCCTCTTCCAAATCTAATTTTTCACAATCATTACCTATATCATATTGTATATTTTCAATATTTTTATTTTTTTCTATATCATTATCTTCTCGATTAAAAATTGATTTTATAAAACCAAATATCCCCATTATAAGTCTCCATATTTTTAAATAAAATTGTTTACTTTTATATTATGTACTCCACCAGTAACATTTTCTTTTATTTTATCATAACCACATATATTATTAAAACTAAAAAATCCATCCTGTCATTTCATAATTATATATCAGCATACTATTTCTATATTCAATCATTCCACTCCACACGTCATCGAGTGCCCAAAAAGTGCCCAACTTCACCACCAACGATTCTCCCAGTATTTATGCGGCTTAGCAGAATTTTTATACCTTTTATATTAAAATCACACTTTTTCCATTCTAAGACTACGACACCTGTTTGACACCTAGTCCACTATGGCAAAAAAAAGAAGGGAACGGTATTTCAACCATTCCCTTTGCAATGAGCCCACCGGGGTTCGAACCCGGGACACCTAGATTAAAAGTCGTATTTGCTAAATGATTTGTTGTATGTTAATATAGCATCTGGGTGTTACCATAACGGTAGGCGGTTTAGCTATTAGCTCCGAAGGGAGGTGATAGCCATGGTTACATATAACGAATTGTTTACTTTTGTTATTATGTTGTGTTCAGTTTTGACACTTGTTTATACTATTAACAAACCAAAAAAATAACCGCCCTCCCTGCCAAGGTTTGCGGTTATTTTAACTAATCTCTAAGGCTAAACCGTCTATCGGTAACACCTTTTTGTATTATTATATTACTCTTTTTCTATGTTTATGTCAAATTATTGAAGATCTGTTTTATTTTATCTTCATAATTATCATTAATATTTATTCTGTACAGTTTAATTTGAATTGTATCAAATAGTTTATTTTTGAATTCATCTGTATTTTTTGCTTTATTGCTATTATGAGTTTTATCATCTAGCTCTACACCAAATTTAATATGCAATTTATTATCACATATTAAAAAATCAATATGTCTACTTTTTATATATCCTCTGTATTTATATAGTTCCTGTTTATTTGTAACATCAATGAAATCCTCTAATCTTACTTTAGGACATATAATATATTGTTTTTCATCCGTAAATTTTCTTAACTTCATATAGAAATTATATTCTGTTTTTGTTAATAACATTTTAGATTTGTATGGGTAATCATTTAACTTAACATTTTCTGTATTTTTCTTGTTTATTTTATTATCTGTTATTTTTTTATTTATCACAGAATTAATTATAATCACAACAATAATTATAATTATCCATATATATGTACTTCCCATTATTTATCTTTTCCTTTCTATCCAATTTTTGAAGTTAATGATTTTATATCTTGTTCCTCATACTCATTTATATCTAATAACTTTCTAACAGCGGCTTGTGTTCCTGGATCAGCAATATCATATGCTGCTTGTATATTATTTTTATCTTCTACTCCCAATAATTCATATATACTTATATCTAAAAAATTGCATATGCGAATCAAATATTCTGCTGGAGGGTTTGTTCCTCTTTTTTCCCATGTTGCTATAACTGATGTATTTATGTTTAGTATTCGTGCTAGATCTGCTTTCTTATAGTTGTTATCTTTTATTAATGTAAACATTCTTTCATTAATCGTCATTTTACTCCTTTCATTTATATTCGCATTTGCAAACTTTTTTGTTGACTTTGCTCGCATTTGCGAGTACAATACACTTGTAATACTTAATAAGAACTTAAAAAAGATATTAGCCGCTAACAATGTCTTTTTTAAGTTTGTTATTTAGCACTATATTATATCAAATCCTTGTCAATTCGTCCATGTACGAAGCAGGGTAGAAAAGAGGTATATATGACTTTACTTTTAGATTCTGAAGATTTACTTCAACTTTATGTGTTTTTAGATATGTATGAAAGTTCTGATATGTTTTTAGAAGGAAAAAAAGAAACTTTAGATTATTTAAGATTTAAACTCTTAAATCTTGATGTAGCTTTAATTCATAATAGAGTTTCTATCTGTGATAAGGCTATTTTAATAAAATTGTAGCATCTTTAATAATTTCCCAATGATAAACTTTTGATTATTCGAAACTACATAAGCTGTTCACTTATGTAGTCATGCCAGAATAGCCGGCTGGTGTTTGACAAGATAGGCTAGAAAGGATATTAAAATGGAAGATTTAGTTATTATTTTATCAGTTGGAAAACCTTATGACATAACAAATGATGATGGAACACACACAACTGGATGTACTATGAGCTATATAGCTACACAGGATATCAATGTTACATCAGAGAATAGGGATTCGGGTGAGCTTGGATATGTTCCAGTCAAAGAAAAAATGCCTGTTACATTCTATGATAATGCAAGAATTCATGGACTTCCTGCTGTTGCTAAAGTTACATATGGAATGAAAAATTCAGGTGGAAAGCAGGTACTTTATATCAAAGCTTTAGATTTTGTAGATTCACAGAAGAAATGATGCACTATCTGCTTTTTCTTCTACAAACCGCCGCAGGCTCTTAGACAGCGTTAAGAATGTCCGACGGGAACCCAATGGGGAGAAACTTGCGTAGAGCAAGTTTGGGGTCGGACATTTAGCGTACGGCATTAATAAATTAAAGGATTATGAAATGAAAAAAATAGCACTAATAATTTTAATTGCACTTATATGTATTTTTAATATGCCGAATAATGTTAAAGCAGCAGATGAATCTGTATCCCTCACTGAAACAATTACAGCAACCCAAACGGATACAGCTGTTGTTATCCAGCAATTTACATATGGTGATTTAATGATATTTATTGCAATTATATTGTTGGTGGGAATTGAAGTTGCAAAACTTGTATTTTCTTTTATGAGGTGATAAATGGATATAGAAACATTTAATCAAGCAACTAACATATTTATCAATCAAATGTTTCCGATTGGGTTCGGGTTTGGCTTTCTTATTGGAGCTATATCCTGTCTGATTGGTTACACAATACACACTGTGTATAATATATTAAAAAAATAAGGAGGTAATAAACATGGCTATGTTCGCATTAGATGGTGCTGCTACTGTTTCAGAAGCAATAATTAGTTCATTATCAACTACTGCTACGGATTGTCTTTCACTTGTAACAAGTGCACTTCCAATTGCTCTTCCAGTCGTTGGTGCTGGTATTCTTGTTGCATTTGGTATCAAAACATTCAAGCGTGTTACATCAAAGGCATAATAATTACATTTCTACGTTGCTGGGGAGATTATCTCCCCTTTTTTTTTATTATACAAACTTTTAGGGGGTTAATATGAAAATAAGAATATTAAAACGTATATTAATAATTCCCGCCCTGGTAGCTATATTACTTGTTAATATCTCTTATGCATCTTATAGATCTCCTTGGGTGGTTAAGGTAGAAGCTGCAACAGGTAATGCATATATGGATGCATTTATAACTGCGTTGCAATTCCTTGGTTATAGTGTAACTGGAAGTTCTGCAGCTCAATCAGCTCAAAAGGACTTAGAAAGATATATCAATCGAATATTAGCAGACAATAAAGCAATCGATAAAAAAAGACTTGATAATGTAAATAAATCAAAAACACCTCGTGAACAATATTTAAACTATCTGGGAGTAACTTCTGATTCTGGTGCATTGAATTATGATGATTGGTATACAACTATCTATTGCCCTGCTAATAACATAGATCCAACTGCATCAGAGCGCACACTATCAGAACAGATTGTTTCAGCTATCCAGTCTGGTAAACTTAAAAGCAATTATACAGCAGAACAATATTTAAAAACTAATGGCTCTTTTAAGCTGCTTACAATGCTGTCTAAGGATTGGATGTCTGATATAGCTAGTAAAGTAATGGATGATCCAAATCAATTATTTTCAACTATGATAGGAACAAAGATAGAATATGCTGATATTTCAAACACAGCATATTATAAATTATTTGCTGAAAATGTTCCAAACGATATGTATGATTATTTTTCAAGTTATTTTCATGGCGTGCGTGGTTTAACTGCTGCTTGTAAGAACAACTTTTATACACTTACAAATGCACTTATTAATGATCATAGAGCTGAACTGGCTAATGCATTAAATGCCTGTGGGGATAAATATATTTTATTATTTACAATTAATGGTTCTATTTATGATAGTAGTGTTTCTGCATCTCTTCAATTAATTAATGTTCCTGAAGGAGCTAAATCTATTTATCATTTTATGTCACATTCTGGATTATCATATGATTCATACTCTTTATGTTTCAAAGATGAGAATGATGCAGAATTAGATTTTACTGTTTATCAGATAGGAAATTCATCCGCTGGAAGTTATAAGGAATCAGAAAAAATTAATTTTTATACACAAAAAGAATATTCTGCATTTTGTGGTCGTGGAATTACGCTAGATCAGCCATCCGCTTATGATAACGACTTTGACTATTGGAATATTATGAATTTAATAATTCCTGTTGGCTTTGATTCTTCTACTCTTCCGCATACCAGTGCTGCCGGCCTTGTTTATGGACAGGCTATTGATAATTTGGATTCTGGTGAAATTAGTTCTATTTCAATAGAACGTACTAATGATGATGTATCTGATCTTGTATCTGTCAATGTAAACATTGATGAGGTTGATACTAAATCTGTTGATCAGGTCTTAGCTGATGTTAAATCTATTGATACAAGTACTGATGCAGCAACAGATATAACCGGTGAATTAACAAATTCAATTGATAAGGCTAATACTAAAGCAGAGGATCGTGTTAAAGCAGAAGAAAAACCTGGAGAAAAAACTGATGAAAAGACTGATGAAAAAACAGATACCGATGTTGATAATCCAGCAGAGTCTGATGAAGTTAAAAAGTATAAAGTTAAATTAGTTGACATATTTCCTTTTTGTATTCCTTATGATATTTATCGCTTTTTAAACTGCCTGCAGGCCGACCCTGTTGCTCCTTGTTTCGATATTCCTATTATTGGTAAAAATAGCTTTGGACTTGAAGAGTATACATATACGTTAGATTTATCTCAATTCGATTCAGTAGCAAAGATATTAAGGACTATGGAGCTACTAGCTTTTTGTGTTGGTCTTGCATTTGTAACTAATAATTTAATCAAACATTAAGAGGTGGTATACATATGGATATGTTTAATAAGTTCTGGGATCAGATATCGAAATATTTGCCGCTTAGTCCTTTTACACAATTTATAGATCAGTTTGCTAATCTTCCAGCGCTTGGATATCTTAATTGGTTCTTCCCGGTTAAGGAATGTATAACAGTTATGGAAGCTTATCTTGTTGCTGTTGGTGTTTATTATCTGTATCAGATGATAATGAGATGGATAAAGGTGATTCAATGATATTTTTATATTCAGGTACGCCCGGATCGGGCAAGAGCTTACACGCTGCACAAATAATTATAAATGGTCTCAAGCATAAGCGCCCTATCATTTGCAATTTTAATATAGCGCAGAATGTAAAAGGCCGTGAATATTTTACATACAAGGATAATGAGCAGTTAACACCGGAGTACTTAATGCAGTATTCCAGGGATTATTTTAAAGATAAGAAGATTCAGGAAGATAAAATTCTGCTTATTATTGATGAATGCCAAATGCTTTTTAATGCTCGTGAATGGAGTGTCTTTAATCGAAAGGCTTGGCTAAAATTTTTTACAACACATAGGCACTACGGATATTGCATTGTTCTTGTAGCACAGTTTGACAGGATGATAGATAGACAGATAAGAAGTCTTATAGAGTATGAATATATACATAGAAAGCTATCTAACTTTGGCTGGCGTGGAATGATGTTAAATATTATATTCGGTGGTAAAACTTTTGTGGCTGTTAAGTCCTGGTATCCGCTTAAAGAAAAAGTTGGAAGTGAGTTCTTTCACGCCAGGAAAAAGTTATATCGAATATATGATAGCTATCAAACTTTTTAAAATGATATATTTCTGCAGAAATATATTACTAATAACAATTTAATATTTATTAATTAAATAAGGATTTAAGATAACTTGTTAGAAAACGCGGTCAACGTGTTTTTTGCGCCCGGGGTTGCGGGGACCTGGGCGCGAGAAACACCTTGACCACGTATATCTAATAGGTGGTCTAAAAATCCTATAAAAAATATACTACAATCCGCTTAAATACTGGGGAAAATACTAAATTTTACGTTCATTAAAAAGGGCTTTTTAATGAATTTTGATGGGGGTTAATATGAGTTTAATCGAAAAGGAATTTAAAGATGGAAATAATGAATATTGGTTCTATAGAAAACAACAGAAAAATCTGCATAATATAGATTCATTTTATTATACTGTTATGTTATCTAATGATTTTACTGAACCTGGTGATGAAAATGTACATTTCTTTGTCCAGCAGCTTGATGCATTCAAAAATCGTTTAATTGAAACTAATCAATTGTATGGTGATATTGCAACTACTTATGATCCGCCTGGTTTAGTAACTGATGATATTTTAGTATATACACTTAAACCCTGTTATGCACATTTCTATAATCATTGTGTTAGTTGTCCTGATTCTTATGATATTTTTATTTGTTCAAAAACTCCTAATACTGATACTCCACAAATTGTTGTGCAGATTAGGTCTAAAGATTTGTGGTTAATGGGTCCTTATTCAATATATAAGAAGTCATTTTCTGTTGTTAAAAAAATATGTGAATTATATCATTTACATATTAATGAGACCTGTGAAAATAGATGTGATTTTGCCTGGCATACAAATTATTTACAAAGTCCTGAAAAGTATTTACATATTGACAATTTTAGTAAGATGCAAGTTTCACATTTCAGACGTATACAGTATCAATATCAATTTGGATCTAATGATTCATATGAGAATGATTATATAGCTCTTGGAAAACGTTCAGATAAGATATTTGTTCGTATGTATCTTAAGACTAAGGAAGTCGTAGAAAATTCTTATAAACCTTTTTTTATTAATTTGTGGTTTTATAATCAACTTATATCCAGATATGATAAGTACATATTAGAAAACTGTTATGATCTTAAGAACTGGAAAGTTAGGGATATTATAAGATTACAATTTTATTATGATTATGGTTCTAGTGATATTTTTAAAAAAGAGTGTTATGCTGCTATGGAATCTTATTTCAGAAAAGGCTCTTGTAACTGGGACTATATTTCTAAGCTCGCAGATAGATTGACACCTAAACTTACTACTATCATGAATGTTGAGTTTCAGGTAATGAGAAGAATGTCAAAATCATTTTGTTTATTAGATCTTCATCCTTCCAATGCTGCAGATCATAGAATTGAAACTTATCTTGATAATCATGAATTAATAACGGATTATCTCTTGGAGTCTGTTTTAAGACTTGTTGATAGAAATACTGCGCTTAAAAAGTCTCAATGTACTGACACACCTTTCTGGCAGTCTATAAAAAGAACTAAAATGATAGATGTTGCTAAAAAGAATAAGAATATAGCTGCTATGCATAGAGATTATTCGCGGGAGCATTCAATAGAGCTTGTGAAGAATAGTTTTGTTAATAAGGCTGTTACATTGGGAATATATACACATGGACTTGATTATAAAGAGGATATACAGACAACAATAGCTGATACACTTTGTATTTTAAATGATAATGATGTTAAGCGTGCTGAACGTTATAGAAGTAAAGTAGCTCTTAGATTTAATAAGAAAGATTTTAGTGGTGATTATGATGCAATCTCTAAAAAAACTATATGAGCATTTTATCCAGGACAGGGAAGTATATTGTGTTGATGTTACACTTAAATCGTACAGCTTTTATATTCCCCGGTTTTTATCCTGGTTAAATAGTGATGATTTATCTGATCTTACAAAGCAGAATATTAAGGAATATATAATATATTTACGTGGCAGCATGAAAAATACATCTGTAAGAACCAATTATCGTCCTGTGAAAGCATTTTGCAAGTGGTTATTCCAGGAAGATTATATTGATAGAGATATAACTGTTGGTGTCAGGCTGCCAAAAAATGATGCTGCTATTGTTGAACCTCTTACGGATCAAGAGGTTACTCAAATAGATAATGCTATAATTGCTGGTTCCAACTCACTTAGAAACTTTTGTATTTTCCGGCTTATGCTTGATTGTGGATTAAGACGACAGGAGGTTATTAATCTAAAACGTAAAGATGTTAAGTATGATAGAATTATTATCCGAAATTCTAAAAATAATAAAGACAGAATTGTATTACTTCCTGAGTTTTTATACTTAAGTATACATAACTATTACATATCAAGTCATTACGCACATGATTATATAATATCCAATAGTCCTTATGTATTTCTGGATAGGCTTAACAATAATCAAATAACAGAAGATACTATTAAAAAGATGTTTCAAAAGTTAAAAACTTCTTCAGGTGTTAATCGTGTACATGCTCACCTGTGCCGTCATACTTTCGCTACTTCATATCTGCAGTATGGTGGAAATATGGAGAAGCTGCGTTTATATATGGGGCATGCTGATTATGAAATACTTAAGAATTATTTACATATATCCCTTGTATATCCTGATGTATATAAACTCGATGATATCTTTTTTCAGGATTCCAAAAAAGTTTAGGTGTCTCCGATTTTAACGCATATAAAAATCCCCTTACCTCGTAACTAGCGAAGTAAGGGGATTCTTTTTTAGTGAGCCCACCGGGGTTCGAACCCGGGACACCTAGATTAAAAGTCTAGTGCTCTAC
>OGLJ01002031.1_pt1 | contig 14082 bp, 7 predicted proteins | sample 1572801 | NCBI WGS metagenome assembly OGLJ01 (sample SAMEA2581877, study PRJEB24529) | metagenome | biome: Human gut stool | place: China | collected 2011
TTGTAATCGGGTTGGTACTGGTCATTTTCTCAGTCTATTTGTTACTGGCCTTTACCTCTTTCTTTTTCACTGGAGCAGCTGACCAAAGTATTATTGATAGCGGAAATGCCCAGGACCTTGCTGCTGTGAACAATCACGTAAAGAACTATGCAGGTTCCCGGGGAGCTCAGTTGGCAAGCTACCTGATCAATGATTGTTTTGGTGTTTCCTCTTTCTTTATTTTAATCTATCTGGCTGTTGCCGGACTCAAATTAATGCGTGTGCGTGTGGTACGCCTTTGGAAATGGTTTATCGGATGTTCATTGCTGCTCATTTGGTTTTCTGTTTTCCTTGGTTTCGTTTTTATGGACCATTATCAGGACTCCTTCATCTATCTGGGTGGATTGCATGGTTATAACATCAGTAATTGGCTGATTTCTCAAGTCGGCATTCCGGGTGTATGGCTGATTCTTCTGGCAACAGGTATTTGTTTCCTTATATATATGAGTGCCCGCACTATCATTTGGCTGCGTAAGCTTTTTAGTCTTAGTTTCTTGAAGCGTAAACAAAAAGAAGAATTTGCTGAAGTTACTCAGGCCCCTCAACCACATGAATATGATAACCCGAAACCTCAGGAAGTGGAATTTGATGTAAATCGTACTTTCCGTCAGGAAGTACCGGTGAAAAAGGTGGAAACTACTGTTGTGCCTGAAACACCTGTCGAATCTTCAACCGAAATGCCTGTGACTCCGGAAGATAGGGATGTGACATCCGATGGTGATGTGACTATGACTTTTGAACAGACAGCTCCTGATCCCGTATCTCCTTTTCGGGCAGCGTCGGCAGATAAAGAGCCTGAGTTCGAGATAGAGCCTGCTGCCGATGATGAAAATTATCAGGGTGCGGAGACTGAACCTTACAACCCTAAACTGGATTTAGAGAACTATCATTTTCCTACTATCGATTTGATGAAACACTATGAAAATAGTGAGCCTACCATCAATATGGAGGAACAGAATGCAAATAAAGACCGTATTATCAATACATTGCGTAGTTTTGGAATTGAAATAAGTACGATTAAAGCTACGGTAGGACCTACGGTAACTCTTTATGAGATCACTCCGGAACAAGGAGTACGTATTTCAAAGATTCGTGGCTTGGAAGACGATATCGCTTTGAGCCTTTCTGCGTTGGGCATTCGTATCATTGCTCCCATACCTGGGAAAGGTACGATCGGTATCGAGGTACCTAACTCAAATCCGAAGATCGTTTCAGGACAGTCTATTATAGGTAGTAAGAAGTTTCAGGAGTCAACCTATGATTTGCCTATTGCACTTGGTAAAACCATTACGAATGAGGTATTCATGGTTGATCTTTGCAAAATGCCGCACGTATTGGTGGCAGGTGCTACCGGGCAGGGTAAATCTGTCGGCTTGAACGCTATCATCACTTCACTGCTTTATAAGAAGCATCCTGCCGAATTGAAGTTTGTTCTGGTAGATCCTAAGAAAGTGGAATTCAGCATTTATTCTGTCATTGAGCATCATTTTCTTGCAAAACTTCCCGATGGTGAAGATGCTATCATCACTGACGTAACTAAAGTGGTGCAGACTCTCAATTCTGTTTGTGTAGAGATGGACAGCCGCTATGATCTGCTGAAAATGGCTCATGTGCGCAACATTAAAGAGTACAACGAGAAGTTCATCAATCGCCGCCTGAATCCGGAAAAGGGGCATAAATTTATGCCTTATATCGTAGTGGTTATTGATGAGTTTGGTGATTTGATTATGACAGCCGGTAAGGAGATAGAACTACCGATCGCCCGTATTGCGCAGTTGGCACGTGCCGTAGGTATTCATATGATTATCGCAACCCAGCGTCCGACTACCAATATCATTACAGGTACTATTAAGGCCAACTTCCCGGCACGTATCGCATTTCGCGTGTCAGCGATGATGGACTCACGTACCATCCTCGACCGTCCGGGAGCCAATCAGTTGATCGGTCGCGGTGATATGCTCTTCCTTCAGGGAGCCGATCCGGTACGTGTACAGTGTGCATTTATCGATACGCCCGAAGTGGAAGAAATCACCAAGTATATTTCACGTCAGCAGGGATATCCTACCGCCTTCTTCCTGCCCGAATATGTGAGTGAAGATAGCGGTAGTGATTTGGGTGAAGTCGATATGGGACGGCTCGATCCGTTGTTTGAGGAAGCTGCCCGGTTGATTGTGATTCACCAGCAGGGATCTACTTCGCTGATACAGCGCAAATTCTCCATCGGCTACAATCGTGCCGGGCGTTTGATGGATCAGCTGGAAAAGGCCGGTATTGTAGGTCCCTCACAGGGAAGCAAGGCACGCGATGTGCTGTGTGTGGACGAAAATGACCTTGAAATGCGTTTGAACAATATTCAATAATCAAACGTTAAATGAGTGTATACAATGAAGCAGATTATAATTAGCATTTGGATAGCTTTACTGACTTTGCCTGTGTTTGCTCAACAACAAATGCAGGCAAAAGTTGTGCTTGATAAGACGGCGGCCACATTTGAAAAGGCAGGCGGTATCCGTGCGGAATTCAACGTGACAGTGTTTAACAAAAGCAGGATGGCCGGACAGTCTGCCGGAGTCATCGAACTCAAAGGGGAAAAGTTTGTACTGAAAACAGACGATGGTATTACTTGGTTTGATGGTAAGACCCAGTGGAGCTATCTGAGAAGCAGTGATGAAGTTAATATCAGTAACCCTACCGGGACCGAATTGCAGGGCCTTAATCCGTATGCGCTTTTACAGATATACCGTCATGGCTTCGACTATAAGATCGGATCATTGAAGAACTTTGGTGGCAAACCGGTCTATGAGGTAGTATTGACTGCTACTGATAAGAAGAGAGATTTATCGCGAATTGTGCTTTATGTGAGTAAAGAGACTTATCAACCCTTGTTCATTATGATGGAACAACGTGATAAGAGTCGTAGCGAGATCACTGTGACCGGTTATCAGACAGGTTTGAAATATGCCGATGGTATGTTTGTGTTTGATAAGAAACAATATCCTCATGCCGAAGTGATTGATCTTCGGTAGGAGAGGGAAATGATTTCAAGCGTTAAATAGTAAATCGTAAAATATAAATAGGAGTATGGAAACAGAAAGAATTAAATGCCTTATTATAGGTTCAGGACCAGCCGGCTATACAGCCGCTATCTATGCTGGACGTGCAAATTTGTCACCGGTGCTTTACGAAGGAATACAGCCGGGTGGACAGTTGACTACCACTACCGATGTAGAAAACTTCCCGGGCTATCCGCAAGGAATCAGCGGACCGCAATTGATGGAAGATCTTCGTACACAGGCCGAACGTTTTGGTGCTGACATCCGCTTTGGGATTGCTACCGCTTCTGATCTTGGTCAGGCTCCTTACAAAATTACAATCGATGGTGAAAAAGTAATCGAAGCCGATTCATTGATTATCGCCACCGGAGCTACAGCCAAATATTTAGGACTGGACGATGAAAAGAAGTATGCCGGTATGGGGGTAAGCGCTTGTGCTACTTGCGACGGTTTTTTCTATCGTAAGAAAGTGGTTGCTGTGGTAGGTGGTGGTGACACTGCTTGTGAAGAAGCGATCTATTTGGCCGGACTCGCTTCCAAGGTTTATCTGGTTGTGCGCAAGCCTTATCTTCGTGCTTCGAAAATTATGCAGGAGCGTGTGAGGAAACATGATAAGATTGAAGTACTTTTTGAGCATAATGTAGTTGGTCTTTTCGGTGAGAACGGTGTAGAAGGTATGAATCTTGTGAAACGTTGGGAGGAGCCCGATGAAGAACGCTATTCATTACCTATCGACGGTTTCTTCCTTGCTATCGGGCATAAACCGAATTCGGACATCTTTAAACCCTATCTGGATACTGATGAAGTGGGATATATTACCACCGACGGTGACAGTCCTCGTACCAAGGTACCCGGAGTATTTGCTGCAGGTGACGTAGCTGATCCGCATTATCGTCAGGCTATTACAGCAGCCGGAAGCGGATGTAAAGCTGCTATTGAAGCTGAACGCTATCTGTCTGAAAAGGGATTGATCTAAGATTTGTAAAAAACTACAAAGATATTCCGGACGCAGTTGTCTCTTTGGACAGTAATTGTGTCCGGAAATAAAGCGGAGGACGCAGAGTTTATATTTTCAGAAATGGAATAATACTCTGTGTCCTCCGCGTTTTTGTGGAGTATGATGTGGTCGTTAATATACTTCTATTTCGTCCAAATAGATGTTAGCCTGAACCACATCTTTTTCATTCGGGTCTTTCACGAAATCAATGCCGTTTCGTAAAGTACCACCATTTTGAAGAGTGATTTTGATATACTTGACTTCTTTGGGGGCAAAGCCTAATGTGTCAGTGAATGCCTTTCTGCCTCTTTCAGGATAGTTCCGTTTGAAGGAAGCTTCTGCCATTTTATCATACTTCCGTCCGTCGGAAGAGGTCTCAACAGTAGCTACACTGGGAGGGAGAATGACTGATGCGGGGTTGTATAACGAACCGAAGACCACTTTGCTGACAGTAGTAGGCTGTTCGAATTCAACGATAAATACCAGTTTATTGCAGGCGTCGTTCATCCGGAATCCGCTCCACGGAGTCATCGAAGCGATGTTGCCACGTTTACCGTTGGTCAGTCCGAAAGTGCTTATATCAGTACCGAGAACATCATTTTCACCCAAAATGTCGCCTTTGGCCGCTCCGATGGGCGGAGTCACTGTGAAACTTTTACCACTGATCAGATTGCCATACAACTTCTTTCCACTGACCTTGCCCAACATCTTTCCGTCTTTGAAAGCAGCGGCTTTCACGTCCATCTCGCCGGATAAGGCGAAAGGCTGATTGTAAATGGCAGATTCTACTGTTGGAACGCTTCCATTTGTTGTATAGTGAATTTCGGCATTGGGGTAGAAACTTTCCAGTACTACTTTCAACGTATTAGTTTCGTCTACATGTGTATTGATATTCACATCGAAGAAATTGCGGCAAGCTTTGACATTTTTCACATCCATACGACGGAAGTCTTCTACCATGCGTTGGCAAAAGTTATTCCAGTTTTTGTTTGCATTCAATGTCCAGCCCGTTTCGGCGATGGCTACTGCACGTGGGAAAGCCTGATAGTCGCGGTTGTCATTGCCGGGCATGTATTCCGTCCAGATGTTACCCTGTACACCGATGATATGCTTTTTCACCAGTTCGTTTGCATCGTCCGGTACAGGGTTGTAGCTGTAAGTCTTTTTAAGCGTATTATATCCACCGATGGTGACGGGAGCTATCTCCGGTTCTTCCTGATACTGATCCAGATATGCGTATGGATTTGGTGTCATAATGGCGTTGTGTCCGGCTTTGGCTGCATTTAATCCACCCTCTACTCCTCTCCAGGACATAACGGTAGCATTCGGGGCCAGTCCGCCTTCCAGAATTTCGTCCCATCCGATGATGTTACGCCCTTTATTATTCAAGTATTTCTCCATGCGGGTGATAAAGTAGCTTTGTAACTTCTCTTCTTTGGTATGTTTCTTCCCATCGATAACGTTGGGGGTAACATCGTCTTTCAGTCCCAGTTGTTTGATCAACGACTGGCAGTATTCACTGTTGATCCAGGCTGTTTTCGGGCATTCATCACCACCGATATGGATGTATTTGCTGGGGAAGAGATCCATAACTTCATCCATCACTCCTTCAAGGAATTGGAAAGTGGTGTCTGAAGGGCAGAATACCTGCTCAAATACACCCCAGGTTCCTGTCACATCGCATGTGCTGTCCGGTGTACATGAAAGTTCCGGATAAGAAGCAATGGCTGCTATTGCATGCCCCGGCATCTCGATTTCGGGGATCACCGTGATAAATTTGCTGGCTGCATAATCTACAATGGCTTTGATCTGCTCTTGTGTATAGTATCCGCCATGCTCTTTGCCGTCAAAGACTTGCGGGTAGTTTACATAGTAATAATCTACTAATGTCTCTTTACGTTTGGAACCTATCTCAGTCAGTTTAGGATATTTTTTGATTTCGATTCTCCATCCCTGGTCGTCGGTCAGATGCCAGTGGAAAGTGTTCATCTTGTGCATGGCCAGCATATCGATGAATTTATATATATATTCCACCGGGGAGAAGTGGCGACATACGTCCAGCATCAGACCACGGTATGCAAAGCGCGGAGCATCTTCTATTTCGACGGCCGGTACCGACCATTCGGCGTTCTTCACCTTTTGATTACCATATACAACGGGTGGCAATAACTGATAAAGTGTTTGCACTGCATAGAAAAATCCCTTGGGGGGAGAAGCTGTAAGGGTGATATTTTGAGGAGTGACAGAGAGTTTATATCCCTCTTCGGGCATTCCGTCTTGCGGCACGAAACGAATAACAGGCTCGTCCGTTACGTTCTCGAAAGTTTGCTTTATGGTAATTCCTGATGTCAGCTTCAATCGGTTGATGAGGCTGTCGGCAATGATTTGTACGTCCGGTGTACAAGCGGTTGTTATGACTCTTACTTTTTTACTTATTTCGAACCGTCCCTGTTGGGGAATCATTTGGTTTGGCAACGGAACGATATTGTATTCGTTCACGATGGTTTCTTTTGACTGTTTGCATCCGGGGGTGATGAAAAGCAGAGACAAAAGAAAAAGAGTAATTCCTTTTTTCATGGTAATAAATGTGTGTTAAGTTATTGAATGGCGACAAAGCGCTTTTATCCTATTTTGCTGATCTTCTTAAGTTTTTCCTCGTCGATGATCTTGATTTTTCGTCCGTCGATGGTGATCAGTCGTTCGGTTGCGAAGTTGGATAATGTACGGATGGCATTAGAAGTAGTCATATTCGATAGGTTAGCCAAATCCTCGCGTGAAAGATAGATACTTAACGTAGAGCCATCTTCTTCCAGTCCATAGCTTTCTTTGAGGAAAAGCAGTGATTCGGCCAAGCGTCCGCGAATGTGTTTTTGGGTCAGATTGACGGTTCTTTCATCGGCAATACCGAGGTCGATAGACAATTGACGAATGAAAAACATACCCAGGTCATTGTTCTGGCTTACCAGTGTCATGATAGCACTCATGGGAATCAGGCAGATGGTTGAAGGTTCGAACGCAGAAGCGGCAGTCACATAGTCTTCTTTGGCAAAGTAAGCTCGGTAACCGAAATATTCTGTAGGCTTTATCATGCGTATAATCTGACTTCTGCCTCCTACACCGTCTTTATAGATTTTTACTTTGCCGCTAAGCAGACACATCAGATAGGTAGGTGATTCACCTTCACAATAAATTGTTTCATTCTTTTTGTAATTTTGAAGGGTGAAATTATTGGCCAGGAACTCCCTTTGCTCTGCGTTTAGAGGAGCCCACATCTCTGCAATACGTTCGGGAACGTTTATTTCTGACAAATTCATCTTTACCATATCTGTTGCAAAACTGTGTTATAAAGCACAAATGTAGAAAGAAAAAATGAAAAACAGAATAGTTTATCGAAAAGTTTGCTATGTATGCTTTACATTTTGGAAGTCGGGCGGACTATTTAGGAGAGTGAGCATACTCTTTCTGAGAGCAAGAAGCACGATATGGAACTCCGGTTTATCTATCTTTCAAATTGAACATTGATCTCTTTCAATCTTTTGTTGACAGACGCTGGGATGTTTGCCGGCAGGAAAGTAGGGTTGGGTAGAGGAAACCCGGGAAATGAAAAGCTCCCCATAAGAGATCTTTGAAAAGGACCTTCTTACGGGGAGACATCAAGTATGGCTTACTTCGTGAATAACAGTTCTCTGTATTTGGGCAACGGCCAGATTTCATCGTCAATTTCCATCTCGAGATGGTCTATATGGTCGCGTATGCTTTCCAGGTAAGGACGTACGGTCTCTTCGTAAGCAAAAGCTTTCTCTTTGAAGTTCTCTTTGTGATTGGCTACTTTGCGGGCTTCTGTCATGTCGCGTACCAGTACTTTAATAGCAGATACACGGTGAGAGATTTCTTTAATAAGTTCTTTCCGATCGGCACTCATTACTTCGTATTCTTCTTCAGAGAAGATTTCCTTCATTCTGCAAAGGTTTTCCAAAAGACGGTTCTGGTAGCTGACAGCGATAGGGACGATGTGGTTGATGGCCAGATCACCCAATACGCGGCTTTCAATCTGTACCTTCATGGTATATTTTTCCAATTCCACTTCCAGACGACAGGCGAGTTCGGTTTCGTTGAAGATACGTTCGCCTATCAGTACGGCTCTCGATTGGTTATCCATATAATGCATCAGGGCCTCCGGAACATGGCAGATGTTGGTTAGTCCGCGGCGGGCTGCTTCCTGTTTCCACTCTTCTGAGTAGCCGTCACCCTCAAAACGGATAGGTTCGGAGGCTATGATATTTTCTTTCAGGATGCGGAAGATTGCTTCGTCCTTACCGATACCCTCTTCCATCAGTTTGTCTACCGATGCTTTAAATTCATTCAACTGGTTGGCCATGGCAGCATTTATGGCAATCATGGCAGCAGCACAGTTGGCTGAGGAGCCGGCGGCACGGAACTCAAAACGATTTCCTGTGAATGCAAAAGGAGAAGTGCGATTACGGTCGGTGGTATCGAGCAGGATTTCGGGTATACGCCCGATACCTAATTTCAAAGTTGTCTTCTCCTCTGGAGTCATTTTTGAGTTGGTCACCTGACGGACAATTTCATCGAGTGTAGCTGACAGTTGTGAACCCAGGAAAATGGACAAGATAGCGGGAGGTGCTTCGTTGGCTCCCAAACGGTGACTGTTTCCGGCACTCATAATAGAAGCACGCAACAGATCCTGATTCTTGTGGACCATCATTAATACGTTTACCAGGAAAGTAAGGAATAGCATGTTTCCTTTTGGATTTTTACCCGGTGCAAAGAGGTTGATGCCTGTATCGGTGCAGAGCGACCAGTTGTTATGTTTGCCCGAACCATTAACGCCATTGTAGGGCTTTTCATGGAAAAGAACAGCAAAATGATGTTTGCGTGCGATACGTTTCATCAGGTCCATTACCAACTGATTGTGGTCATTCGCCAGATTACAGTTTTCAAAAATGGGAGCCAATTCAAACTGGTTGGGAGCGACTTCATTGTGGCGGGTCTTTACCGGTATGCCCAGCTTGTGACACTCTATTTCAAGTTCTTTCATGAAAGCTGTGACGCGTGGTGGAATAGAACCGAAGTAATGATCTTCCAACTGTTGGTCCTTGGCCGAAGAATGTCCCATCAAGGTGCGTCCTGTTAGTCGAAGGTCGGGGCGGGCATTATATAAAGAGGTGTCAACCAAAAAATATTCCTGTTCCCAACCCAAATTGGTGAATACCCGGGTGATGTTTTTGTCGAAAAGCTGGCATACTTCGGTAGCAGCTTTGTCAACGGCTGCCAATGCTTTTAATAATGGAGTTTTGTAGTCGAGTGCTTCACCTGTATATGAGATAAAAATCGTCGGGATACAAAGAGTGGTGTCTACTACGAAAGCCGGTGACGAAACGTCCCATGCAGTGTAACCGCGGGCTTCGAATGTATTACGGATTCCACCATTAGGGAAAGAAGAAGCGTCCGGTTCCTGCTGGATCAGTAATTTGCCGGAAAAACGTTCGATTACTTCACCGTCTTCACCGAACTCGATAAAGCCGTCATGTTTCTCGGCCGTTCCGTCTGTCAGTGGCTGAAACCAGTGGGTGTAGTGTGTCACATTGAGCGATTTTGCCCAGCTTTTCATGCCGTTGGCTATCAGGTCGGCCATTTCTCGGCTGATAGGGGTGCCTTTTTCGGTAGCGTCTACTACTGCTTTGTATGCTTCTTTGGGAAGGTACTCTTGCATCTTCTTACGATCGAATACATGGCTGGCATAATAATCGGATAGTTTATTAGAGGGAGTAGTAATTTCTAAGGGCTTTCTGTTAGATAGCTCTTGTAGTGCGAAAAATCTCATTTTTGACATGATGGTGTCTCTTTTATTGGTTGTTGGGCACAAAATTATATGTTTTTTCTAATATACCCCTATTTTTATAGGGGTATTTTGCAAAATAAATATGTTTTTTCTTTGTACACCCCTATTTGTTTGTGGGCGAAAGAACTTTTTTGTATACTTTACCTATCCGGAGATTACTATAAAATATGAATTTATTAGTCGCATAATCGGATTTTTTTTATATTTGCCTTCAATAAGGAGATTAGTATTTGAGGTGCAATATATTAATATGGTGTTTTTGGTTATTCTCGCTCTGTTTTGTTCAAAAGGGAGTGGCTAACGTTGTTCTTGATCCTCAGACCAATCGTCCCATCTCTGCCGATTCTATTTTGAATAATGTGATGACTTTCGCTCCTTTTTACGAAAAGTTAGTGACCGACTATCGGGCCGATCTATATATAAAAGGTACGATGGACATCAAACGAAAGAATTTTATTCTCCGGTATGTACCTTCCATGTTCCGTCTTCAAAAAGGTGTACGGCAGTATATGGTGGAGACGTATAGTGATCTGCATTTTACAGCTCCTAATATCTATGACCAGAAGGTGAAAGCTTCTATGGGCACTGTGCATAATAGCCGGGGAGTACCGGGGATGCTCGAGTATTTCAATATCAATCTTTATTCTTCAACGCTGCTTTACGACCGATTGCTTTCGCCTTTGGCCAAAAACGGGCGGAAATATTATAAGTATCTGATCGATTCCATAATGGGTGGGACGGACAACCGACAATATAAGATACGGTTTATCCCCAGAAGTAAGAGTGATCAGTTGGTGGGTGGATATATGATTGTGAGTAGTGACGTGTGGAGTGTCCGCGAAATACGTTTTTCCGGCAGGTCGGAACTGCTATTGTTCAGTTGCCTGATAAAAATGGGTAGTGTAGGAAAGGATGATGAGTTTCTTCCGGTCAGCTATAATGTCGAAGGACAGTTTAATTTTTTGGGTAACCGTATTAATGGAGTTTATGTGGCATCGCTCAACTATCACGATATTGTGCTTGAAGAAAATCAGAATAAATGGAAAGAGAAGGTGAGGGCGAGAATAAAAGGAAAAAGTAAATATGATCTTTCAGACTCTTATAACTTGCAATGCGAGACTACCTCTTTCCATACGGATAGTGCTTATTTTGAAACATTGAGGCCTATTCCTTTGTCGGAGGCTGAGCGCAGACTATACAAAGAAGATGCGTTGCGTAAAGATACCATTCAACGCAACATCAAACCAAAGAGTAAGAGTCAGGTGTTTTGGGGACAGGTGGGAGACGTACTGATCAGTGACTATAAATTGAACCTCTCCAATCTGGGAAGCGTGAAGTGCTCACCACTTATCAACCCTTTCTTGTTGAGTTATAGCGGGAGCAATGGGCTTTCCTACAGGCAATCGTTTAAATATAACCGACTTTTTAAGCATGATAGGCTATTGCGTGTGGTACCTAAGTTGGGCTACAACTTTACACGAAAAGAATTCTATTGGTCTGTCAATACCGAATTTAATTACCTGCCCGAGAAGATGGGAGCTGTTCACATTGACTTTGGTAACGGCAACCGGATTTACAGTAGCGATGTGCTTGATGATTTGAAAGCCATACCCGACAGTGTATTTGATTTTAATCAGATTCATTTGGACTACTTTTACGATTTATATTTTAATTTCCGACACAGTATCGAGATTATTAATGGATTAGAGTTAAGTGTAGGCTTATCTACCCATAGGCGAAAGGCGGTAAAGTCCTCTAAGTTGGTTCCACTGACAAAGAGTCGGGAGACACTCAATGAAGATATCCAGAACAAAATCAGGAATACCTATTTGAGTTTTGCCCCTCGGGTTCGGTTGGAGTGGACCCCTTGTTTATACTATTACATGAACGGACACCGTAAGATTAATCTCCGTTCTAAGTATCCCACTTTTTCGATAGACTGGGAGAGGGGAATCAAGGGGGTATTTGGCAGTACCGGACAATATGAACGTTTGGAGTTTGATTTGCAGCATCATATACCCTTGGGACTGATGCGTAATATCTATTATCGTTTTGGATTTGGTATGTTTACCAATCAGAAAGAAATGTATTTTGTCGACTTTAATAACTTTACCCGAAGTAATCTTCCTGAAGGTTGGAATGACGAAATCGGAGGAGTATTTCAGCTTCTCGACCGTCGTTGGTATAATGCTTCACGGAAATATATACGGGGACATTTTACTTATGAAGCTCCTTTCCTATTATTAAAACATCTGATTAAATACACACGTTATGTACAGAACGAGCGGTTGTATGCGAGTATATTGTCAGTACCCCATCTTCAGCCGTATGTGGAATTGGGATATGGAATCGGTACTCACATCTTTGATTTTGGCGTTTTTGTAGGTAGTGAGAACTGGAAGTATACCGAGGTCGGCTGCAAGTTTACGTTCGAGCTGTTTAACCGCTAACTTTATTCTTACTATTTTTGTTAGCAGAGAAGAATATTTCTACCTTTGCGGTCAAGAGGATGAGATAAAGATTTAGCAAAAAAGAGGTGCAGTCGCCTCATGAACTCAGGTTCTTTCTGGTTTCTTTATTAAGATACTCATAATAAAGAAAAGTAAATACTCTCATCCTCTTCTTTTATTGCTTCTATATATTATAATGTATAAGGATGGAACTACTTTTGGGTATTGTGATTGTCGTTACCTGTTGGATGGTTGTTCGTATTATTCGTTCAAGCAAAAATCAGGAAGGATATAAAAGGTGGAGGGCCGGTAACTATGCCAGTGAAAATCCTTATGCCAAAGAAAAAGCAAGTGGTCCGCTTTCCCAAGGTCTTTTTAGTAAGAGAGTCAGAACTACCGGTGTGAGGCGGTTCGATGACGGAGCTATCAGGTGGTGTGCCAATCTGCTGGCAACCGAAGAATCCAGATTGAGGGAAGTGTTGGATTATATACCGCGCCAATATACCTGTTTTCATGTTCGGAAAAGAAGTGGCGGATTTCGTTATATTTCGGCTCCCGCAGGTGATTTTCGTTCCATGCAACAAACTATCTATCACCGTATTTTATTGTTAGCTAACATACATCCCGCTGTTACCGGATTTTGTCCGGGAAAGTCCGTATCCGATAATGCACGGGTGCATTTGGGGCGAAAGAATGTATTAAAAGTAGATCTTCACGACTTTTTTCCTTCCATACGTTCACCCAGGGTGAGAGCAGCTTTTAGGGAGATGGGGTACTCACGTCCCATCGCGAAAGTTTTGGCGGAACTTTGTTGTCTCAGATGTTGTCTTCCGCAGGGAGCGCCTACCAGTCCGGCTCTCAGTAATATTATAGCCTATCCGATGGATAAAAAAATGATGGCGTTGGCCGGTGAATACGGGTTGGTTTATACGAGATATGCCGATGATCTTACCTTTTCGGGTGATTATTTGCCGAAAGATGAAGTTTTGGTACGAATCCACAGGATTATTCGGGAAGAAGGTTTCACGATGAATGTCAAAAAGACCCGCTTCTTGTCTGAACATAAACGTAAGATTATTACGGGAGTATCGGTTAGCTCAGGCAAGAAGATGACTCTGCCTAAAGTGAAGAAGCGGGAGATTCGTAAGAATGTGCACTACGTCCTGACAAAAGGGTTGGTCGGACATCAGGAACATATTGGTTCTACCGATCCCGTTTACTTGAAGCGTTTACTGGGCAGTTTGTGTTACTGGCGTTCCATAGAACCGGACAACCGATATGTATCCGATTCCATCACAGCTTTGAAGAGATTAATGTGAGGTATGTCGATTGTAGTTCCTTTTGATATTTTTTTTGCTATTCTTTTCTAATTCAAGAAAATAGTTCTATCTTTGCGCCCGATTTATATAATCAATATAATGTCTTATTTAATTAAAGAATTACTAAACAATTAATTATTAATGGAAAACTTAAAGAACGTTGCTCCTATTGAAGACTTCAACTGGGATGCGTATGAAAACGGCGAGAGCTTCGCTGGTGCCAGCCACGAAGAACTCGAAAAAGCTTACGACGGTACGCTTAACAAAGTAAATGACCGTGAGGTTGTTGACGGAACTGTAATCGCAATGAACAAACGTGAAGTTGTTGTGAACATCGGTTACAAATCAGACGGTATCATTC
>OGLJ01002040.1_pt1 | contig 14007 bp, 8 predicted proteins | sample 1572801 | NCBI WGS metagenome assembly OGLJ01 (sample SAMEA2581877, study PRJEB24529) | metagenome | biome: Human gut stool | place: China | collected 2011
ATTTTCCATATAATCATTGTTATTTTAGAGGTTAAAATATATCTGTTATTTACAAGACACAAATGTAGGCGAATAAGTTCAAATTTCCTACATTTTCATTAAAGATTTACACTGTAGTATTATTCCGGCATCTTATAGCGATCACCGGTTTGTTTTACGTATTCCTCAAGGAATTCTTTCGGATATCCGGGACGTATCACACCAGCCGGCTGACCGATGGAATTACGTTCGAACTTACCGTCTTTCATACGTTTCACCACACCATCGTTGTATTTTACGATAAAGAATTCGCCGAGACGTTTCCAAGTATCGAGCGTACTCTGTGCAGTCATATTCGTGTAGTTAGTCAGGAACTCTTTTGCCCGGGCAGGATCTTTGGAATACAGCTTGGATGCAGCTGATTCGATTCCTTCCTGTGCATCATTGAAAGTGGTTTCCATCTCCGACTGGCTTGCACGTACATCGCCAATCATCAGATCGTAACGGGGATAAACCATATTCGCCACCCAGTTGAAGATCCAGAAAGAAGAATTCCAAGAGAAAGTAATATAGTCGGCGCCATCTACGCGAGAGTAGCATACAGGCACTTTATCGGTACAGCAATATACAGGTGTGAACACTGTCATATTAGCATCATCCGTACCGAACCAGAGCACACCACCGATAGCATCGGGCATGGTAGAACGCATCTGAGATACGAAAACAAAACCGGACTGCTGGGTAGAAATAGGACGTTCGTTGAAATATTCCTGACCATTCACTTTAAAAGAAAGCGGAGAAAGACGATAGGGAGTGTGATAAGGACCTGCACCGAAATCCTTGCTGATATCCAGCGGAGTACCTTCGTAATGGTCGCGCATGGCATTCTTCACATCTTGTACGGAGATTTTGCGGTTTGCCTTCAAATAGAGCGGCATGGGTTGATTAGTCTTACCTTCTATGTATGGCAGAAACTCCTCACCACGATCGGTAAACATATTGAAATAGCTCCATACGCGGGCTTCGCAATAGCGACGCGCACCGAAATCCAGAGGAGCATACGCATCAGCAAAGCTGAAATCCTTATTCACACCAGTGAAGTAGCCTTTTTCACGAGCGAAAGAAATCACATCGGAAGAATAGAGGCAGTTATTCTTATCATTCATATCGAACTGGTGGATACGGGACTGGTTGGCATGAGCCGAGATACAATCATCCGGAATGCGTACGGCCACCCATACGGCACCACGTACACCAGGACCTTTACCTATCATTTCCATAATCCAGATTTCGTTAGGATCGGCAATCGTGAAAGATTCCCCACTGCTGTAATAACCATATTCCTGCACAAGATCAGTCATCACCTTGATAGCTTCGCGGGCCGTACGGGCACGTTGCAGTCCCAAATAAATCAGACTGCCATAATCGATGATACCGGTAGTATCTACCAATTCCGGACGACCACCGAAAGTGGTCTCGGCAATGGTGAGCTGGAATTCGTTAATGTTACCAATAACATTGTAAGTCTGACGAGCCTGCTCTATCTGGCCCAGATATTTACCGGTATCCCACTCGTGTACATCCATCAGAGTACCTTTCTTATGTACGCCGGCAGGATAATGGTATAACTCACCGAACAACCCGTAGGAATCGGCAGAATAGGAAACGATGGTAGAACCGTCAGTAGAGGCATTTTTACCTACAATAAGATTGGTACAAGCCAACGCATGCGCTACGGCTGCCACCATACATAAGACGGAAAGAGTCAGTCTTTTACTTTTCATACTTCAGTTATTTTAATTATCGATTAATATATTCCATTACCAGACAAACTCAAATCGCTCCGTCGTCTGATTACCGCAACCATCCGTTACGGTCATCTCCACAACATGCCGCCCCCCTTTCTTCACATGTTTCGGATCGAGTTCGCAAACCAGATTTCCACTGATGGAATTGGGCTTGCCAAACAAAGCATATTTTCCGTCTATGGTTCCCCGGTAGCTACTGATACCGGTTTCTCCATCTTTTGCCTTGAAAGTGATGCGTCCCGCACTCCCCCATTGTTTTGGATTGAGCGGAGTGATTTGGGGCGGTACGGTATCAATGGCAACAGTATAAGTGCCCAGTTCACGGATCATCGTCTTCATGAATCCGTCTTCATACTTGCCACCTATACTATATTTCTTTCCACGATTACTCACACTTGCTACATAATATTTCGTCATATCTTCCAATGGACGGCGGCGCAATCCGATAGTTAATTCGCAACGTCCATGCAAAGGTATACGGGTATCGTTCAACTGATAGGTAAAAGCAATGTCTCCACTGTCAGCCCGCACGGCATAATTCAGATATGCGTCATCATAGAGCATTCCTCGGGGGATAACCAGATTCAAACCGGGCTCTTGCAGAATATTTACTTTATTCCAGTGAAAAATGTACTTCTCCCGGTGCTCCACAGGTTTTATTTCCGCACGCTTTCCATGTATCGTAAAACGTACTTTGGAAGTATTTCCCAGCGCATCTTTCAGTGTATAAACGAAGCGGTAGGGACGCTCTTCATTAATATCAACCAGTCCCCTGTTTCCATTGAGAGCATGCAGCATACGTAATGTATTTCCCGGCTCGATGAACGACTTCATATATTGACCGTATGTCCACGAATTAATCATCCGGTTTTCATATTCCGAGAAACGGTCTACCACACTACGAAACACTTCCACACTATCTACTTCCAGAATAACAGTATGTACTCCGTAACGATTGCTCACCCCGTCCATATAATCATAGGCACGGATAGCGGAACCTACCAATCCCCAAGCAGTAATAGGTTGTTTTGGGGTAAGCGGAAACGCCTGATGCTTCTGGTTTCCGTCTACTACTCCCCTGCCCGGTTGAGGAAAGAGCATAATGCCCTCGGCACGGGGAGCCGTATTGTCTTTCACTTTCTTCTTAAAGAAGGGCAACGGGTCGATATAATCGTCCGTATCCGCCTCAAACATATCCAGATGCAGGTGTGGCCCGAAAGAATAACCAGTATTACCACTCAGAGCGATCACCTGCCCTGCCTTCACCGGATATTCACCCGGTTCGGGAGTAATCTCCACTTCCCATGATTCCTTTTCATATTGCAGGTCTTCCACACGGCGGGCCACATCACCCACAAAAGCACTGAGATGCCGGTTGATGGTTTTATATCCGTTATTATAAGCTACATCGAGCACATATCCCGAACCATGCGTGACGCGAATACGCGAAATATATCCTTCGGCTAGGGCATGTACCGGTTTGCCGATGGTTCCTCCTGTTTTGAAATCCAATCCGCCATGAAAGTGGTTGGCACGTATCTCACCGAAGTTCCCGGAGAAGGTGATGGGGAAATCAAAAGGAGGGGTAAAAGTAGCATCGGAAGGCACATTCTCCGTTGTTTGCGGATAAGCCTGCGCTCCCCATGCCAGAAGTATAAGGGATAATATAGTATGTTTCATATAGGTCGATAAATAATTTGTCGGGCAAATGTACATTATTCCGGGTAGATTATAAAGAAATGCAAGCAAATATTACCCGATAAATATTTATCTTTGCAAGGACAAATAGCTCTTAATAATGTATATTATCTACAAATTTCGTATACTGTTCCTCATCTCAGTGTGCGTTCTGTTTCAGTTTCCCGTGTGGACAGTTGCGGCAAATACTACGCCCGACAGCTTGTTGACCGAGAAACAAATCCACAAGGTCTACTATTCTGCACCCGACAGTGCCCTCCGCCTACTGGACGAAGCCGAAGCTCGCCACCTTCCCGATATGCCCTTGTTTCGCATCGATATTCTGCGCGGCATGGTATACGAAAGCCAAGGCATGTACACCCTGAAAGCGCAATACATACAGCGTGCCTTGCAAAATGACTCCGTACAAAAAGTTCCATGGCGCAAACTACAAGTACTCGTGCGGCTTGCCACCACTCTCGACCGGCTGAATAAATACGGAGAAGGAATTAGCGTCACCACCGAGGCTCTGGCACTGGCCCAGCAGCTAAAGCAGAAAGGCGCGGAAAGTGAACTGCTCTTCACCTTGGGGCGCATGCACCGGGGAATGATGAACCTATCGGAAGGATACAACTATATGCTCCGTTCCATCAAACTGCTGGAAGAGACGAATGATGTGCGTGAAATGGCCCGTCTCTCCACCTCCTACGGTGATCTCTCCTCCTTTTATGATAAAGACGGGCAGAATGAGGAAGCCATCCGAATATCCAAACTACGTACCGCCCTTATCCAACGCATGAGTGGGATGCCCGGCCCACCCCCGGGATACATTGACCAACAATACGGCTACCTTTACTCCAAACTGGCCTACTACTATCAGAAAGCCGGACACCCTCAAGAGGCTGCCGAAGCTTACAACAGATTCCGGTCCACGCAATTTGCGCAGCAGCCGATGGGGGTAAACGAAATAGTTCCTTACCTCCTCCTATCCGGACAATATGAGAAAGCGTTAGAATGCAATAATCAGTGGAAGCAGCTCTTTGCAAGCAGAGATAGCGTAGGATATGACTATCTGGTGCTGCTGGACCGCTATGCCTGTATCTACCGGGGACTGAAGAAACCCGTTCTTGCCGATTCTTACCAATTGCGTGCCACCGTACTGACGGATAGTATCTACTCCCGAGAGAAACAAAGCCAGGCACAAGAATTTGCTGTCATCTATCAGACGAAAGAGAAAGACATGCAGTTACAGGAAAAGGGAGCAAAGTTGATGCGTCAACGCATTTACTTCGCGGCAGCCTGCCTTGTGGCTATTCTATTCGCCCTACTGCTATGGGAGAAGCAAACGAACCTGCGCAAGACGCGCCAGCGCAATCGAATTGCCGCCCGACAGATAGACGAGTTACTAGTTCAAAGAGAAGAACTGAGAAGGGCTTATGCCGGGACAGAGAAAGTTGGCGGTGAGACAAAGGATAAAGGAAATGAAAAAGCAAGAGTAGAAGCCAACAAGGAGACACCGGGACAAGTTGACAAAAATATAAAGAATCGGGAGGCTGAAAAGACAGATAAACTGGAAGATGAAGAAGTCGAATTCACTGTAAGCAGAAAGAGGCAGGAAGAGCTCAGCGAAGAAAGCCGCCATCGCTTCATCAATATGGAGAATGCGTTGCTCACCGACCAGCTTTTCTTATCACCCAAGCTAAACCGCGACGATTTGATGCGACTTTCCGGACTGAGCAAGAACCGCCTAAGTTCATTCATACAGGAATGTGCAGGCACCAATGTCAGCGGGTATATTAACCGCCTGCGAGTAGAATATTCCATATCACTGCTCCGTCAGTTAGATGCTTACAGCATTGACGCCATAGCCCCATTGGCGGGTTTCAACAGTCGTAGCGCATACTATACAGCTTTCAGCCGGGTGTTCGGCATGACGCCGATGCAGTATCGGGAAACGCTGAAAGAAGAAGTTTAACACAACAAGTGGCAGACATTTAAGGAAACAACTCGTATAAAAGCAAGACAATCTAAAGTAGCCCCCTACTTTCATCTACTTTTTTATCCTTCCTTCATCCCCCCTTAAAGAAAAGCCCCCTTATAGTACAAATCCCCCTCCAGGAACGTTTCTGAAAGGGGGTGCGACAAATCAAGACAAAGGTACGACAAATCAGGACAACAAGTAAGTATAAAATCAGGGCAATTTCCATAGTTTAGTCATACCTTCGCCACATTCCTTTCAGAAAGGAGAGTAATTCCCTCTATATTAAGGAATGAGGAACCCGGAAATTATCAATCATTTAAATTAAGAAAGCAATGTCAACGACAAGTTTTATCAAACAGATCAGCCTCATGGTCTACGACTCCGCGCTGACCGAACACACGGACAACTACTACCTTCGTGTCAAAATCATGCCCCAAACCATCGACCTGCACGCCGTAGCCCATGAAACAGCCACCCGCCTAAAAAAGAATAAAGACGAAGTCTACACCCTCCTCAACACTGCTGAAGACGTGAAGTGCGACGCACTGAGCAGTGGCTACATTGTCTCCACCCCCACCGCACTCATACAACCCGGAGCCAGCGGCACCATCCTCCGTGCCGACCTCTCCAAAACACCGGACCGTGAAAAAATAAAGGTTTACGCCAGCCTCAGCATGGGCCAACGCCTGCGCCAGTCCATGAATGAGTGCCGACTCGAAATCTTCACCCAGTCCGCCGTGGCAGCCCCGCTACTGAATGGCACCCAAGCACAGCTCCGCTCCGCCAATGGTTCCACCACCCACGTCCCCAAGGCCGGTAAGAACATCGGACTCACCGGGCGAAACATCAAATTGGCAGGCACCGATCCCACCGTCGGCGTCACCTTTACTTCCGTGGAAACGCCTTCCAAGAAAGTATTCGTACCGATGGAGGATGTCATTGTAAACGAACCCAAGCGACTCATATTTATCCTCCCCACCAAAGTAACCGACGGACTGTGGAACGTAAGCGTCACCATCCAATACAGCAGCAACCGTACCACCATGAAGATACCCCGCACCTATCAGATGGACACACCCCTCAGCGTAGGCACCCCATATAAACAACCTGAAGACGGAAACGAAGAAGGAGGAGGCGAAGCTTTGAACACTCTCCCTTGAGATAACCCGAAAAAGAGTACGTATCCGAATACTTACTACCATGTACATCTGTAGACTTAGTACAACGTCACCGTCAGTATCAATCCCTGGCAGGAAGGTACGAACAACGAAGGCGGCGCAGGGATGGAAATTTGATTAGGAATATGCTTGCAGGATCCGCCAAAAGCCATATCTTTGCAGCACAAACTAATCAAAAACACCGTACAGAAGTTTATGAGCCATACAATTTTTATTTATGCAAGCATTGTCTTAATAGTGCTTATCATTTTAGGCGTCGTATTTACGATTATTACTATGCGCCGTTTGCACAGTACACAAAAACAGTTGCAAAAACAGGATAAAGCAAGTACCAAGGAGAAAAAATACGACTGGTACGGGCACTAATCATTTCATATTCATACAAGAATTACCTCCTGAGCAAAATATTGGAACTCAGGGGGCATTCGATTATTCCAGATTAAAACCTGTATAAAAATACTGTTGTAAAACACCTATTCCCGAAGTACACCGAAACACGGAAATCGCTACATTGCGACATGTTTAACCCCCAATTAAAATTGCAAGGTTATGATTATCGGAGTACCTAAGGAAATCAAAAACAACGAGAACCGTGTAGGAATGACCCCTGCCGGAGTAGCCGAGTTGGTGAAAAGAGGTCATACAGTGTATGTACAGGCATCTGCCGGTGCAAACAGCGGTTTTCCTGATGAAGAGTACATTGCAGTGGGTGCGAAAATGCTGCCAACCATCGAAGCTACGTATGCCGCAGCTGAAATGATTGTGAAGGTGAAAGAACCTATCGCCCCCGAGTACAAACTGATTAAAAAGGGTCAAGTGGTATTTACCTATTTCCACTTCGCCGCCGATAAAATACTTACCGAAGCCATGATAGAAAGCGGTGGTATCTGCATCGCTTACGAAACCGTAGAGAAAGAAGACCACTCCCTCCCATTGCTCACCCCCATGAGTGAAGTGGCCGGACGCATGGCTACACAGGAAGGTGCCCGTTTCCTGGAAAAGCCGCAAGGCGGAAAAGGGAAATTACTGGGTGGCGTACCCGGTGTCCGTCCTGCACGTGTATTAATTCTGGGTGGTGGTGTAGTAGGAACCAATGCTGCACAGATGGCCGCCGGAATGGGTGCGGAAGTATTAATCACCGATATTAATCTGACGCGCCTGCGCTACCTCAGTGAAGTGTTACCAAAAAATGTAAAAACTCTATATTCTTCTATGCATAACATCAAGATGGAATTGCCCAACATAGACCTCGTGATTGGTTCCGTACTGATTCCGGGAGATAAAGCGCCACATCTGATTACCAAAGATATGCTGAAGATGATGAAACCGGGAACCGTTCTCGTAGATGTTGCCATAGATCAGGGCGGATGCTTTGAAACCTCTCATCCTACCACCCACAGCGAACCGACGTATGTAGTAGATGACATCGTGCACTATGCGGTAGCCAATATTCCGGGAGCAGTACCATTCACTTCAACTATGGCACTGACGAACTCCACACTACCTTATACCGTGGCATTGGCAGACAAAGGCTGGCAAAAAGCATGTAAAGACGATCCCGCTCTGGCACTGGGACTGAACGTAGTGGAAGGTAAAGTTACTTATAAAGCTGTAGCGGATGTATTCGGACTGGAATATGAACCGATAGAGTGGTAATAGCTACGAGCTACAAGTTACGAGCTACGAGTGGCTGCGCTATCATGCTGCAAAGTACTTGTAGCTCGTAGCTCATGCAACGTCGGTTGAATTGATCGGCACGTTATTTTATGTTCCTTTTTTCTCTCTGTGATTCTTCACGGCACGCTCAATGTGTTTTGGAAAACCAATCCTTAAACTCCTGCACACGTGCCTTGCTTACCAGCACTTTTTCATCCGAGACCTTACAACGAAGATTAATAGACAGACGATTATTGAACCATAAATCAATATCCTTGATAGCCTCACGGGAAATAAGAAATTGCCGGTTGACACGAAAGAACAGGGATGGGTCGATACACTCTGTTATTTCATCCAACGTTTGTGGAAATGTATATTCCTTACCATCGGCAAGAACAACCTTCACTTTACAATCCTGAATATAAAACAGTAGAATCATATCCACCGAAATCGGTAGCAACTTGTCACCCTTCACCGGAATGAGAAAATGCGTTTTATAACTTTCCTGTTTTTTCAGCGAATGAATTAATTGCAGCAAAGCATTGTCAGGAGATTTCCCTTGTTCCGAACCATGCAACTGCTCCAACTTATGGAAAGCCTTTTCAATATCACTTTTGCCAATAGGCTTCAATAAATAATCCACACTGTTCACCTTGAATGCACGAAGAGCATATTCATCATAGGCTGTAGTGAAAATAATAGGGCAGGTAATATCTACATGACCGAAGATTTCAAAAGCTGATCCGTCAGCTAAATGAATATCCATAAAGATCATGTCCGGCACAGAGTGCATGGCAAACCAATCCAATACAGCTGCAATACTGTCCAAAGTAGCTTCTACTTCCACTTCCGGCTTTACTTCCTGTAACAAAGCTTTCAGGTTGCGAACCGCTGCTTTCTCATCTTCTATAATAATTACTTTCATGAGACACTCGATATTAAAGGAATACGTATGGTAAACTGCTCGTTTTCGCTGATTTGTATCTCTCGTTTGTAAAGCAAATGATAGCGTTTTGCAAGATTTGCCAGTCCTATGCCAGTTCCGGTAGTAGCAGTCAGTTTAGGCTGCACCGGATTGGCAACGATTAATTCTTCCCCTTCGGTATAAATACGGATATTCAATGGATGCCTGTCGCTTATTTCATTATGTTTCACTGCATTCTCTATCAGCATCTGAACTGCCATAGGAGGCAAATAATAATTGGCATATTTATTATCAATACAAATATCAAAAGAGAGATTATCTTCAAAGCGCATCTTCAACAAAAAGATATAGGCCGACACAAATTCTATTTCATCCTTCAAAAACACACTTTTCGAATCATTTCCCTGCAAGGTGTATCGCAAAACACGGGAAAGTTCCTGAATGTATTCCTGTGCTTTATCCTGATCTTCACGTACCAGTGACCGAAGAGTATTCAGAGAGTTAAAAAGCATGTGCGGATTCAATTGATTCTTCAAAGCCTCATATTGGTTCAGGATATTCTCGGCCTGCAACTGCTGGTTTTCTATAACAACTTCCTGCTGGCGCCGGATGAGATAGGATATATAGCAACTTCCCGATACGGTACAGGTTATTATAAAATCACGCAGAGGATGCAGATAATGATGTACCATGGCATCAATGGCCGGAATATCGAAAGTGTGATGAAAGAATACAAAACATTTCCCTAACAAGCTGCTTAAAATCCAAGTCAGTATCAATGACAATATCATCTTCTGCCAGGTGATTTTTACAGCCGGCTGATTAAAGTGGAATAGTAAGGTATTCACCTCAAACAGAATCACAAGAGAAATAAAAGTGAAAAACACTTCGCTTACCACATCAGCAGGTCTCATGCCCGGAAACAGTGTCTGACTCTCGAAGACATCAAAGAGAGAAACCAATTCCGGAAAATGAATTAATGTTGCCACGGAAATGGAAACGATAAGTATGAACAGTGTATACCGGTTTTTCATGCTTGCAGTATTTTACATACAAAGATACATTTTATTCTATCACATCCTTATTTTTTCAAAGATAAGGAATCTTACTTTTCAGCAGAAGCCTGCTCTTTCATAATCCTTGCTGTGACGTACATACCGGGACGGAATTGGCTGTCCACAGTATCTACTCTGGCATAGACTTCAACAGAACGTGTATCTTCATCCACTTTCTGCCCGATAGATATCAAAGTAGCCTTAAATACAATTTTGCCCATTCCGTTTACACGAAATTGTACCGGATTTCCCACTTTCATATCTGCCAAATCCTTTTCATAGGTTGTCAATCTGAGTAAAGTCCGGCTTTTATCTACTATTTCACAAAGAGCATCTCCTACATTCATATATTTACCGACATTCATTTTCACATCTGCCACATAACCACTGATCGGAGCTTTAATCTGCAAAAAAGGTTGAATCCCCTCCTTTAGCAAGACTTCAGGTTCAACTTCCAGTAATTTCAACTGTGCAGCTGCCGCTTCTACACGGCTCTTCATTGAAAGGTAATCTGCCTTGCTTTGCTGAAGTTTCTTTTGGGAGGCAGCTTGTTCGGCAGAAAGAGCTTGTTGGCGAAGATATTCTGCTTCCAGAAACTCAGCCTGTGCATGACTGTCCAGATATGTCTGTTGTAAAGTTATAAAGTCGGGATTTTCCAGAGTAGCCAATACACTCCCTTGTCGGACTGGTTCGCCGGGCAACAAAGAAGTACTCTTAATAACCCCGCCCATCGTAAGTGAAACTGTCGCCATCCGTTGCGGAGGAATAACCATTGTACCGTTAAATGACACCTGATTGGGTTTAGAAGTAGCTGAGGTAATAGCATCTACCTGAATGCTATCTGTCACGTTTTCTACTACGGCAATAGCGGTAGCCTCTTCTGCCGGTTGGACTTCTTTGTTCTCGCCGCATGCCGTCAGCACCAGCAGAATTAAGGGGAAAGTTATCTTTTTCATCGTCATCATTCTATTTAAAAAGTTCGTATTCAAGGGCTGCTATATTGTATTGATATACCGTTTCGAGGTATCCGCGACGAATGTCACGCGCCACATTAACGGCTTGTATAAATTCAGTTATATTAGTTTCGCTATGTTGCAACTGCAGGTTAGCCACTTTCAACAGTTCATCCGCTTCTTTCAATGCCGATGTTGTATAATAGCGCAAACTTTCAGACTGGCGGCGCAAACTGGCAACAGCTTCCGAAACCTTGTTATATAGATTCTGTGTATTAGTCTCAGCTTCAGTTCTTGCTATGACGGCAGCCACTTTCGCCTGCTTTATCTTGCTGCGCCGCGGCAAGAAGTAAACCGGAAAGGAAACTCCAACCATCCACGAATTCAATCCTTTCAGTGGAAGTATATCCTGACGTACGTAACCGAAGGACAGTTCAGGGAAAAATCGGCTTCGCTCCACATTCAGTTGTGCTTTGGCCTCATTAGCCTGACTCTGAAAATAATTCAGGTGAACTTCCGAAAAAGAAGACGCCTGATAATCTGCCGGAAACTGCACCAATGCCGCATCTGCCGGAACCAATGGCCGATCTGCATAACAGACCCAATTCAGGCGTGACAAAGCCAGTTTTTCTTCTTCCTGTGCCTGAAAAAGGCGATTCTTCATATCCGCTGCCATACTGGTGGTCATGTTTTTCTCTAGCAGGGTTATTTCTCCCTGTTGATAGCGCAACTCCCCCATGCGCTGCAATTGCTCGGCCAATTTGTTCTGGTCATTGTATAAAACACGAAGATTGCAAGCATACAGATAATATGCCCATGCACGCTTCACTTCTGCCACCACTTCTTTTTCAACAATCTGCCGATAGAAAGTCCCCGTTTCAACCTGCCTGTTCACCAAGGCATTCTTATAAAAAGGAGTCAACAGAGAGCCTAATCCCTGGGTCACTTCCCACTGCTTGTCTTTTCTAAGTTCACCATTCAATTGTCCCCATGAATAGTTCATCTCGGTAGGAGATAATTCCAACACTTCTCCCCTGCCCGCCTTTACCTGGCGAATTGCGGCAGAAGCTATTTTCAGCCGGGGGTGATTCTGCTTTGCCAGTTCTATGGCCTGATCCATTGTCACTTTCTCCTGAGCTTTCGCCGTAAAGGGCAACATAACAGCCAACAACAGGAAGAAGAACAAGAACTTTTTCGCAGAGAAACGGCGTTTCCATACCACTGTATAGCTTACAATCTGATAGAAAACAGGAATAATAAGCAGTGTCAATACAGTAGATACAATCAGCCCGCCAATAACTACAGTAGCCAACGGACGCTGCACTTCGGCGCCGGCCGAGGTGGCAATGGCCATAGGAACAAATCCCAAAGAAGCAACCAGCCCTGTCAAGAAGACAGGCCGCAACAGATGAGCGGTTCCACGGGCAATCACCCGTCTGGTAGAAAGAGCATGCATAGTTTCTTTTCTTATATCATTAAAGTGATTAATCATTAAAATACCATTGAGAACTGCTACACCGAAGAGCGCTATGAAGCCTACTCCTGCCGAAATACTGAATGGAAGACCGCGCAGCCATAGTGCCAGAATACCGCCAATCAATGAAAGAGGCACGGTAGAGAACACCACCAATGTGTAAGTAACATTCTTGAAAGCGAAAAACAATAGCAACAGAATCAGCATCAAAGCTACCGGTACAACCACCAACAAAGTATTGATGGCATTCTGCAAATTCTCAAATTGTCCGCCATATTCGAAATAGTATCCGGGCTTCAATTGAATATTTTTATCCAGCGTCTTCTGTATATCCTGCACTACTTGCTGAATATCCGCTCCACGCACATTGACCCCGATTACAATACGACGTTTGGTTGCATCCCGGTTAATCTGTAACGGACCATTCACCAAATCAATGGTAGCTACCTCACTGACCGGTATCTGAATGCCTTCATTGGAACGGACAAAGAGTTTATCCAGATTCAAATCAGCCACTTTATCCTGATCCAGACGAACCACCAAATCAAAACGACGCTCATTCTCAAAGACTACTCCACTTGCCTCTCCGGCATAGGCTGTACGAATAATAGTATTCAATTCTTCTATATTGATACCATAGCGGGCAATCTTTCCACGATTATACTTTACTACCAATTGAGGCAACCCCATTGTCTGTTCTACAATCACATCCGATGCCCCGGGTACCTTTTCTACAAAAGCTGCAGCCTCTTTTGCCTTCTGATAGAGTTCATGTGTGTCTTCTCCATAAAGTTTAACGGCAATATCTGCTTTGGCTCCTGTCATCAACTCATTAAAACGAAGTTGGATAGGTTGGGAGAAATTAAACTCTGCACGGTCAGATAACGGTTCAAGAGCCTCTTTCATCTTCTCTACCATCTCGGCGCGACTGGCAGCACTGGTCCACTCCTTGAAAGGCTTCATGACAATCATTACGTCGGCATCTTCCACTGCCATCGGGTCTGTCGGAACTTCCGCCGTACCTATTTTGGCTACCACATGTTTTATTTCCGGGAGTTTATCCATCAGGAGTTTCTCCGCTTCATTGGATACTTCGATGCTTTCGCTCAACGAACTGCCGGCCGGAAGCGTCATCTGCATGGCAAAATCCCCTTCATCCAACGTAGGAATAAACTCCGCTCCCAGACGGGTGAAAAGAAAGAGAGAAATAACCAGAGCCACAAACGCAGTTGCAACAGTTTGCCACTTAAAGCGCAAGCAGAATGACAAGGCACGGGCATAGAGTTTATTCAGTGCTTCAAAGAATTTATCAGCAAAAGTC
>OGLJ01002074.1_pt1 | contig 13790 bp, 10 predicted proteins | sample 1572801 | NCBI WGS metagenome assembly OGLJ01 (sample SAMEA2581877, study PRJEB24529) | metagenome | biome: Human gut stool | place: China | collected 2011
ACGGCGGCGTGGTCAACTCCAGCCGCGGCATCCTGCTGGCCTACAAGAAGCAGCCCGGCGTTGCCTTTGACGAGGCTGCCTACAACGAGTGCGTGCGTATGCGGGAGGATATTCAGGGTGAATGCAACAAGCTGTAATCTGACGGTCCTGCGTCAGGAAACCGTCGCAGAGGATATTATGCGCCTTACGGTCCAGTGGCAGGACCGCAGCCGCGAGCCCCACGCCGGGCAGTTTTACATGCTGCGCGCCTGGGCCGCGGATGCCACGCCGATTCTTTCCCGCCCCATCAGCGTTGACGACTTTGACAACCAGACCGGCGCACTGACCTTCCTGTATCAGGTCAAGGGCGAGGGCACCCACAAGCTGGCCGCGCTGAAAAAGGACGATACGCTGACCGTGACCGGCCCCTGCGGCAACGGCTTTGACACTGCCGCACTGGCCGGGCAGTACAAGCGCATTGCCGTGGTCGGCGGCGGCATCGGCACCGCGCCGCTGCTGCTGCTCTGCAAGGAGCTCTGCCGCGCAGGCGTGCGCCCCGACCTGTTCGTGGGCTTCCGCGACACGACCTACGGCATGGACCGCTTTGTGCCCTGGTGCCGCGACATCTACGCCGCAACCGACTCCGGCAAGGAGGGACACCACGGTCTGGTCACCGACCTGCTGGACGTGAGCAAGTACGACATTGTGCTGACCTGCGGCCCCATGGTCATGATGCGCGGCGTGGCTAAGCTCTGCGCCGCCGCTGGCGTGCCCTGCCTGGCCAGCCTTGAAAAGAAGATGGCCTGCGGTCTGGGCGCGTGCCTGGGCTGCACCTGCCATACGAAAATCGGCCCGGTCACCGTCTGCAAGGACGGCCCGGTCTTTAACGCACAGGAGGTGTTTGACTGATGGCAGACCTGCATGTTGATTTTCTCGGCAAGCGGCTGGCCGGGCCGGTCATCGCGGCCAGCGGCACCTTCGGCTTCGGCCCCGAGTACGCGGGCATTGAGGATCTGCGCGTGCTGGGCGGCATCTCCGGCAAGGGGCTGACCCTGAACGGCCAGCCCGGCAACGAGGGTGAGCGCCTCTACGAGACGCCGTCGGGCCTGATGAACTCCATCGGCCTGCAGAACCCCGGTGTGCAGCACTTTATCGACCACGAGCTGCCTGCCATGCGCCGGTGCGGCACCACCGTCTGGGCGAACCTCGGCGGCCACACGATTGAAGAAAACGTCGAGGGTGTGCAGATGCTCTGCGCCGCGGGCGTGGATTTTATTGAGCTGAACATCAGCTGCCCCAACGTCAAGCAGGGCGGTCTCGCGTTCGGCATCCGCGCGGCAGACGCCGGCGAGGTCGTCAGCGCGGTGCGCAAGGTCTGCACCGTGCCGCTCATCGTTAAATTGAGCCCGCAGGCCGAAAGCATCCCCGAGATGTGCAAGGCCGTTGAGGCTGCCGGCGCGGACGCCATCAGCCTGTGCAACACCTTCCAGGCGTGCGCGATTGATCTGGAAAAGCGCCGTCCCGTGTTCAACAACACGTTTGCGGGCCTGTCCGGCCCGGCGGTGCGTCCCATCGCCCTGCGCATGGTCTGGCAGGCCGTGGGGGCCGTCAGCATCCCCGTCGTAGGACTGGGCGGCATTCTGACGGGCAAGGACGCCCTGGAGTTCATCATGGCCGGTGCAGCGGCGGTACAGGTCGGCACCGCGAACTTCCTGGACCCGAAGGCCTGCACCCGCATTACGAACGAGATCGGCCAGTGGATGGACGCCCACGGCGTCAAGACGCTGGATGAGATCAGAGGGTGCGCACGGTAAATCACCGGCTGCCTTCCCCTCAGGGGGAAGGTGCCCGAGGGCGGATGAGGGGAGAGTCCCCGCAATAGCCCGTTCACGGGCTATGACGGCAAGCCCGGCCCTCATCAGTCGGCGGGCGGGCCGCCGACGGCTTCCCCCGCGGGGGAAGCCGCCCCACCATATACATTTTGCTTGCATTTTTATACAAAATATGCTACTATAAGTTGAATAACATACAGGAGGAACAAATTATGGCACGCGAAGCACTTGAAGTTTTAAAGGAATGTGAAGCATTTTTAGAGGGGCACTTCCTGCTTTCCTCCGGGCGCCACTCCGGCGCTTACTGCCAGATGGCATTTCTGCAGCAGTACCCCGACAAGGCCGCCGAGGTCATGGCCCCGGTTGCCGAGAAGCTCAAGGAGCTGAACATTGACGTCGTGGTCGGCCCTGCCATGGGCGGCATCGTCTACGCCTACGAGCTGGGCCGCCAGATGGGCAAGCGCGCCATCTTCACCGAGCGCGTCGACAACGTCATGACCCTCAAGCGCTTCAGGATCAACCCGGGTGAGCGCTGCATCATCGCAGAGGACGTCGTCACCACCGGTGTTTCCAGCCTCGAGACCAAGCGCGTCATCGAGGAAAACGGCGGCATCTGCGTGGGCATTGCCTGCGTCGTGGACCGCACCCGCGCCGAGGCCCCGTCCCCGATCCCCATCGTCGCCAGCGCCCTCAAGCTCGACCTGCCCAACTACGCCCCCGAGGAATGCCCCATCTGCAAGGAGGGCAAGCTGCCGCTGGTGCACCTGGGCAGCCGCAAAATGAAGGAAGCTGCGAAGCAAACCCTGTAAAAGATAGGAGATAGGAGATGGGTACAATTTGCCTTTTCTCCTCTCTCCTCACTCCATATCTTAAATGTAAAGTGAGAGGCTACCAACTATGCAGGCATATCTGATATTGGCCAATGGCCGGGTGTTCCGCGGCGTCAGCGTAGGCTGCCCCGGTACCACCATCGGTGAGGTCGTCTTTGCAACCGGTATGGTCGGCTTTGAGGAAACCCTGACCGACCCCAGCTACTACGGCCAGATCATCACCCAGACCTATCCGCTCATCGGCAACTACGGCATGAACAGTGAGGATGTCGAGAGCACGAAGATTTGGGCCAGGGGCTACATTGTGCGCGAGGCGTGCAAGACCCCGTCCAACTTCCGCAGTGAGGAAACGCTGGATGCCTTCCTGAAAAAGAACGGCATCATCGGCATTGAGGGCATCGACACCCGCAGCCTGACCCGCACCCTGCGGGAGAGCGGCGTTATGAACGGCGCGATCACCACCGAGTTCGACCCCGACGCCGAGCCCGAGAAGAAGGCCGCGCTGCTGCCCGAGATCGCCGCCTACGCCGTTGTCGACGCCGTCAAGGCCGTCACCTGCCGCGAGGCCGTGACCTATGAGCCGACGGCTGCCGGTGCATGGGGTGACACGCCGCTGCACGTAGCGCTGCTCGACCTGGGCTGCAAGAACAACATTGTGCGCTGCCTGCAGAAGCGCGGCTGCCGCGTGACCGTGCTGCCCGGCACGACCACCGCCGCCGAGCTGGCCGCCCTCAACCCCGACGGCCTCATGCTCTCCAACGGCCCCGGCGACCCGGCCGAGAACGTGGAAATCATCGCGAACATCCGTGAAATGCTGAGCACCGGCATCCCGACCTTCGGCATCTGCCTGGGCCACCAGCTGACCGCCCTGGCCGCCGGTGCCAAGACCTGCAAGCTGAAATACGGCCACCGCGGCGCCAACCAGCCCGTCACCACCCCGGCCAAGCAGCGCACCTTTATCACCAGCCAGAACCACGGCTACGCCGTTATGGCGGACACCCTGCCCGAATCCGTCGGCCAGATGAGCTACTTCAACGCCAACGACGGCACCTGTGAGGGCGTCGACTACTTGAAATGGAACTGCTTCACCGTGCAGTTCCACCCCGAGGCCAACGGCGGCCCCAAGGACACCGAATTTCTGTTTGACCAGTTCGTCAGCCGTATGCTGGCCGCGAAAGGAGTAATCAACAATGCCTAAAGACCCGCGTATCAAAAAGGTACTGGTCATCGGCTCCGGCCCCATCATCATCGGTCAGGCGGCAGAGTTTGACTACTCCGGCACGCAGGCCTGCCGTGCGCTGAAATCCGAGGGCGTCGAGACCGTCCTCGTCAACTCCAACCCCGCCACCATCATGACCGACCCCGACATTGCCGATCATGTTTATATTGAGCCGCTGACCGCCGAGGTCATCGAGCGCATCATCGAGAAGGAGAAGCCCGACGCCATCCTGCCGAACCTGGGCGGCCAGATGGGCCTGAACCTGTCGATGGAGCTGGCCCGCAACGGATTTTTGGACCGCAGCGGCGTCCGCCTGCTGGCCTGCAAGCCCGACACGATTGACCGCGCCGAGGACCGCCAGCTGTTCAAGGACACGATGGAAAAGCTGCACCAGCCCATCATCCCTTCTAAGGTTGTGGAAGATCTGGACGACGCGCTGGACTTTGCCGAGGTCATCGGCTACCCCGTCATCGTCCGCCCCGCCTTCACGATGGGCGGCACCGGCGGCGGCATCTGCGAGGACCGCGAGAAGCTGCACGAAATTGCCACGAACGGTCTGCGCCTGTCCCCGATCCATCAGATCCTCGTAGAGAAGTGCATTTCCGGCTGGAAGGAAATCGAGTACGAGGTCATGCGTGACTCCAAGGGCAACGTCATCACGGTCTGCAACATGGAGAACCTTGACCCCGTCGGCATCCACACCGGCGACTCCATCGTCGTCGCGCCCAGCCAGACCCTGTCTGATAAAGAGTACCAGATGCTCCGCACCGCCGCGCTGGACATCATCACCGAGCTGGGTATCGAGGGCGGCTGCAACTGCCAGTTTGCCTTGAAGCCCGACAGCTTTGAGTACGCGGTCATTGAGGTCAACCCCCGTGTGTCCCGCTCCTCCGCGCTGGCCTCCAAGGCGACGGGCTACCCGATTGCCAAGGTCGCGACCAAGATCGCGCTCGGCTACACGCTGGACGAGATCACGAACGATGTCACGGGCGAGACCTGCGCCTGCTTTGAGCCGGCCCTCGACTATGTCGTCGTCAAATACCCGAAGTGGCCGTTCGATAAGTTCGTCTACGCCGACAAGTCTCTGGGCACCCAGATGATGGCCACCGGCGAGGTGATGAGCATCGGCAACAGCTTCGAGGCTGCCATGATGAAGGCCGTTTCCTCCATCGAGCTGGGCATGGACACCCTGACCCACAAGCCCTTTGAGGAGCTGACCGATGACGAGATCGTGGCCCACATGCATGTTCAGGATGCCGAACGCGTGTTCTGCGTGTACGAGGCCCTCAAGCGCGGCATCGACCACCAGACCATCTACCGCATCACCAAGATCGACTGGTGGTTCCTGGACAAGATGCAGCATCTGGCAGATCTGGAAAAGGGTCTGGCACAGTGCAACGGTGTGCTGTCTCTGGAGCAGTACAAGACTGCCAAGAAGTACGGCTTCCAGGATAAGACCATCCGCCGTCTGGCACAGGTGGACACCCTGCCCGTGGAGAACTACCGCGCCGGCTTCAAGATGGTGGATACCTGCGCTGCCGAGTTCTCTGCCAACACCCCCTACTTCTACTCCACCTACGACGGCGACAACGAGGCTGCAAGCTTCATCGCCGAGAAGGAAGCCGAGACCGCTGCCAAGGGCGAGCCTAAAAAGAAGAAGGTGCTGGTCTTTGGTTCCGGCCCCATCCGCATTGGTCAGGGCATCGAGTTCGACTACTGCTCTGTGCACTGCGTGTGGACTCTGAAAAAGAACGGCTGCGAGGCCATTCTGGTCAACAACAACCCCGAGACCGTCTCTACCGACTTTGATACCGGCGACCGCCTGTATTTCGACCCGCTGAACCCGGAGAGCGTGGACAACATCATTGCCACCGAAAAGCCGGATGCCTGCGTGGTGCAGTTCGGCGGACAGACCGCCATCAAGCTGGCCAAGCACATGGACGAGATCGGCCTGCCCATTCTGGGCACCCCGGCGGACGCCATCGACGAGGCCGAGGACCGCGAGCGCTTTGACGAGCTGCTGGAGCGCTGCGGCATCCCCCGCCCGGAGGGCCGCACCGTCTTTACGCTGGACGAGGCCCTGCAGGCCGCGCAGGAGGTCGGCTATCCCGTCCTGATGCGCCCGTCCTACGTTCTGGGCGGCCAGAACATGATCGTCGCCTACAACTCCGCCGATGTCATCGAGTACATGGGCGTTATCACGAAGCACGTTGACATGAGCCATCCCGTGCTGATGGACAAGTATATCCTGGGTACCGAGTGCGAGGTCGACGCCATCTGCGACGGCACCGATTATCTGGTGCCCGGCATCATGCAGCAGGTCGAGCGCACGGGCGTGCACTCCGGCGACTCCATCTGCGTCTACCCGCCGTACACCTTCAGCCAGAAGGTCATTGACACGCTGGTCGATTACACGGGCCGCTTTGCCCGCGAGCTGAAGGTCGTGGGCCTGGTCAACGTGCAGTATGCCGTCCAGAATGATCGTGTCTACGTCATCGAGGTCAACCCCCGCTCGTCCCGTACCGTGCCGTACATCTCCAAGGTCACCGGTGTGCCGATGGTCGACCTGGCCGTGCGCTGCACGCTGGGCGAGAAGCTCAAGGACATGGGCTACGGCACCGGCCTGTGGCGCAACGGCAAGAGCCCCTACTACGCCGTCAAGGTGCCCGTATACAGCTTCTTAAAGCTGCACGGCGTTGACACGATGCTCGGCCCCGAGATGAAGTCCACCGGTGAGGTCCTGGGCATTGCGCCCTCCTTCCACGAGGCGATGATGAAGGGCCTGGTCGCCGCTGGCTACCAGTTCAAGACGCCCGGCCCCGGCTCCTGCGTCATCATCTCGGTCAAGGACAGCGACAAGGCCGAGGCCGCCGAGCTGGCCTGGAAGCTGCACGACTACGGCTACAAGATCTACGGCACGCCCGGCACCGCCAGGTTCCTGAACAGCGAGATGGTGCCCTGCAGCGTAGTGCGCCAGATGAGCGGCGCGCGCCCCAACGTCATCGACCTGCTGGAGAGCGGTCTGGTGGATTACATCATCTCGACGAGTCCGCATGGCCGCGACCCGCACCGTGACTCCGTCAAGTTCCGCCGCAAGTCAACGGAGCTGTCCATCCCGACCATCACGGCCATGGACACTGCCCGCGTCCTCGTCGATGCCCTGCGCGGTGACCATGACATCAGCCAGATGGAGCTGGTGGACATTGCGAACCTGCACCGCGAAGCGGCGAAAGGGGAATAAGTAAGCAGCAAACAAACCGCGTCCGCAAGGATGCGGTTTTTGTTTTTTCTTGACCCTTCTGCGAGGGGGCTCCGCCCGCAGGCGGTGGGGGAGAGAACCTTTTCCCCGGTGACTACGACTACATCAGGCAGGGCCGCGGGCACAACGTCTGCCTGGCCGTCAACCGCGACGGCGCAGAGCAGGCCGTGGACGTCTGCTTTGACCCGACCTGCCGCCCCGGCGGGCGACTTCTCGCTGACCTTTGACGGCGGGCTGACGCTGGCTTATGCCGATGCGGACCGCACCTGCTACCTGACCTTCACCGACGACGCCATGTCCGGGGGCCGCACCAGCCGGTACGTCAAGCTGGATGCGCCCTGCCGCCGCCCGCATGGGACTGTAAGACTTTGCCCGTCCAGAATATTTTTGCATGGAACGTGCATTTTTTGCCAAATGTCACTTTTTGACGAGATGATCGCGAAAATTTTATAGTTTTTGCCGAAAAACGTTTGATTTCCGAAAAAACTCTTGATTCTGCGCACAATTTTCTCTATAATAATAGCGTAATAATACCGGGCAATTGTGTGCCTATAAGGATAGGAGTTAAAAATATCATGACGAGATCTCAGTTGATTACCAAGGTTGCCAACGACACCAACATGACCGCTGCTGAAGTTGAGAAGGTTATGGACGGCATCTTCGGCACCATCGGCGATGTCCTCAAGAGCGGCGACAAGGTCACCATCGCAGGCTTTGGCCGCTTCGAGATGCGTGAGCGCCAGACCAAGAACTTCACCAACCCCAAGACCAAGGTCACCAGCAAGCTGGAGCCGACGGCCATCCCCGGCTTCAAGGCCAGCGGCCGCCTGAAGGAAAAGGTCTCCGGCTGATTTCGTCTGTATTGATATGATTTGGAAGGACCCGCGGAAATGCGGGTCCTTTTTGCGTCTAAGCCTCCCTTGTCAAAGGGAGGTGGCCCGCAGGGCCGGAGGGCTTCCGACGGGCTTTCCGGGTAACCTCAACACCCCTGCGGCGGCATGCCCTCACCCCGCCGGGTCATGTGCGGCCACCGCAAGCCTCCCGGGTCGTCGAGGACGCCGGCCCCTACAGCAGCAAAAAACGGAGCGCCGCATTTTCATACGGTGCTCCGTTTTTATTTTTTCAAAATTACAGATGAATATGCCGCGGCACGCCGTTGATGTAGATCGGCGACAGCTCGGCCTGGATGAGCGGGCGGGCGTAGCGCTCGAACTTCTCGTTGACGTGCATCCCGTCCTCGGTGATCCAATCGGCGGGGACCTTCTTCTCAAAGTTCGCGACCTTCGTCACATCGACCATCTCGGTCTCTACGCGGTAGGGCTGGTCGCTCAGGCGCTTGATGGCGGCCATCTTGGCGGTCTCGCCGCGCATGGCGGCCTCCACCGCTGCGCCGCCGACCTGGTAGGCCTCGGTCACATCGGTGCGGCTGGCCAGATGGCTGGCACAGCGCTGCAGCGTAGAAAACTCGATAGCGCGGGTCTTGCAGCCTAGGCGGACGCGGATCAGGTCCGCCAGATAGCGGCTCGTGCCGCTCAGGATGGCCTTGTGGCCGAAGGCATCCAGCTGACCTGCCGTGGAGACCAGATCGCACAGGAAAACGCCGTCCTTGTTCTTGACGCCCTCGCTGACCGCGATAATAACATTGTGGCGCTCTTTTTCCAGCTCGGCCACGCGCTTGAGGAACGCCTCCTCGTCAAAGGGGCACTCGGGCAGCAGGATCAGGTCTGGGCCGTTGCAGTCCGGACCGGCAGCCAAACTGGCGGCAGCAGCCAGCCAGCCGGTGTGGCGGCCCATGATCTCTGCCACCGTCACGCTGCGCAGGTCGTAGACGCTGGAATCGCAGATGACCTCCTTCAGGATCGTGGCGATGTACTTCGCCGCGCTGCCGTAGCCGGGGGTGTGGTCGGTCAGCATCAGGTCATTGTCAATGGTCTTGGGCACGCCGATAAAGCGGATCTCGCTGTTGACGGTCTTGCCGTAGGCGCTCAGCTTGGAGATCGTGTCCATCGAGTCGTTGCCGCCGATGTAAAACACCGCGCCGATGTCGTTCTGCTGGAACAGCTCAAACAGCTGCACAAACGGCTTCTCGTCAACGGTGGGGTCGGGCAGCTTGTGGCGGCAGCTGCCCAGAAAGCTGGACGGCGTGCGCTTGAGCAGCTCAATGTCCATTTTGTCGCCCAGCACGGTGTCCAGATCGATGAGCTTGCCCTCAAGCACGCCCTCGATGCCGTACTGCATCCCGTAGACATGGGGTGCGCCGCAAGCCTTGGCGGTCTCATAGACGCCCGCCAGACTGGAGTTGATGACGGCAGTCGGGCCGCCCGACTGACCAACCAGAACGTTTTTCATAAATTTACCTCTCGTGTATTTTATTGTAATTTCACAATACGTATTTTTCTATAGCCGCTGCCACACCGTCATGATTGTTGTCATCCGTCGTGACATCGGCAATTTTCCTGATGTCGTCGGTGGCGTTGCCCATGGCCACCCCCAGACCCGCCGCTTCGATCATCGCGCGGTCATTGCCGGAGTCGCCCACGGCCATCGTCTGCGCACGGGTCAGGCCCAGGTGTGCCGCCAGCGCCAGCAGACCGCTGCCCTTCGTCACGCCGGGGGCGTTGACCTCCATGTTGCGGGGCAGGCTGGACGTCAGCTCCACGCCGGGGCAGGCGGCCTCGATGGCACGCCAGGCGGCGTCGCGCTCGGCCTCGTCGTGGTAGATCATGCTGTACTTTTCGATCTCGTGCGCGTGGGTGCGCAGCGTCGCGTGCATGTCGTCTACCTCAATGCGGGTCGTGCGGAAGTAGCTTTTCAGGTTTTCGGGCACCACATCCATGTGGTTCTCGGCGTTTGCGCGGGTCGTGTAGCTTTTGCCGCCGATGAAAATGCTCATCATGCCGCCGCCCTGCTCAAGAAGATCGTAAATTTTCAATGCCTGCTCGGTCCTGAACGGCTGGTTCACCAGCTGTTCGCCCGTTGTCAGGTCAACGACGCTGGCTCCGTTGGAGGTCAGCGCGTACCGCACGCCGGGGATGGACGTGAACGCCGCGGGGATGCCGCTGGCTGTACGCCCGGTGGCGGGCAGCACCGCCACGCCGCGTGCACAGGCTGCGCGGATAGCCGCCAGCGTGCGCGGGGTGATCTCTTTTTTATCGTTGAAAACTGTCCCGTCAAGGTCCAACGCCACAAGGCGGATGTCCTTCATACCTTCACACTCCTTTATCTGATTTATTGTACCGCAAAACCCGCGCGATTGCAAGCCGCGCGCGGGTGTGCTAGAATAGTGTTACAGTAAATCTTTGGAAAAGAGGCGGTAAAATGCCCGTACTACGCACCAAAACCAGCCGTATGTGGCTGCCCGACGCCCTGCGCGGGCTGGCGCTGCTAAACATGCTGGCCTACCACGCCATGTACGACTGGGTGTATGTGTTCGGCCACGAAAGCAGCTGGTACAACATCTGGGCCCCCGGCTGCCATGTGTGGCAGCAATATATTTGTTGGAGCTTTATTCTGCTATCGGGGTTCAGCTTCCCGCTGGCAAAGCGGCCCGCAAAGAACGGGCTGATCGTGGCGGGCTGCGCGGCTGTGCTGACGTTTGTGACCGCGGTGTTCATGCCGTCGGAGGCGATCTGGTTCGGCGTTCTGCACCTGAACGCTGCCGCCGTGCTGCTGACCTGCCTGGTCTATCCGCTTTTGCAGCGCCTGCCCGCGGGCGCGTGCCTGGCGGCGTCTGCGGCGCTGTTTGCGCTGACGAACCAGCTGCCCTACGGGTATCTCGGCTTTGAGGATTTGCGGCTCTGTGCGGTGCCTGCGGGGCTGTACCGGGCCAACCTGTTCTGGCTGGGCCTGCCCGACCTGACAAGGTTCACGTCGGCGGATTATTTCCCCGTAGTGCCGTGGGTGTTTTTGTTCTGGTGCGGGGTGTTTCTGGCGCGGCTGTGGCGTCCCGGCAGGGGAGAGCCGCCTGTTGTTTTGCGCCCGCTGTGTGCCGTGGGGCGGAACACACTGCTCGTCTATATGCTCCACCAGCCGGTGATTTACGGCGTGCTTTGGGTGGGGCATGCGGTGATGGGACGGTGACGAGTGGCAGCGCAAGGCCCGTCGAAATCCCCCAGTCCGCTAGCGCGGCCAGCCCCCTTTGACAAGGGGGGCGGGGGCGCTTGGCGGCGCGCAACGAGCGCCGCCAGTTTGCTACGCAAACCCGCTCGTGCGGTTGTTTGCCCCGCAGGGGCAAACATTGCTCGCTCCCCAGTTTCGCTGCGCTCAACTGTGGCCCCGCGCTCGCAACCCCGCAACACCCGAATTTCAAATCGGAGCAGAGGACGCGGGCGTTAAGAACGAAAAGTAATACTGCTTTCGTTTAGCCCGCGTCCTCTGCGACCTCCTCTTTGGGAATCCAAGGGGCGTGCAGCCCCTTGGTCGCGGGTCCGCTGCGTCGAAACAGCGGCAGTTTTCTTTGCAAGCTTTCTTTTGCTGCCAAAAGAAAGCGAGTTCCCGGGAGGCAGCCGTTAATCCTTCAGCCTCCCGTAAATATGAACAATATAAAAATTTTCATTTTAGCGAAAATTGTTGTTGACAGGCAGGGGGTCAATATAGTATAATCTTTTTTACTGGTTAATAGTATTTGACCGGCAAACTCCTGTCTCAGGTCAAGGGAGGGAAGAAGATGTCGGAGATCCGTGTCAAAGAGGGCGAGTCCCTCGAGAGCGCTCTGCGCCGTTTTAAGCGCAGCACTGCTCGCAGCGGCGTGTTAGCTGAGGTCCGCAAGCGCGAGGCTTATGAGAAGCCTTCCGTTAAGCGCAAGAAGAAGTCCGAGGCTGCCCGCAAGCGCAAGTTTAAGTAAGGTATCTTACAACGAACGACTGTGCAGGTTCGCGTTACGCGCGGGCCTGCACTTTTATTTTACGTGCAGGCGTCGGTGCGGCGGGGTGAGGGCACCCCGCCCTACGTCCTGCGGAATTGTGCATCGTAGGGCGGCATGCCCTCATGCCGCCGCTGGCCGCTGCCGTAACCACTCATTACCCTTATAAAGGTCACCACCATGATTCTAACCCCTGAATACATCTTCAAAACCATCGAGTGCATCCACCCGGATTTTCTCGCGGCACACGGCATCAAAGCCCTCGTGCTCGACGTGGATAACACCCTGACCGCTGACAACAGTCAGGTGCTGGAGCACACCGTGCAGGCGTGGCTGGACGAGATGCGCGCAGCCGGCATACGCCTGACCATCGTGTCCAACAATACGGCCAAGCGCGTGCGCCCCTTTGCCGAGCGCATCGGGCTGGACTGGGTGCCGCTGGCCTGCAAGCCGTTCACCATCGGCCTGCGGGTGGCGCGCCGCCGCCTGGGCTGCAAAAAGAGCGAAATGGCCATGGTCGGCGACCAGATCTTTGCGGACCGGATGGCCGCCGGGCTGTACGGCTGCCCGTGCCTCTACCTGATGCCCCGCACGAACCACGACAAGAACAAATTTGTGCTGTTAAAGCGCAAGTTTGAGCCGTACTGGATCGACAAATACTATCAGAAGGGCGGCAAGCTGTATGAATGATACCCCGCGCTTCGGCACAGCCGGTCTGGCCGACAGCTACACAGTCAAAAAGTTTGACCCCGCCGCCATCGCCGCCTACACGGCGGGCTTTGGCCTGACGGCATTTGAGTACCAGTGCGGGCGCGGCGTGCGGCTGGCCCACGACAAGGCCGCGGCGCTCGGTGCCGCCTGTGCCGAGCGGGACATTGCCCTGTCCGTCCACGCGCCGTACTACATCAGTATGTCGAGCCTCGAGGAGGACAAGCGGCTGCACAGCATCGACTACCTGCTGCAAAGCTGCGCCCTCGTCAAGGCGCTGGGCGGGCGGCGCGTCATCTTCCATTCCGGCTCCTGCGGCAAGCAAAGCCGGGAGGAGGCGCTGGAAAAGGCGCTGGATACGATGGCCCGCGCTGTCAAAGCCTGCGACGAGGCCGGGTTTGAGGACTGCATCCTCTGCCCCGAGACGATGGGCAAAGTCAACCAGCTCGGCACGCTGGACGAGGTGCTGGCTCTATGCGAGGTCGACCCGCGCATTACGCCCTGCATCGACTTTGGGCACCTGTACGCCCGCAGCTGCGGCGTGCAGTTTGCCGACGCCACCGCCGCCGCAGACTACGCCGCCCTGCTGGACACGCTGGCCGCGCGGCTGGGGGATGACCGCGCCGTGCATTTCCACGCGCATTTTTCCCGCATTGCCTACACCAAGGGCGGTGAGAAGTGCCATCTGACCTTTGCGGATACAGCGTTCGGCCCGCCCCACGCACCGCTGCTGGCGCTGCTCAAGGAGCGTCATTTGGCCCCGACGATCATCTGTGAATCCGCCGGGACCCAGGCCGAGGACGCCGCCGCGCTGGCCCAAGGGTACGCAGCGCTGTAAATTGGACAAAAAATATCAATTTTCCCGCAAAAAAGTCCGAACAGGACTTGCAAAATTGCTTTTCATCCTGTAAAATATAAACAGGTATGTATAATTTATTTATGGAGGAATTTCTATATGATTTCTGCAGGCGAATTCCGTAACGGCGTCACCTTCGAGCAGGACGGCCAGGTCCTTCAGGTCGTTGAGTTCCAGCACGTCAAGCCCGGCAAGGGCGCTGCCTTCGTCCGTACCAAGACCAAGAACGTCATCACCGGCTCTGTT
>OGLJ01002106.1_pt1 | contig 13592 bp, 10 predicted proteins | sample 1572801 | NCBI WGS metagenome assembly OGLJ01 (sample SAMEA2581877, study PRJEB24529) | metagenome | biome: Human gut stool | place: China | collected 2011
CCGCCTCTGGCGGACAGCGAGTGCGCTGCAGTCAGGCCGCAAACCCTTTTGTCAGAAAGTAATACTTTCTGACAGTCTAAAAGGCCGGCAGGCAAACTGCCCGCCGACCTGACTGTGCAGAAAACTCAGTGCTTGCGCGCGAGCACCCGCTCGATGCCGCGCACGACGCCGGCAGCATCCACGCCGTATTTGGCGAGAAGCTCGGTGTACTTGCCGGTCTCGGTGAACGTGTCGGGGATGCCGACAAACTCCGTCGGCGCAGCCGCGCCGCCCCATGCAAGCACCTCCGCTACGGCGCTGCCAAGGCCGCCGTAGATGTTGTGCTCCTCGGCGGTGACGATCGCACCCGTCTCCTGTGCGCAGCGCAGGATGAGCTCACGGTCGATGGGCTTGATGGAGTACATATCCACCACACGCACGGACACGCCGCGCTCAGCCATCTGCTCGGCCGCCTCGAGCGCCTTGTGCACAAGGATGCCGCAGGCGATGACGGTCACGTCCGTGCCGTCGCGCACGATTGCGCCCTTGCCGCACTCGAACTTCGTGTTCTCGTCATACAGATCCGGGTACACGTCGCGCGACAGGCGCAGGTACATCGGGCCGTAGGTGTCGACGGCGTACTTCGTCGCCCAGCGGGTGCTGGCCGCGTCCGACGGAACGAGCACGGTCATGTTCGGCAGCGAGCGCATGACGGCGATGTCCTCCGTGGCGTGATGCGTCGCGCCGTCGAGTGCGTCGGACATGCCGCAATAGGCGCCGCCGAACTTCACGTTCAGGTTGCCGTAGCACACCTGCGCACGCGCCGAGATGAGACCCAGCGTCGTGAGAAAGACCGTAAACGTGTTCACGAACGGGATCTTGCCGGTTGTGGAAAGGCCCGCCGCCGTGGCGACCATGTCAGACTCGGCAATGCCCATGTTGAAATGCCGCTCGGGGTGCGCCTTGGCGAAAATGCCGCTCTTGGTAGAGCCGGACAGGTCGGCATCGAGCACGACGATATTCTCATTGGTATCGCCGAGCTCGGCGAGCACAGTGCCGTATACTTCACGAATGGATTTTCCCATCAGACGTTCCCTCCCAGTTCCTGCATTGCCTGCGCGAATTCCGCGTCCGGAATGGCCTTGCCGTGCCAAGCGGCCTTGCCCTCCATAAAGGACACGCCCTTGCCCTTGACCGTGTCGGCCAGGATCACAGTCGGCACGCCCTTGCAGGCGGCGGCAGCGTCGAGCGCGGCATCCAGCGCGGTCAGATCGTGCCCGTCGCAGCGCAGCACGTTCCAGCCGAAGGCGCGCCACTTGCCGGGCAGGTCGCGCAGCGGCATGATCTCATCGGTCGTGCCGTCGAGCTGCACCTTGTTCCAGTCGACGATGGCGGTGAGATTGTCGAGGCCGAACTTCACGGCCGAGGCAGCCGCCTCCCAGACGGCGCCCTCATCGAGCTCGCCGTCGCCGAGCACGGCATACACGCGCGCGTCGGACTGATTGAGCTTCAGGCCGAGGGCGATGCCCTGCGCGGCGGCCAGGCCGATGCCCAGCGGGCCGGACGGCATGTCCACGCCCGGCGTGCGCATGCACGGGTGACCCTGCAGCGGGCTGCCGGTCTGGCGCAGCGTGTTCATGCTCTCGATGGGCAGAAAGCCCTTGCCGATCAGGTTGCGGTAGAGCATGGGCGCAGCGTGCCCCTTGCAGAGCACAAGGCGGTCGCGATTCGGGTCGTCGGGGTGCGCGGCGTCGACATGCATCCGCTGCTGGTACAGCAGCGTGAGGATCTCACAGGCAGACAGGCTGCCGCCCGGGTGGCCGGACTGTGCGCCGTGAATGGCCGTGAGTACGTCGATCCGATACTGACGGCAGAGCTCCTGGAGCTCAGCCGTGCGTTCCGGTGTCAAAGACATGGTAATTGTCCTCCTGTTTTGTGTTACATTATTAAGATACAACGACCGTATTTTGATGTCAACGGCACGAACTGGTTTTTTCGTGCCTTTTCCCTTGTTAATTTAATAATCGTTGCTTTCGCGCGGAACAATGGCTATAATTGAAAAGAATATATTTTGTTGTCTGCATCCCGCAGACCCATTCAGGAGGCGAGGTCAATGGACCCCAACAAGACGCTGAACATGACCATGCTCTGCGATTTTTATGAGCTGACGATGGGCAACGGCTATCTCGACCACAACATGCAGGATCGCATCACCTACTTCGATGTATTCTTCCGCAGCGTGCCCGACGACGGCGGCTACGCCATCGCCGCCGGTCTCGAGCAGATCATCGACTACATTCAGAACCTGCACTTCACCGACGAGGACATTGCCTATCTGCGCGGCCGGAAACTGTTCAGCGAGGCATTTCTGGACTATCTGAAAAACTTCCGCTTCACCGGCGACATCTGGGCCGTGCCGGAGGGCACGCCCGTGTTCCCGCGTGAGCCGCTGATCACGGTGCGCGCCCCGGCCATTCAGGCGCAGCTCGTGGAGACGTATCTGCTGCTGCAGATCAATCACCAGAGTCTGATCGCCACGAAGGCCAGCCGCATCTGCCGCGCCGCGCAGGGACGCACGGTGCTCGAGTTCGGCTCGCGCCGCGCGCAGGGCGCCGACGGGGCGATCCTCGGCGCGCGCGCCGCCTACATCGGCGGCTGCGCCGGTACCGCCTGCACGATCTCGGACGAGCTGTTCGGCGTGTTCGCCGGCGGCACGATGGCGCACTCCTGGGTGCAGATGTTCGACTCCGAGCTCGACGCCTTCCGTGCCTACTGCCAGACCTATCCCACCAACGCCACCCTGCTCGTGGATACCTACAACAGCCTGCAGTCCGGTGTGCCAAACGCCATCCGCGCCTTCAACGAGGTGCTCAAGCCGCTGGGCATCACGCGCTGCGGCATCCGCTTCGACTCCGGCGACATCGCCTACCTGACGAAAAAGGCGCGCAAAATGCTCGACGACGCCGGTTGGACCGACTGCAAGATCACCGTGTCCAACGCGCTCGATGAGCGCCTGATCGCGGGGCTGCTGCGGCAGGGCGCGCAGGTCGACAGCTTCGGCGTGGGCGAGCGGCTCATCACCGCGCGCAGCGAGCCGGTGTTCGGCGGCGTGTACAAGCTTGCGGCCGTCGAGGACGAGGACGGCAACATCATCCCGAAGATCAAGATCAGCGAAAACGTCGGCAAGATCACAAACCCGCACTTCAAGAAGGTCTACCGCTTCTACAGCAAGGACACCGGCATGGCCGAGGCGGATTACATCTGCCTGCATGATGAGGACGTGGACGACACGCAGCCGCTCGAGATCTGCGACCCCGACGCGACGTGGAAGAAGAAGGTGCTCACCGGCTTCACGGCGCGCGAGCTGCTCGTACCCGTCTTCCGCGGCGGCGAGCTCGTGTACCAGAAGCCCTCGCTCGATGAGATCCGCACCTACTGCGCCGAGCAGCTTGCGACCCTGTGGCCGGAGGTGCTGCGCTTTGACTACCCGCACAACTACTACGTCGACCTGTCGGAAAAGCTGCTGAAGATCAAGCTCGACCTGCTCAACGCCGGCGGAAAGTCGCAGGGCTGAGGCATGGAGGCCGCTTCCCGCCGTCAGGCGATCCTTGACCGGCTGCGCACGGCCGACCGTCCCGTGAGCGCGTCCGCGCTCGCCGCCGGGCTGAACGTCAGCCGCCAGATCATCGTGGGCGACATCGCGCTGCTGCGCGCAGGCGGCGCGGAGATCTCCGCCACGCCGCGCGGCTACGTGCTGCCGCGGGCGACCGACGGCATCACGCGCACCATCGCCTGCCGTCACACGCTGGCGCAGACCGGGCAGGAGCTCGACATCCTCGTGGACAACGGCTGCACCGTGCTCGATGTCATCGTTGAGCACCCGGTCTACGGCCAGCTCACCGGTCAGCTCCAGATCAGCAGCCGCTACGATGTGGAGCAGTTTCTCGCGCGCATCCGCGACAGCGACGCCGCACCGCTGAGTATGCTCACCGGCGGACTGCACCTGCACACGCTGTGCTGCCCGAACGAGGATGCCTACACACGCGCCTGCGCCGCGCTGAAGGCCGTCGGGCTGCTGCTGGATGATTGACAGAAGTTTAATTTAGTTGACAAGTGCATGCGAAGCCTTTATAGTATGCTTTACAGGTGTCTTGACACATGTAAAGCATACTTATTTTATCTCACATATTTCTAGGAGGGCTTCACTATGCAGCGATTCCGGGACTTCCTGAAGCGAAAGGACATCGAGATCTCTCTGCGGCGCTACGGCATCGACGCGCTCGGCGCGATGGCGCAGGGCCTGTTTTGCTCGCTGCTGATCGGCACGATCCTCAACACGCTCGGTCAGCAGTTCCACATCGGTTTTCTCAACGCCATCATCTTCCCCCTCGGCAAGGGTGAGGCTGCAGTCGGCTACACGATCGGCGGCTGCGCGTCGCTGATGGTCGGTCCGGCAATGGCGGTCGCCATCGGTCACGCGCTGCACGCGCCGGCGATGGTGCTCTTCTCCCTCGTTCCGGTCGGCTTTGCGACCAACGCCATGGGCGGCGCCGGCGGTCCGCTGGCCGTGCTTGTGACGGCGGTCGTCGCGGCCGAGTTCGGCAAGGCCGTCAGCAAGGAGACGAAGGTGGACATTCTCGTGACCCCCATCGTCACGATCCTCGTCGGCATCGGGCTTGCCATGCTCGTCGCCGCGCCCATCGGCAAGGGCGCAAGCTGGGTCGGCAACATCATCATGTGGGCGACCGAGCAGCAGCCGTTCGTCATGGGCATCGTCGTGTCGGTCATCGTGGGCATCGCGCTCACGCTGCCGATCTCGTCGGCGGCCATCTGCGCGGCGCTCTCGCTCACGGGGCTTGCGGGCGGCGCAGCCGTGGCCGGCTGCTGCGCGAACATGGTGGGCTTCGCCGTGCTGAGCTTCCGTGAAAACGGCTGGGGCGGTCTAGTCAGCCAGGGTCTCGGCACGAGCATGCTGCAGATGGGCAACATCGTCCGCAACCCGAAGATCTGGATTCCCGCCATCGTGACGTCCGCCATCACGGGACCGATCGCAACGTGCATTTTCAAGCTCCAGATGAACGGTGCCGCCGTCAACTCCGGCATGGGCACGTGCGGTCTGTGCGGCCCGATCGGCGTGTGGACCGGCTGGGTCGCTCCGAGTGAGGCTGCCATCGCCAACGGCGCCGTGGCCATTCAGCCCGGCGCGATGGACTGGATCGGTCTGCTGCTGGTCTGCATCGTGCTGCCGGCCGTGATCTGCTGGGCGATCGGTCTGCTGTGCCGCCGTCTCGGCTGGATCCGTGAGGGCGATCTGAAGCTCGACTGAACCAGTATCGTCAAACCGCACAGGAGCGGATCCTGTGCGGTTTTTCATGTGCTGCGCCGCGATTTGACGGATGGCCCGAAACGCTGTATAATCGGTGCATCCAAGTACCCGGAGGCGAAGCGTATGCCGATCATTGTCGACCGTGAGCAGATCCGCACGGACATCCTCATGGCGTTTGAGCGCTGCATCGAGCGCAAGCCCATGCTGAGCGTGTCCCTGCGTGACATTGCAGCCGAGGCGGGCATGAGCCACGCCAAGCTGCTCAACTATTTTGAAAGCAAAAACGACCTCATCCTCGCCTATGTGCGCTACACGCGCGAATATATGAGCGAAAAGTGCATCCAGTGGTTCGCCGCGCACGCGCGCGCAGACTATGCCTCCAACCTCGCGTACATGAACGCCTTCATGGACTACGTGGCCAACGCCCCGTCGCACGAGCAGCGCCCGAGCGCCACGACCCAGACCTATGTCCTCGCGCGCTATGACCCGGAGATCGGGCAGCTCGTGCAGGACGAGTTTCGCGCCTGGCGCACACTTATGGAGCAGTGCCTCGTCCGCATCTACAGTCAGGACGCCGGTATGCACGAGGCCGAGGCGATGATGATCCTCATCGCCGGCACGTTCATCTGCAACTACAACCGTGCGCTCACCGGTGAGATCAACGACAACATCCTCGGCTATCTCGGAAACCTGAGCCGCTCATAACGTGAAAAACAAGTCCGCCTGACAAGCTGTGACGCCCGCTTCCGACCGGAAGCGGGCGTTTGCAGTATTGTGCGCCGTCACGCATCCACGTGCGCGTCGCAGTAATGGTGGTAGATGTTCTCGATATACAGCGCCGCGTCACGGCCGCGCCCTGCAGAGAGCATGTCGATGATGCGCAGCTCCTGCTCGATGACCGTCTCCGCGCCCCAGAAGCCGACACACCGCTCCCAGAGGACGCCGCTCACATCCGCGAGGCTGTTCATGAGCAGCGGAAAGATGCGGTTGCCGCTCAGCTCGGCGATGGTCGTGTCGAAGCGGCGCATCCACCGCGCATAGACAGCGTTGCCCTCACCCGCAGCCACGGCGGCGCGCAGCCCGTCCGTAATGGCACGCAGCTGCTGCATATCCTCCGGCGTGCCGCGCTCGCCGAGCAGGAGCATCGCCCCGCCCTCGATCGCATCGCGCGCCTCAACGAGTGAGCTCTCGATGGTGTGGTCGATTTCGCCGCCGTATTTGGCGAGCGCCATGAGCGTCTCGAAATTTCCGTGGCGGGCATAGGCCTCGATGTAGTTACCGCGGCGCGCCTCCATACGCACAAAGCCCATACGCTCGAGATCCTCGAGCCCGGTGTGCACCATGGAGCGGCTGATGTGCATCTGCTCGGACAGCTCACGCTCCGACGGCAGGCGGTCGCCCACCTTCAGCTCGCCGGAAAAGATCATGCCGATGACCTGGTCGACGAACAGCTCCCGGAGCGTCGGCGCCTGGATCTGCCGAAATCCCATCAGACCTTCCCGTCAACCTTTCTGCGGTCGTAGAGCTTATCCAGCAGCGGCCGCACGAGAAAATAGATCGCCTTGTTATCGAGATTGAACCAGTAGATGAGCATGCTCCCCACCCAGACGCCGGTCGCGCCGAGGAGCAGCTTTGGCAGCAGTTTTTTCATCATCATTTCCTCCTGTTTACCAGCCCTCGTAATCGTCATACTGCAGCAGGGACGCATCGAGCGGCTCTGCCTGCATGACCGAGAACATGAAGTCGTTGACCTGCTGGCGGATGTCGGCGCGGGAGATGGTGCGGTGGTCGAACATATCGTTCGAGACCACCATGAGCTTGGTCGTCTTCTCCTTCGCCTGATCGAGGATGACGCCCGTGAGGCCGAGCGCGCCCTTGCAGGTGATGTCATCGTGCAGGATGACCATGTCGCAGTGGAATTTCTCCGCCTCGTCCCAGAACTCCACGAGGTGCCGCCAGCCGCCGGTCAGGTGGCGGCGCATGACGCCGGTCTCATAGTTGCGGGCGATGCCGTCGAGGATGGTTTCCTCATCGGTCGTGTCGATGATGACGTTGCCGGAGAACAGATCCATGCCCGCGATCATCAGAATGCCCCAGCAGTTATACAGCCAGTTCGGGAACTGCAGCCAGTAGCACGGCGGGCCGCCCCACGTGATGGCGCGGTAGCGCGTCTTGGGAAAGCAGTTGGTCTTGTCTGCATACGCCTGCTCGAGGATGCGCATGACCTTGTGCTCGGTCTTCATGACCTCGGGATTCCGGCCGCCGGAGAAGGCATAGTAAAAGGTGTGGAACAGCGCCGGGACTGCGAGCGCGGCGGCAGTGTAGGGCGTGGCCATGAAGCCCCACTTCTCCTGCTCGTTGCGCACCTCGTCGTTGTGCTTTTCCATGACGGCGCGGCAGGCATCCCAGTCATAGCTCTCGCCCGTGTGCCGCTCGACAAAGTCGATGATGCGGCGCAGGGACTCGCGGGCATACTTGCGCGTGTGCGGATCCTCCCAGCGCATGGGGATGGCAGCCGGCAGCGTGTCCACGTCGAGGTGGCGCTCGATGAGCTGGCTGTTCATGGTCGAGGAGTCGCACGGGGCGTTATTGGAGATGCAGCAGGCGCCGATCTTCGGGAACTCATCGAGCAGCGCAACGCCGGCGGCATTGTTCGACAGGCGGCAGGAATCCGCCGGCAGGCCGACGCTCTCCATGGCGTCGATATAATACGGGTTTGCACCCTGATCCATGTAGCACAGCAGCAGCCCCTGGAAGGGCTCGAGCTGCGCGGGGCGCAGGTTCTTGAAGCCGGCGAGGATCTCCGGGCACATGGTCTGCTCGAGCACGACCTGCGTGCGGCCGAAGGCATTGTCGCCGTAGCGGCGGTCGCCCATCATCATCTCGGCGATGGAGGTCGTCGAGCCCTTCATGATCGTGTTGAGGTACAGGCGCGCCACGCGCAGCGCCGGGCCGCGCAGACCCTCGACGCAGCGGTCGATCATGTTCAGTGCACCGAGGTATGAGCCCATCCAGCGGTAGGTCAGCATACCGCGCGCGATGCGCACCGGGCTCTTGGCCACAAAGCCGCCCATAATGCCGAGCACCTTGACCCACTCGACATAGTCGTACCAGGTATCCTTCAGACCGCGCCACTCGCGGTGCTTTGCAATATTGCTGCCGGGCAGAAAACGATCCCCGGCGCCTTTGACCTTCTTGTCCGCCATCACAGTTTCCCTCCCTGAATGTGCTTGATCTCGAGACTCTCCACAAACGCCTGAATGCGCGTGCGCAGCTGACCGGCGCCGGCGAGGGTGTACTCCTTCTCAATGCCGACGGTCGGGATGCCCAGCTCCTCCTGCAGGATGTGCACGCCGAGCACACGCTCGTAGCTCCAGAACTCGCAGAACTTCATCTGCTCGTAGAGCACGCCGTCGGCGCTGTATTCGCGGCACAGGTCGCGGATATAGGTGCGGCGGCCGTCAGAGCGCTCACGCTCCATAAAGCGCGGGCACTGGCTCGTGCGCAGATAGTGGCGGGCGACGGCGCGCAGCGGCGTCTCACCGTCGAGAATTTCGATCTGCTCGCGGCCGGGCAGACTGCCGTAGCAGTAGCGGTCGGCCACGACCATCGCGCCGCAGTCCTCGATGAGCTTCGTGAACGCGGGGTCGTCGATCTCGCTGCCGGTCACGACCAGACGCACGCGGAACCACGGCTGCGCGTCCGGCTTGCGGCGCTTGAGCTCGGTGAGCGTCTGCTTGAGGTACGGCAGGATGCGCTTGTGCGGGCACACCTGACTCACGAGCTGCAGCACGTGAAATTCATAGCCCGTGATGACGGGGTTGGCCGCCTTGCGCAGGTCGCCGATCTCGGTCAGGACACGGGAAATCTCGTTGTGGTCGCGGATCGCCGCGCGGATCGCCTTGTCGGAGATGTCAATACCGTAGGTCTCGTGCAGCGGCTCGAGCACGTGCACGCGCAGCTGCTCCTCATAGTGATCGACGGCAAAGTCCTCGTCCGAGAACGGCACGTCCATCATGCTCATGAAAAACTGCGGATTTTTCTCCTTCACAAGGCCGAGGATCTCAAAATGCTCGTGCCCGCGGTGCATCATCTGGCACGTCTCGGACGAGAGCAGCGCGTCGAGATAGTCATAGCCGCCCTCGATGCCGCGCTCGAGAATGCTGCGGGTATACGAGCAGATCTTGCTCGACATGTAGTACGTGCCCACGTCGATGCTGCCGGTATTCGGCGCACGCAGGCGGCTCGAGAAGCAGCCGGGCAGGTTCAGCAGCGTCTCCGGCACAAAGTAACAGGTGTAGCCCAGGGCGTGTTCCCCTTCCGCCCTGGCCTGCTGTACCAGCTCGTTGTTGGCCTCCTGCAGCAGATTCTCAAAATAGATCAGATGCTTCAGGTCTTTCATGGTTTGCTTCCACCTCTCACAGTTCGTCGCGGGTCTCCGGTCTTACATCTGGTTCAACCAGAAGCCCTTTGAACCAAAGATAGCATAATTTTTGACAATGTGCAACTGGTTTTCGTCCACTGTCCCATTTTTATCGCTTATCACAACGCATCTGGTCAGACCACGACCAGAGGCCTGCCAACAAACCGGACAGTTTTTGCACTTATCCGAACAATCATTGACAAGGCAGGGTGTCAGATTATAATATGATATGGTTTGTCTCACAACAATGCCAAAGGAGTTACACAATACATGAACAGAATCTACGTCACCGGCCACCGGAATCCGGACACGGACTCCATCGCGGCCGCCATTTCCTATGCCGCACTGCGCAACGCGCTCGGCGACCGGGATTACGTGGCCGCACATCTCGGCCACATCAGCGATGAGACGAAGCGTCTGCTCGACCGCTTCGGCTTTCAGGAGCCGGTCACGATCAGCAACGTCCGCACACAGGTGCGCGATCTGGACTTTGACACGCCGCCGGCGCTCAACTCCAGCGTCACGATGGACCGCGCCTGGCACATCATGCGCGACCAGAACATCTCCGCCATGCCCATCATCAACGAAGACGGCACGCTCTACGGTATGCTCTCCGCCGGCGACATCGCGGCCTACAGCATGCGCACGATCAGCGACCGGCACGTGGACGCGCTGCCGCTGTTCAACCTCCTGAGCGTCATCGAGGGGCGCATCCTCAACGACGGCGCCGAGCAGGTCGACCGCGTGTCCGGCGTGGTGACGATCGCCCTGCCGCAGAGCTGCGACAACCTGCTCTTCTCCGACCCCGACAGCATCATTCTCTGCGGCAACCAGCCGGATATGATCCGCCGCGCGCTCGACATCGGCGTGCAGTGCATCATCCTCTGCCAGACCGACGTCGACCCCGCGTGGCTCGAAAACGCCGGCAAGACCTGCGTCATCTCCACCCCGCTCGATGCCAGCCGCGTGGCGCGATTGGTGTATCAGGCGATCCCGATCTCCCGCCCGTGCAACACGGAGGATTTGGTCAGCTTCCACCTCGACGATTACATCGACGACGTGCGTGAGGTCGTGCTCGAGAGCCGCTACCGCTGCTACCCCGTGCTCGACGAGAACGAAAAGGTCGTCGGCACGCTCTCGCGCTATCACCTGCTGCGTCCGCGGCGCAAGCGCGTCGTACTCGTCGACCACAACGAGCTGGCGCAGGCCGTGCCCGGTTTGGAGCAGGCTGAGATCCTCGAGATCATCGACCACCACCGTCTGGCCGATATTCAGACCACGCAGCCCATCCGCGTGCGCAACGAGCCCGTCGGCAGCACGACGACCATCATCACCAATATGTATCAGGAGCACGGCGTCATGCCGTCGCCGAACATGGCGGGTCTGATGGCGGGCGCGATCTTGTCCGACACGGTCATGTTCAAATCCCCCACGTGCACGAAGCGCGACATCGCCATGGCCGAGCGTCTGGCCCGCATCGCCAACGTCTCGCTCAAGGAGCTGGGCAACCTGCTCTTTGCCGCCTCGAGCGCGGGTGACAAGTCGGCTGAGGATCTGTGCTTTGCCGACTTCAAGGAATTCCACATCGCCGACCACTATCTCGGCGTCGGTCAGGTCACGTCGCTCGATTCCGCTGCGGTGCTCGAGCGCAAAGACGAGCTGCTGGCCGTCATGGCCACGAAGCTCGAGCAGCAGCACTATGACATGATCGCACTCATGGTCACGGACGTGCTCATGGAGGGCACGAGCCTGCTCTACATCGGCAATGACGACACGATCCGCGCCGCCTTCTCGGTCGAACCGAAGGACAGCACCGTGTTCCTGCCCGGCGTGATGAGCCGCAAGAAGCAGATCATCCCCATGCTGACTGCCCTCTGGGGCTGAGGCCGCATATACAAAAAAGTCCGCACAGGCAGTGCCTGTGCGGACTTTTTTTGATTCAATCCGTCATGCGCACGATGCGGTAATACGTGCGCGCCGTGAGCAGGTACACAAAGGTGTACAGCAGCGCAAAGACGCCGAACGTTCCGAGCGTGCACAGCAAAAACAGATGCACGTTCTGCAGCCCGAAGGCAAACACGATCTGCTTGATGAGCGGAAATGCGAACGCGATGTGGATCGCCGCCGTCACAAGCGGCAGGAAGAACATGAGCAGCACCTGCGTGCGGATGGTCGCCTTGACCTCCTTCGGCGTCATGCCGACCTGCTGCATGATGCGGAAGCGCCCGCGGTCGTCATAGCCCTCGGAGACCTGCTTGTAGTAGATGATGAGCACCGTCGCAAACAGGAACACGAACCCGAGGAAAAAGCCGAGGAACAAAAAGCCGCCGTACGTGCTGCGCAGCGTGGGATAGCCGTCGGCGCGCATATCGGTCGTGTAATTCACGTTCGCCGCCTCGGCAGCGGACGCAAACGCGGGGTCGCAGAGCAGTGCGTGCAGCGCGTCGAGCTGCTCGTCGTCCGTGCCGGAGAGATCGAACTGGTACGTGTAGTTGAGCATGCTGCGGGTGCCGCCGTGCTCGTTAGTATAGGCGTTTTGCTGCGCGCGCAGCTCGAGCACGCTGTCGAGATCCGGCATGACCAGATACAGTGTGTGCAGACCCATGATGGAGCTGCCGCTGACGAGCGAAAAGCTATCGAGCTGCCGCAGCCGCAGCGTATCGCCGCCGAGCGTGAGCGTGTCGCCAAAGGCTGCGCCGTCCGTCCATGCGAGCGCCTCGCCGGGTGCAAGCGTCACCTGCTCGCCGGTCAGGCCGGCATAGCCCTCCGTGTCCAGAACCATGACGGCGTATTCATCGGTGCTCGAACCGGTGAGCTGTTCGCTCGTGAGATCAAGCGCATCGCCGCTGCGCTGCGCGGAAAACCTGACGGTGCGATAGCCGTGCACATTGCTCTGCGTGAGCCCCGAGCGCGTCATGGCATCATCCACCACCCGCAAAACCGGCGCGACGTCCGGCACCGTGTTCGTCTGGGGGTCGGTCATGAGCGTGAGCGTCATATCCTGCGGCCAGCGCACGTCGGCGTAGGCATCCACGCCCTTATACAGGCTCACCGTGGTCGAGACTGTCACGAGCACCATCGTCGAGAGGATGCAGATGCTCGCAAGGCCGGCCGCATTGCGACTCATGCGGTAAATGAGACCGGAGACGGTGGCAAAGTGGCTTGTTTTATAGTAGTAGCGCCGGTTTTTGCGCAGCGCCTTGAGCACGACAACGCTCAGCGCGATAAACGTGAGATACGTGCCGATGATGACAAGGATGACCGCCGGGAAGAAATTCTGGATGGCGTACAAGGCCACGTTTGTGCGCAGGGAAATGAGATAGCCCGCGGCAAGGCACACCGCGCCGAGCAGTGCGAGGATCCACTTGCTGCGCGGCTCGCGCTCGCCCTCGCTGCCGGCGCGCAGCAGCTGCACGGGGTTCGACAGATGGATGATGCGGATGGTATTGAGCAGCAGCAGCAAAAACAGCGCGCCGAAGAACACCACCGTACAGCCGATGCTCATCAGGCGGATGTTCAGCCCGAACGTGGCCTCCCCGCCGATGAGCCGCATGAGCACGAGCTGCAGGAGCTTGGAGAACACACCCGCCGCCACGAGGCCGAAAAACAGCGCCATGGCCGCCGTATACAGCGACTCCCAGAAGAGCACGTAGGAGATGTGGCGCTTTTCCATGCCGAGGATGTTGTAGATGGCAAACTCGCGCTTGCGCTGTTTGGTGAAGGTACTGTTCGTATAAAAGAGGGTGATGGCGGAAAACAGCGCCATGATCGACACGCCGAAACCGAGCACCTGACTGACGCTGCCGCCGTGCTGCATCTGACCGAGATAGGGATCGCTCGCGAGCGTGAGGATGATGCAAAACA
>OGLJ01002121.1_pt1 | contig 13473 bp, 9 predicted proteins | sample 1572801 | NCBI WGS metagenome assembly OGLJ01 (sample SAMEA2581877, study PRJEB24529) | metagenome | biome: Human gut stool | place: China | collected 2011
CGCTTCTGCGCGCTGTGCAGGAGGCAGGCTATGAGACCCCGTCGCCCATTCAGGCAGCGGCCATCCCGCCGGTGCTGTCCGGCCGGGATCTGATGGGCTGTGCCCAGACCGGCACCGGCAAGACGGCCGCCTTTGCGCTGCCCATGCTGGATCGCCTCACCGCCAACCCGCCCCGCCGCAAGGGGGCCGTCCGCGCGCTGATCCTGACCCCCACCCGGGAGCTTGCCTTGCAGATCGGCGAGAGCTTTGACGCCTATGGCAAGTACCTGAACCTGCGCAGCACCGTGATCTTTGGCGGTGTGGGCCAGGCTCCGCAGGTGGAGGCCCTGAAAAAGGGCGTGGACATCCTTGTGGCCTGCCCGGGCCGATTGAACGACCTGATCGGGCAGGGCTTTATCGACCTGTCGGATCTGGAGATCTTTGTGCTGGACGAAGCCGACCGTATGCTGGATATGGGCTTCGTGCACGATGTGAAGAAGGTGATCGCCAAGCTGCCCAAGGTGCGCCAGAACCTGATGTTCAGCGCCACCATGCCCGCCGAGATCGAGCAGCTGGCCGCCGGCATCCTGCGGGACCCGGCCTTTGTCAAGGTGGACCCGGTGTCCAGCACCGTGGACCGCATCCAGCAGAGCCTGTACCATGTGGAGAAGGGAAACAAGAAATTCCTGCTGCCCTGGCTCATCAAGAACCTGCAGCCCCCGGTGGTCAACGCGCTGGTGTTCAGCCGCACCAAGCACGGGGCCGACAAGATCGCAAGAGACCTCACCAAACAGGGCATCCCGGCGGCGGCCATCCACGGCAACAAGAGCCAGACCGCCCGCGTGACCGCACTGGAGGACTTCAAGGCCGGTAAGACCAGGGTACTGGTGGCCACCGACATCGCCGCCCGCGGCATCGACATCAGCGAGCTGTCGCATGTGTTCAACTACGACCTGCCCGAGGTGCCGGAGACCTATGTGCACCGCATTGGCCGCACGGCCCGTGCCGGAGCCGACGGCACCGCCGTCAGCTTCTGCGCCCCGGAGGAGCAGGAGTATCTGGCCGGCATCGAAAAACTGAACCGCCGGAAGATCCCAGTGGTGTCCGGCCACCCGTGGGACGGCGTGCCCGCCCCGGTGCGCCCGGAGCCGCCCGTGCGCGGCAAAAAGCCCAAAGCTGCCCCCGAACAGGCCGGGAAGCAGCCGGAACAGCAGGCAAAGCCCGCGAAGGCGGCCGCCCCTGCAAAGCCTGAAAAAAAGGCTGCCGCCGCGCCCAAAGCGCAGGCAAAGCAGCCCGTAAAACTGGAAAAAGAGGAACGAACCATGGATGATCCCAAGCGTACTTCCGGCGGGCGCAGCAATGACCGCCGTTCCAACAATAACAACAACAGCCGCCCCCGCCGGGAGCAGAACGCCCCGGCCCGCGGCAGCAATGCCCAGCCCAAATTTGACCCGCACTTTGTGAGCGCCCCGGAGGCAACGCCGCTGCGCTCGGCCAGAAAGGCCCCGGCTGCTCCCGCTGCCCCGGCCATCAAGACCGCGCAGGGTGCTCAGGCCGTGCAGGGCCAGAATGCCCCGAACGGCGACCGCCGCAATGCAGGCCGCCGCAGCGACCGGAACACCCTGAACGACCGCAATGCCCGCCCGGCTGCTGCCGGTGGTGCAGGCCGTGCCCCGCGCAGTGAGCGCAATGAGCGCACCGGCAGCCCCCGCAGTGCCGCCGGCGGCGCAGGCCGCGCCCCCAAGGCCGACACCGGCCGCCGCAGCCGTCAGCCCGCTGCAAAGGACGAGGACCCGGGCCTTGTGCTCATCAGCCGCCGCCCGCCGCAGCAGAAGTTCACGAACTTTGAGGAGTACATGAACGCCCACGGCGGTGCCACCGCCCCCATTGAGGACCACAGCGACGAGGTATGAGCCTGAACGAATTTGCCCCCTGGCAGTGCCCCCTGTGCGGCGCGCCGCTTGCTGGGGATGTGTCCCTGAAATGTGCCCGGAACCACAGCTTTGACCGTGCAAAAGAGGGCTACTGGCATCTGCTGCCGGTGCAGAGCATGCGCACCAAAGCCCCCGGAGACAGCAAAGAGATGGTGGCGGCTCGCCGCGCTTTCCTGAACGCCGGATATTACGGTATCTTCGGGCAGGCGGCGGGGGAGCTGTGCCTGGAATACGGCCAGCCTGCCGCCCCGGGTGCCGCACTGCATCTGCTGGATGCGGGCTGCGGCGAGGGCTGGTATGACCGCTGCATCGCGCAGCAGTTTGCCAAGGCGGGCAGGCCGCTGCAGCTGGCCGGGTTCGACATTGCCAAGCCTGCCGTGCGTCTGGCCGCCAAAGCACTGCCTGCCGCCCGGTACGCGGTGGCCTCCAGCTTCAGCCAGCCGGTGCGCACCGGCTGGGCCGACCTGCTGCTGAACTGCTTCTCGCCCTTTGCGCAGGAAGAGTTCCAGCGGGTATTGCGCCCCGGCGGACGCATGATCTATGTGGTGCCCGGCGCGGAACACCTCTACCAGATGAAGGCCGTGCTCTACGACACGCCCTACAAGAACCCGGTGCAGGAAGTTGCCTACCCGGGCTTCCGGGCCATCGGCGAGCGGGAAGTACAGGGCACCATCACGGTGCCCCACGACCAGCTGGAAGCGCTGTTCGCCATGACCCCCTATTACTGGAAAACGCCCCGCGACGGTGCGGCCCGTCTGGCCGCCCTGCCGGAGCTGACCACCGATATCGCATTCCGGTTTTTGCTGTTTGAGAAGCTGTGACCAAAAAGCTCCCCTGACCACAGGTCAGGGGAGCTTTTTTCATGCGTGATATTCCATCCACTTGCCCTTCCAGGCGTAGAGGATCATGAGCCCGGCACCCAGTGCCCAGGACACCGGGTAGAGGATGAACACCCCTTCGATGCCGGAGAAGAGGGGCAGCACCCACTGGATCCACACGATGCGGAACAGGCACAGCGACACCAGCAGTACCACCATGGGCGGTACGCTGGCACCGGTGCCGCGCACCGCACCGGCCAGCCCGTGCAGGATGCTGAGCAGGAAATAGAAGGGGCAGAACCAGTGCATGGCGGCTTCGCCGAAGAACACCACGGTCTCGTCGTTGGTGAACAGGTGCATGATAGCGTCCTGCCCGAGCAGCAGCAAGGCACCGGTGGCCAGCGTGTACACAAGGCCCATGGCCAGGGTGACCCAGGTGCCTTTTTTGACCCGGTCCAGCCGGCCCGCGCCGTAGTTCTGGCCCACAAAGGTGGTGGCGGCCATGCTGATGCTGCTCACCGGCAGGATGTTGAAGCCGTCGATCTTCATGTAGGCGGCAAACCCGGCCATGGCGGCGGCACCGTAGCTGTTCACGCTGGCCTGCACCAGCACGTTGGAAAAGGAGATGACCATGTTCTGGATGCCGGTGGGCAGGCCTACCCGGATGATGCGGGCGGCCATCTTTTTGTGCAGGCGGATCTCGCGGAGGATCACCCGGCAGTCGTCGGTGGATTTTATCAGAAACCGCAGGCTCAGCACGCAGGACACCAGCTGGCTGATATCGGTGGCGATGGCGGCCCCCGCCACGCCCATGCGGAAGATCACGATGAACACCAGATCCAGCACGATGTTGGTCACCGAGGCCCATGCTAGATAGATGAGGGAGCGGCGGGAGTTTCCGGCAGCGTTCAGGATGCCGGCGGTCATGTTGTACACTACACTGAACAGCACACCGCCAAAATAGATGCGGATGTAGGTCACGGCGTCCCCCAGCACCTCGGCGGGGGTATTCATGGCCACCAGCAGGGCCCGGCCGCAGGCGATGCCGCCCACAGTGAGCAGCAGGCCCATGATCACGGCGATGGCCAGCGAGGTGTGCACGGCCTCCTGGGCTTCCCGGTGGTCCTTGGCCCCCAGGAACTGCGACACCACCACGCCCGCGCCCACGGCCAGGCCCTGGCTGAAGCCGATGAGCAGATAGATGGGGGAACCGCTGGAGCCCACGGCGGCCAGCGCGTTCGCACCGACAAAGTTGCCCACGATGATGCTGTCGGCGGTATTGTACAGCTGCTGCAGCAGGTTGCCGAAGATCAGCGGCAGGGCGAACAGCAGCAGGCTCTTCACGATGCTGCCCTCGGTCATCAGATTGTTTTGGGAGGGGGTTTCAACGGCGTTTGCCACGGGAGATCTCCTTTCGATGCAGTGGATGAGAACTATCTTTTACCATAACACAAAACCGGGCCGGACACAAGAGCAAAGGCCCCATGCTGCATAATTGCGGCACAGCGGCCCATACTCCCTGCAGAAAGGCAGGGGAGCAGGATGCATGCACAGCATGACCGGCACCGGGGGTGGAACCCCTTCTGGGCGGCACTGGGGGCGGCGCTTCTGGTGTTGGTGCCGCTGGTGGGCGGTACCGTGCTGCTCAGTCGGCAGCAGCTCAGCCGCCAGCTGCGGCAGGCGGCCCGGAGCCAGCAGGGCGTGGCGGTACAGCTCCCGCGGGAGAGCGACCGCCTGACCGTGCTGGTGTGCACGGCGGGGGAGCAGCCGGGCTTTGTGCTGGCCTACCTGAACGCCAGCCAGAACGGTGTGCATCTGTTGGCGGTGCCCGCCGGGCTGCAGGTGACCTTTGCGGACGAGGCCGCGGCGCTGGCTGACTGTTACACGGCGGCGGGGCCGGCCCGCTGCCGACAGGCACTGATGGAGTGCCTGCCCCTGCCGGAAGATACCCGATACCTGGCGTTATCGGAGGCCGTACTGGAGCGCATCACGGCCCGGTACGGGCCGGTGCGGGTGGGCTTTTCCGGGGCGATGACCGCCGGGGAGCTGGCCCGCTATGGCCGCGACAGCCGGGTGCAGGGACTTTCGGCGGCAGAAGCCCACGGCTTTCTGACCGGAATGGACGCGGATGCCGTTGTGCCGCAGGCCCACCGGGCCGCGGCGCGGGGCGCGGTGTGGGATGCCTTTTTCCGCCAGAACCTCGACCTGCTGCCCGGGGCCCTGCCGCAGGCACTGCGGTCGGTGAGCGCTTCGCTGCTGACCGACCTGACCGCACTGGACCTTGACACACTGGACCGCACGCTGGAATTTCTGGCCAACAACGAAGCGCAGATCGAGACGCAGGTCCTGCCGGGCGACGAGCAGGCCGGGCGTTACACCCTCAACGAGGAGTCCCTTGCGGCGGTGCAGAGCTTTTTCAACGTTTCGCCCACCGACGGGCAGGCGTCATCCGCCAGCGATCCGTAACCCAGCACAAAGGTGCCGGGGGCGGTGCTGCCGCTGCCGGTCAGGTCGTAGTCGCTGAGCAGGCTCAGCCGCACCCCCTGCGCCCTTGCTGCCGCGTGCAGGGCTGCATCCGGCGGGGCATTGCGCAGGTGTGCCAGCAGGTGCAGGCCGGTGTGCAGGCCGGTGAGGGTGAGTTCGCCGGGCGCAAAGGCAGCGTTCAGGGCAGCAGTCAGAGCGTCGCGGCGGGCCTTGTAGGCAACCCGCTCCCGGGCCAGATGCCGGGTGAAATAGCCCCCAGTGATGAAGCGGGCCAGCGTCTGCTGCTCAAAGCGGCTCACGGTGCCGGAATACAGCCGGTATTTGGCGTGCCAGGCAGGCAGCAGGTGTTCCGGCAGCACCATGTAGGCAATGCGGATGCCGGGCGCAAGGCTGCGGGAGCAGGTGGACAGGTACACCACCGGGCCGTCGGCCCCGGCCATGCCCTGCAGGCTGGGCAGGGGGCGGGTGTCAAAGCGGAACTCGGAGTCGTAGTCATCCTCAATGATGTAGCGCTGGCCGGGGCGGCGGGCGGCCCAGTGCAGCAGCTCGGCCCGGCGGCCGGCTGGCATGGTGACGCCGGTGGGGAACTGGTGGCTGGGGGTGACGTAACACACGGCGGCCCCGGAGCGGTCCAGTGCATCCAGCGAAAGGCCGCCCTCGTCCACGGGCAGGCAGCAGCAGCGCATGCCGGTGTTTTCCAGCACCTGCAAAGCGCGGGGGTAGCCGGGGGTCTCCACGGCGGCGGTGCCGTGCAGCAGCGGGGCCAGCAGGCCCAGCAGATATTCCAGACCGGCACCCACCACCACCTGATGGGCACCGCACTGCACGCCGCGGTATTCGGCCAGATAATCCGCCAGCGCCTGCCGCAGGGCAAGGTCACCCTGGGCGTCGCCGTTGGTCAGCAGCTCCGGGGACGAGTACAGCAGTTCCTTCTGCAGCCGCGCCCAGGTGCGGAAGGGAAACAGCCCCGGGTCCACGCCCCGGGTGGACAGGTCGTACCGCACCGGCGGTTCCGGCGCGGCGGGCTCCGGCACGGCCGGGGCAGGCGACGGGCCCCGTGCATCCGGCCCGACCTGCGGCAGCGCCAGATATTCCTGTACATAAAAGCCGCTGCGCTCCCGGGCGGCAAGGTAGCCCTCGGCAGCCAGCATCTGGTAGGCGGTGTCCACAGTGTTTACCGAGACCGACAGCTCGGCCGCCAGCCGCCGCTTGCCGGGCATCCGGGTGCCGGCGGGCAGGGCCCCGGTGCGCATCTCTCCGGCCAGACTGCGGTACAGCTGTTCGTACAGCGGCACCCCGGAGCCCGGCTCCAGTGCGGTGGTCAAATGGACCATGATCGTGTCCTCCTCTTTTTGCAGAATGCCGAACTGGCCCCATAAAAAAACTTTATTCTGGGTATTTTCATGAGGTCAGTTCCGCGTATAATAGGAGCATACCTGCCGGACACCCAAATGTCAAGTAGGATGGTGGGTAAGCGGCTGCGTGAGCGATCAAAGCCCCGGTGGGGCTTTGAAACGGAAAAGTCCGGCGATGTTGAAATTTGGAGGGAAAGCAATCATGTCTACTACTGCAATGTGGCTGCTGCTGGCAGTCGTTGTCGTTGCCATCGTGTTTGGCAGTGTGCTGTACAAGCGCACCTTCACCACCAAGGAACTGGCCCTTACCGGCGTCATGGCCGCGCTGAGCCTGGTGGCCTACCTGTTTTTCCGGGTGCCGTTCTACGGCGGCTCCTCGTTCCATCTGGGCAACACCTTCACGGCCCTGACCGCCCTGCTGCTGGACGGTGTGTCCGGCGGTCTGGCCGGCGCCATCGGTCTGGCTCTGGCCGACATCCTGGCCGGTGACCCGGGCTACGCCATCACCACCTTTGTGCTCAAGTTCATCATCGGCATCACCTGCGGTGCCGTGGCACATAAGGTGTTCAAGCTGCGGGATCAGGATCGTCACAGCGCCGGGTATCTGGTCAAGGTGATCGTCTCTGCGGGTTCCGGTCTGCTGCTGAACGTGTTCACCGACCCCTTCCTTGGCTACTTCCGCAACGTGTACATCTTTGGGCAGGAGTACACCGTGGCACAGGCGCTGACCAAGATCGCCGGCGGCGTCACCTTTGTGAACAGTGTGGCTTCCACTGCCTGCGCCGTGGTGCTGTATCTGGCACTGCGCCCCGCACTGGAGCGTGCAAAGCTGCTTTCCAAGGGCGAGAACAAGGCTGCCTGATTTAGATAATAAAGGGACGAGGGAAAGCCCGCGGGCTTTCCCTCGTCCCTTTTCTGTTACCGTTTTCGGCTGCAAAGGTGCTTTGCGGCGTCCCGCCCGGCGGCAAGGCCGCTGCCGAACGCCCAGTGCAGGTTGAAGCCGCCGCAGCTTCCGGCGCAGTCCAGCGTTTCCCCCACAAAGTACAGCCCCGGACAGCCCTTGAACTGGAAGGTCGGTTCCACCTCGGTCAGGGCAAGCCCGCCGCCGGTGGTCTGCGCCTGCCGCCAGCCGCAGGGGGTAAGCCCCTCGAACCGCCAGTGCTTGGCGGTGTGGGCAAGGGGCTGCATCTGCTTGACCGAGCGGTTGTTGGGCATATTGGCAGCTTCCCAGAGGGCGTAGCCCAGTTTGACGTTCAACAGCCCTGTCCAGAACCCGGCAAGGGTGTCGGATGCGGTTTGGATAGCGTGCCGGGCAAGCAGACGGGTCAGGTCTATCTCGCTCAGCTCCGGGAACAGGTCAAGTTCCACGACAGGGTCTCTCAGCCTGCGCCCGGGGGCAAGCAGGCCGGACAGCTGCATGATGCAGATGCCGGAAAGCCCGTAGTCGGTAAACTGCACCTCGCCGATTTCTTCTGCCAGCACCCGGTCACCGTCCAGCAGGCGGGCGGCGGCCTTAGCGCGGATGCCCGCAAGGCTCTTGTTCGGCCTTACACATTGCAGGGCGGTCAGGCAGGGGTAAAGCGGGCGCATCTGCCCGCCGCAGTCGGCGGCAAAGCGGGTGCCGAAGCCGTCCGTGCCGAACTGCGGCCCGGCGGCACCGCCCATGGCGCAGATAACGGCATCTGCCCGCAGGCTTTCGGTACTGCCCTCGGCGGTGGTAAACTGCACGGCGTAGCCGCCCTTGCTCTGCCGCAGGGTGCTTACCGTGCAGCCGGTGCGCAGCTGTACGGTGTGCCGCTGCAAATGCAGCTCCAGCAGCGCCAGCACGTCTGCCGCCTGATTGGAATAGGGATACACCCGCCCGGCCTCATCGGTGCGGGTATACAGCCCCAGCTGCTCAAACCACGCCAGCGGCGCGGCGGCATCCACCGCCGCCAGCAGGGGCCGCAGCGCGGCGGGGTCGGCGGTGAAGTATTTTTCCGGCGCAATGGCGGTGTTGTCCAGATTGCAGCGGCCGTTGCCGGTAGCCAGCAGCTTTTTGCCCACCTTGGGGTTGCGCTCCAGCACCGTGACGCGGGCAGCGGGCGCGGCCTGTGCAGCCGCCAGCGCAGCGGCCAGTCCGGCGGCACCGCCGCCCAGAATAAGGATGTGTGCCATGCGGACACCTGCTTTCTTTGGGTTTATTCCTATTTATTGTAGCAGAACCCCGCCCGGAACGCAATGCGGCGGGCAAAGCAAAAAATGCGCTGCCGGTATAATTTGCCGCCGCTGACAGATACTACATACAAAGGAAACCGCAAGGAGGGTAAAATAATGAAAGCAACCGGTATCGTGCGCCGCATCGACGAGCTTGGCAGGGTGGTGATCCCCAAGGAGATCCGCCGCACCCAACGCATCCGGCGGGGCGACCCGCTGGAGATCTTTACCACCGGCGACGGGGAAGTGATCTTTAAAAAGTACTCGCCCATGGGCGAGGTGAACACCCTTGCCGCCCAGCTGGCGGAGGTGCTCAGCCGCCAGTTTGCACTGACCGCCTTTGTGTGCGACAGGGACCGCATTCTGGCGGTCAGCGGCAGCGGGCGGCGGGAGCTGGCCGACCGCAGCATCAGCCAGCCGCTGGAAAAGCTGATGGACGCCCGCAAGCCCTACCAGAGCCCGGGCACACCGGAAAAGACCCTGCTGCCCTGCGAGGGCGCACCCCGGGTGCTGCTATGCGCCGCACCGGTACTGGCGGGCGGGGACGTGACCGGCGCGGTGGGCTTGCTGACCGAGGATCGCGCCGCCTGCCCGGAGGACGCCCAGTGCAAGGCGGTGGCGGTGGCAGCGGCCTTTCTGGCAAAGCAGATGGAGGAGTAAGGCGGGACGATTATCGCAATTTCACGAGAGGATTTCACCCGCAAAAACACCGCCGCCCGGCCTGTGGAAGCAAGCCGGGCGGCGGTGTACATGAAAGGATGAATGAGAGAATGATTATTGAATGGTCACGGGCACTTTTTTCAGGCTGTTCCATGCGCGGATGATGCGTGCATTGGTCACCTTGGTGTCCGGGCCGAAGGTTGCGCCGTAGTCGGAGAGCAGACCCTGCTCTGCGCACCAGCGGGCGGCCTTCTGCTGCTCGATAGCGTCAGCGGGGATATCGGTATACAGTACGGTGCTTACAGGGTCGGGCTTGCCGGCAGTCGTCCACAGGACGTTTGCCAGCTCCTGACGGGTGGAGGGGATAAAGCCGCCCGGCAGGGTATAGTACAGGTACAGGGAAGAGATGTGAGCATAAGTGATATAACCCAGCCCTGCAGTGCCCAGTACCACGCCAAGTGCGGCTGCACCGGAAGAGAACGCCGGGTCGATCTCGCCGGGGTCGTCCGTTGGAGGTGCCGAAGGCTCCTCGGTCACCAGCACGATCTTTTCATAGCCCCGCACAGGGATCTGGTAAATGTAGCTGTCACTGTCGCTGTCAAGGACGGGGAAGCGTTCACCGTCTGCAAGGTAATAGAGTAGTTTGGTATTGGTCTTTACGGTAATGGTGTTGGGCTGCTCAGACGATCCGCTGGGGACAAAAAGACTGGTGCAGCTTTCAGAAAAGCCATCATTTACAGGCACATGGAAGGCCCTGCAACTCTGATCGCTCACAGAGGTAAAGCTGACGCTGCCTTCCGGCACAGTGGGCTTACTTACAAAATAGCCGCCGGTGATCTGAAGATTGGTCGGGTCGTCGATGCTGCTTGCATTCACAGCTTGGGTAAACAGGCCGCCGGTGATGGAAAGCGGGGAGCGACATCTTTCGATGAAAACCTCGCCGTCAAACAGGCCGTCGCTGATGGTGATGGAAGCGTCATCATTCGCAAGCTTCATACCCTTTTCAAAGGTTCCGCCCTCGATCGTGGCATTGTGGCCGGCGGAGACGTATACCTCGACAGCTTTCTTAAAGATGCCGCCGGAGATGGTGCCGCCGTAGTTATTCACAGGCTTTTGGAAGGTGCCGCCGGAGATGTCTTTGGAGTTGTACACCGATCCTTGGAAGGTGCCGTCGGAGATGGTGCCGTCGTTGTCCACCTCCCCTTGGAAGGTGCCGTCGGAGATGGTTTTGTAGTTGTTCACATCCCCTTGGAAGGTGCCGCCGGAGATGGTTTGGAAGTTAGCCACCTTCCCTTGGAAGGTGCCGCCGGAGATGGTGCCATAATTGTTGGTTTCACAGCCGACGGTGCCGCGGACTAGCTCGGCGTTATCTCCAATGCGGAAAAGGCGTGCCTTCAATGCGCTTTCCGCCTCGGCCTCCGAGGAGGGCTGCAGGGCAAAAACGCCAGTGTCCAGCTGGCAGCCGGAGGCAGCGCTGTAGTACCAATGTTCACCGTCACCATAGCCTGCGGGCGTGCCATCGGCGTTCAGCTGGATGGTAAAACTATCGGCGGTGCCGTTCTCCGCGTCCAGATCACGGCTGCTGCGGGTGGCGGCTTCCTCCTCGGTGCTGCGGGAGGCGTCGGCCTCCTGCACAAGGGGTGCAGCCTTTTTGGCCGTGGTCTGGGCGGGTGCATCGAACACCGGGGCGGCTGCCAGTGCAGACACCGGCAGCAGGGACAGCAGCATACTGCCGGTCAGCAGGATGCTTACAATGCGTTTGGCTTTCATTGTTTTCGCTCCTTTCGTGTGGGGTTTATACGGGGATGTCGTTACCATAAATATACCATAAACCAGGCAAAAACAAAAGAAATTCTGCGCGAATGGGGGGTTAAAACTGCGCGAATCGCTGAAAGTGGGGGAAAACTAAAACACTGCTGCCCGGGGATGTTCTCTTTTGACACCAAAAGAGAACCAGAAAAGTGTGCGCTTTGCGGGGTGACTTTCTGCCTGCCTTCAGCGTGCAGGGACGCTCCGCTGGGCCAGAGGCAGGGAGGGGTGTTCCGACTCCCCCCTCCCTACCTCTGGACTCCACCCACCCCGCAACGGGCCAAGGGCTGCACGCCCTTGACAATCCTAAAGAAGAAGTCGAAGCACAAAAAAGCTAGCGCTGCGCCAGTCGGCGCTATCGCTTTAACGCTTTTTTCGCTTCTCCATTTATAGCCCCTCAGTCGCTGCGCGACAGCTCCCCCCGGGGGAGCGTTCTCTTCCGCAAGCTTTGCACTTTAGCCGAAAACTGTACCACCATGCCAAAGGCTCCCTCCCAGAGGGAGCTGGCAAAGCCGCAGGCTTTGACTGAGGGAGTTCACACCCCCTTTATGACAGAATTATGAATCTTTATAAACATTTTTGCAAAGGGCTTGACAGCAGGGCAAAAACGGTTATAATGGTCTTAGCACTCAGGAACAAGGAGTGCTAAACAAACAAAAGCGATACAAAAAGGAGGCAGGCGCTATGACGATGGATGCACGCAAGCAACGGGTCTTGCAGGCGATCGTGGCGCTGTATGGCCTTGAGGGCGAGCCGGTGGGCAGCAGCGTGCTGGCAAACTACTTTGACATGGCAGTGTCCAGCGCAACGCTGCGCAACGAGATGGCGGCGCTGACAAAGCTGGGTCTGCTGGAGCAGCCCCATACCAGCGCAGGGCGTGTGCCCAGCGCCAAGGGCTACCGGTATTATCTGGACAACCTGCTGACCGATGATCAGCCGCTGGACCGCGTTACCCGCGCCCGGGTGGATGCGGTGTTCGCCAGCCTTGACCACGAGCCGGAAAAGCTGGCACAGGGCGCTGCCAAGGCGCTGGCCGCCATCAGCGGCTGCACCGCCGCCGTCAGCACCCCCTGCGCCGAGGATCTGTGCATTGCCCATTACGAGGTGGTGCAGGTGGGCCGCAGCGCAGCCGCTGTGCTGGCTGTGACCACTGCCGGTTACGTCCGCACCCGGGTGGCGCGGGTACGCACCGGGCTTTCCCGGGAAAATGCAGCTGCCCTTGCGGCGCTGCTCAACCGCAACCTTACCTTTGTGGCACCGGTGGATCTTTCCACCCGGATGCTCAGCGAGCTGTGCAGCCAGATCGCACCGGAGCTTGTGCCGGTGGTCAGCGCCGCAGCCGCAATTTTGCAGGACAGCGTAAAGCCCCATGTATTTCTGGGCGGCGAGCAGTACCTGCTGGACTGGCCGCAGCTGGACGGCCGGGTGGGTGATATCCTTACCCTGCTGAACGACGAGGAACAGGCCGCAAGCCTGATCGCACCCCCGGACAACCGCAGCGAAAGCGTGCTGCTGGGCGAGGATCTGGAACCGCAGATCCCCGGGCTGTGCATCGTGAGCGACCGGTATCTGGTAGGCGGCGGGCTGTGGGGCTCCATTGCCCTGATCGGCCCCACCCGGATGCCCTTCCAGAAGCTGATGCCGCTGCTGCATTACTTTGCAGACCAGCTGGGCGAGGGCATGAGCGGCAAACGAAAAGACACCCCGCAGGCTGCCGTACCGCGGCGGACTGTGATCTATAAGGAGGATCTGGAATGAGCGAAGAAGCAAAAAAGACGGCTCCGGCTCAGGAAGCGGAGCAGCCCGAAACGGCTCCCGAGGAAAAGGCCCAGCAGGCAGCACCCGAACAGGAACCTGCTGCTGAAGCTGCCGACCCGAAGGATGACAAGAAGAAGGACGGCGGCTGGTTCAACAAGAAGGCCCGTGAGCTGGAAGCCGTAAAGGCAAAGCTGGATGCTGCCGAAGCCAACGCCGCACAGGCCAAAGACCAGCTGCTGCGCATGGCAGCGGAGTACGAGAACTACCGCAAGCGCTCCACCCGCGAAGCCGACCAGAAGTTCAACGATGGCATTTCCTTTGCGGTGAACCAGATCATTCCCATTCTGGACACGCTGGAGATGGCGGCCAACGCCCCCACCACCGACGAGAACTACAAAAAGGGCGTGACCATGACGCTGGACAAGGCCGCCAAGGCGCTGGATGCCCTCCATGTGGAGGAGATCGAGGCGCTGGGCAAGC
>OGLJ01002135.1_pt1 | contig 13365 bp, 16 predicted proteins | sample 1572801 | NCBI WGS metagenome assembly OGLJ01 (sample SAMEA2581877, study PRJEB24529) | metagenome | biome: Human gut stool | place: China | collected 2011
TTTGAAAACTCTGCAAGTACATCAACATATACCTTATTGCTCAATGTAATCACCTACAAGATAATCCTGCTGCACCAGGCTTAGTTCCTTGCCCGACTGTATTTTATGCCATTTACAGATGCACTCCCTGCAGCATGTTGCCGTTGCGTGTTGAACAATAAATACCGAATATCTGCACATAGGTGTCTGTTTACCATCATTTGCTATAGTATGTAGTCAATATCTTTCTGCTTCAGATGGAAACTGCATCGGAACTTGAAATTATCCAAGTTATCAAATAACTGCCTGCACCATTCGTCCTTCGTCATTAAAACTTCACTACTTCCGGCTCATGGATAAATGATGAAAATGTAGCTGTCGCATTTTTAAAGTAGAACACCTCTGTATTTCCATCATCTGCTGAGTACATATTCTGTTAAGATGGATATACATCAATCATAGACTGTCTTGCTTCTCTCCTGTCATCTTCCACAAGTTCTCCTTCTACGCGAAGCCACTCGCCATTTTTAAATGCACAATTTTTCACCTTAGGGTTTGCGTGAATCTGCTTTGAAACATCCTTTACCTTGCCAGTCTGAATATACAGTTTTCCCTCAAAAATGTGTGCTGTTGCAAAAGATCTTACCCTTGGCTGGTCGCCTTCCACTGTTGCCAAATAATATGTCTCAGCTTCTTTTAAAAACTTCACTACTCGTTCCATGATGTAATTCTCCTGCCAGTTACTTAAATATATCCATAATATCAAAGCTCATCTTCTTATAAACCTTATTGTAAACACCTTATCACTCAATAGCAATTAATAAATTTGTTTAGCATAGACATTAACCATTCGTAGCAATTTCTATTGACCAGCATATTTTTCATGATATAATTAATATGAAAAATATAATCTAATAATGAAAGGCAAATTTGAAATGCTTATCAAGGAATTGAATTTCAATTTAAAAAATGGTAAGTCAGCTCTTTTCCGAAGCCCCAATAAGTCTGATGCGGACGGCTTTTTAAATATTCTACGTACTTCAGTTATTGAAACGGATTATTTATTGCGTTATCCTGAAGAATGTGATGTTTATACAATAGAACATGAAGCAGAATATATTGATAAGATGAATCGTTCTATTCGAGATGCTTTGCTAATTTGTATTGTTGACAAAAAGGTTGTTGGTTATTTCCAGCTTTTTTGTGAGTCAAATTTGAAAACACGACACAGAGCAAATGTATCTCTTGTTATTTTAAAAAAATACTGGAATTTGGGTATTGGAAGCATAATGTTTGATATCATGATTCAGTACGCAAAAAATGATCCTTATCTTTTACAGTTAGAATTGGACTATACAGAAGGAAACACACGTGCTAAACATCTGTACGAAAAAATGGGTTTTATAAATATAGGTTTTATTCCCAATGCAACTCGTGCAAAAAATGGAACAATGTTAAAAGACTTTTTAATGATCAAAGAGCTAACAGATTGATTTATCAGTTAACTTTAATGATACAATAATCTAGAAAAGGAGGATGCCTGTATGAAAAAAGAAATCAAGCTTTCTTCTCTTAAAGAGAGAAAAATCAACCGCAATAAGCCACGCAACTAATAGGCAGTTCTTAACATCTAAATAGTGATTATTAATTAGATGAAGAATGGCTTTTTGGTACTTTCTGTATCAGAAAGCCATCCTTTATGCGAGGTGAAGAATGCTAAGATATATGATTCGAAAAGAATACTTTGGTGCATATGTATATGATTATGCCATGCAAATGTATTTATTATTTGATAAAGATTCTTATGATACTTTTGTTAAACTACGTGATAATTTTTCCATTCTAAGTACTATTGACGGTGATATTGTTCAAATTCTTAGAAACGAAGAATTTATCAAAGATGATGCTGTAAATTATTATATTATCGATAATGGCGACTACGACAACGTAATGTCCGCCCCTATGCGAATGCATTTTTTATATACTAATCGTTGTAATCTGAATTGCATCCACTGCTTTTCTTCAGAGTTATCTGGCGCAAAAGAACTATGTTTTGAAGATAAAGTAAAAATTCTAGATGAAATGAATAAAATTGGTATGTGCGAAATTTTGATTGGTGGAGGAGAACCTTTCGTACGTTCTGACATTTTTGACTTTATTAATGAATGCAATAAACGCAACATCATTGTAAAAATTTTTACAAATGGGCTCCTCTTTAATGATTCCAACTTTGAGAAAATTTTAAATGCGGATATTGCTTATATAGCAGTCAGTGTCGATGGAACCAACAATGAAGAGTATGCACTGACGCGAGGAGTTGATGGACTTAGTATTGTAAAAAACAACATTCTCAAGCTCAAAAAAGCTGGATGCAAATATCCCATATTGATTTCAACAACAATCAACAACTATAATCAATACAATCCTATAGGCTTTTTGGAATTCACCGAAGAATGTTATGCCGACCGATTAAAGATTAGAGCCACAAAACCCAACGGAAATATACTAAAGGATTCTTCAGTTATGATTAATCCAAATGATTATCTCACTTTTCTAGGTACCATTCAAAAAAAGTACAATGAAAAATATGCAGAAAAATTTCAGATGGACCTCACATGGGGGGATTTCCGTTTATACTATGATTATGAAAGCGGCACCTTAAACGTTCTTGATGCAGATTTGCCCTATACTGATTATGGTTGTGTTGCTGGTAAGACCGCAATGTGTATCGGAGCTGATGGTATTGGCACTCCATGTGGTTTTCTGCCTGATGATATGCAGGGTGGAACTGAAGAGAATGTAATTGAAAAGAGTATTTTAGATGTATGGCATAACGGAAAATCCTTTATATTAACAAGATCTCTGACAGGTAATAAAACATGTCGTGAATGCGATTTGTACGATACCTGTCGTGGTGGTTGTGTTGCACGTAATAGTTACTATAATCATGATGTGAACGGAGTGGATCCTTGGTGCATAAAACAATTTTTTCCATTAAAAATCGGCTAGAAAATTCTTTTGGTATATGGAGATTTCATCAATACATACAATATTTCCTTGGAGATATCGGTCTAGTGTTATCGCGAAAAAACATTTGGACTTATAAAGACTTCTTATTTTGGCGAAAAAAAACATATCATTCTAAGGATCAAATACCTACTACATATTATGTGATCAGGCGTAGAAGTGGTCATAAAAAACTAGAGGGAAGTCAAAACATGGGCATATGTGGATGGATGATGTTTACCTTAGGAGATATTGCATATGCTCTAAAGAATAACTTTGTTCCAGTAATCGACATGATGACATACTCGAATTCTTATCTTATGCCTGATGACGTAAATAAATATAACGCTTGGGAATTTTTCTTTAAGCCTGTTATTCCATACAATCTGAAGAAACTTCGTGCCAACGGAAATGTAATCATCAGTACCGGAATCCTCGAATCAGAAATGCCTAGTTATGATGTTCTGATGGATTCAGATTGGGAACATCTTAATTTAAAACAATGGCGAAATCTTACTACTTTATATATGGAACCTCAAGAATCAATACAACAAAATGCCAAAAAATTTTTAGACCAGTACCACTTTTCCGAGCATAAAACATTAGGTGTTTTGTGTCGTGGTACTGATTTTGTCACAGAAAAACCTCATGGACATCCAATTCAGCCAGATATTGCTACTGTTATTCATGATGTAGAAAATGCAATGTTCAAATATGGTTTTACCCAAATATATTTGGCAACCGAAGATTTTGATATATATTATCAATTTAAAAGCCATTTTAAAAACAAAGTCATCACCTATTCTGCTCCTAATGTAAAATATGAGCGTGGACCATACTTAAAAAATGTCTATCATACTACTGAATATTTAAAGCAGAATGGACTTAATTATTTAACCTCCATTTGGATTATGAGCAAATGCAATGGTATTGTCGGAGGAATCACCTCTGGCACACTTGCAGCTCTGTTGTTTGGGAATAATTTTGAATACGTTTTTTATTATCGTGAAGGATACTATGATTAATGAGATAAGAATATTCTCAAAAAGATTAACCATGTAAAACTTTTATTTAAGTACTGAATATTCTTGAGCGGCAGAGCCGCCCGTCCGGGGTGGCTCATTTGGGCGCAGACTATTCAAGTACAAGCCACGATTTGGACTTAAGTAAGTCTTCACACTATCTTACCACAATAGTACTAATCAATATATATTTCTATTTTAGTTCACCTGTTCACAGATCATACAGTAATAAAACAAACAATTGCGCACAAATTATTTCTCAGATGATATAAAATACATATTAATTGATTTTATTCTATTCGTATCAATGCAAATCGCTATGCCGTATAATTTTAATTCACAATGTATCTTTATAAATTCATTTACGCCTATTATAATATCTGTACAATTATTATCTTCAAAATACTCTCTTAATAAATTTGGAATCTGGAGATTATATTCATCTATTTTCAAATATAATTTATATTTACTAATATCATTTGTAAAATAATCTATTCCCATAAGCCATAAATGCAGTCTTCCAACTTTAATGGCATCCCCATACATTTTCTTAATGAACGTAATTAAATAATTAAAATCTTTCGATTTCAAACTTTCAATATAACTAATATAATATTCATCATTATATTTGTATATGTTAGCTTCATAGTCCAAGTAATCTCGTAACATCCATTCCAAATTTATTGCATCACCATATTGTCCGTCTAATTTAATACCCAAGATATGGATTGGTAGACACAAATTCTTTTTTTTAGGTATTATTGCGGGGATTTCTTCTAGTTTTTTCTCGAAACTAGGGAATATCTCCAAAAGTTTATTCTTAAAATTCTTAAGATTCAAATATGATAGATTTTTTAACACAACATAGCTTCTATTTATTCGAGTGCCACTAACCGGACATCTAAATTTAACCATATTATTTTCATACAAAAAACGAATAACTTCTGGATCTTCACTTCTTATTTTAGTAATATCTTGTGGTTGATAATATGCTTTAAATTCTACTGGAAGTTCCTGTGATTTTTCAAATATATTTAACCCTAAAAAATCTATATTTGAAATATCATGTTCTATTTTATTGTTAAGTAAAAATTTATTATATAATATTTCAATTTTACTTGTCATTTCTGTGACAATCAAATATTATACCTCCCTACTAATTCGATAACTTATTATATCATTTTCATTTCTATTTGTAATTCTTTCCTGATATCAAAATCTGTATCTAGGCATTCATAATTGTTAACAATATGTGGTATCATTTTCATCACAGTTCTATCAAAACCTTTATTTGCTAATAATGACACAAATCGATTAAAGTATATTCCATTAATTAAACATGCCATCTTATACAAATATCCCTTTTCATTTACTGTTAAATTTCGATTGCAAATATATGCATCAAAAAATTTCTTTCTATTTTTTTTTATCTCAGAGCGTGTCAAAATCAACGCTAAATTAAATGAATATACTGAACTATACCAAGTAATTAACATATCACTTAATAACACCTCATCTCCAGATAGATTAAAGTCTATAATACCATATTTATTATTATGGATAGTGATATTATTTACTAGTCCTAAATCACCATGAACAGCATTAATAGGAAGATCTTTCCACATTTTTCCAATTGTAGTAATTGCATTTTCATGCGTTAATTTTATTCTTTCATACATACCAGCATCTATTAAAGCACTTGAAGATTTCCAAATTTTATCTATTCCCACTTTCCCAGAAATCATAGCACGATAAATTGATCCCTTGGTTAAGTGATAATCATATTTTATTGCTAATTCATGCATCATTGCTAACAATTTCCCGAGTACAGCAGTCGATTCAAGCGATATGATATTTAGATTTTCTCCCCAATAGTCTTCTACTGTTACATAAAACTTTTCGTCTTCAAAAGTAAAACTATTTACATACTTATTTTTAGCTTTATATTTATGAGGAACAGGTATATCATTAATTCTTAAAAATTCTGAAAATTTTGCTTGCTCCTCTTCCTGTTCATCACACAGCAATTCACTAGATATTAATTTTACAACATACTTTTTACACAAATCAGTTTCTATCATTAAAACAACACATACCCTTGATTCCACTTGATAATATTGCAATGTTTCAATTAATATAATATTCCTATAATTTTCTATTTCATAATTTTCTAGTATATTACTTACATCTTTTTTGCTGATCACATACATGTCCAATCACACCACTCAAACGACTTTTGCTATTTGCTATTTCTTCCTGTATAACACTTATTGCCTTAAGAATCAATTTATCATCCTCTGTCAGTTCAGCTCCTTTGTTCTTTATTCTTCTAAACTGAATTTTTGCACTCGCTAAAATACACAATCTATAAGAATAACACAAATTTATATCAACAAGATGGCAGCATCCAGTTGTTACTAAATTGGCACTATAACAATTAGCACATAAAAAGAAAAATTTACATTTAAAACAAGGATTCTCGTCTGTTATATTAAATTTTGTAACATCGTAATTCATAAAAGAATCTGCATCTTTGCCTATAGCTACTGGGGCAAATCCTTGACATGGATACTCATTTCCATTTATATCATAGCATTTTGTCATTTCTCCTGCTCCACAAAAGCGCAATTTCTTATTTAGATTTGAAAATACTAATCTTAAATCAAAATCCAACATTGTGCATAATTTAATATCAGGATTATACGTATAGAAATCAATCAACTTTCCAAGTTCTCTTACAAAAATATCCTCATTTTTTGAGTAATTCCAATCAATGCCTGTAGAAAGAGTTGCATCAGCATAAAATCCTAATCTATATAAATTGATAATTCCTTCTGCTAACGAAGGAAGAGTATATTCTGACATTGTTAGTTTAGCTTGGCAATTCGGCCATGTATTAACAAAAAAATCAATATCAATACTATTATAACTATCTCCTCCAGAAAGCAAAGGTCGGTTTTTATTCTGCATAGCTTCAGTCCCATCGAGACTTAGTGATACCATATATCGATCTTTTCTTTGTTTTAACCACTCTTGAATTTCCCCATGCACAAGTGTTCCATTTGTTGTAGTCTCAAAAAATGTATTACGATCATTATATACTTTCATTACATAATCATCTATTTGTTTAATCAAATCAAAATTTGTAAAAGGCTCTCCTCCAAACACTTCAATCAAAACTGTATCCCCAGGTTTCGATGTCCTATAAAAATCATCTAAAATGATTTTTGCTGTTTCAAAACTCATTTTTTTATCACTTTTAAAATGCTCATAACAATATACACAGTCCAAATTACAAGCTTCTGTTAATATAAGCATTATTTTTTTCTGATCTTTATCCACAATTGACCTCCTAAAAACATAACGAGAGTTTAACTCAATTCACTAGCTAAACTCCCGTCAATAAATTTTGCTTGTGCATAGATTAACTAATCCCAGCCACAAGATTTTTTATGTGCAGTACAGCTACATGAATATGTTGCAAACCCAGGATCATAACTATATCCATCCGCGCCATATTTTATTTCAGCTTTTTTAATCATCTGATTTAATTCTTTGCTTTCTACACTATCAAGAAACAACTTGTTCATATGTCCACCCCTCCTTTCCAACGTTTTGCATATGTTCACTAGTATTCTATGATTATGTCCTTAATCAATATATAAGGAGCTAATCATCAATTAATAAATTATCTAGTACTTCTATAGGTGTAAATCATTCATTATAATCTAATTTTCCATATTAGCCCCTAGTTTCATTGTTCACTCAGAATCAACTTATTTCTAATTGTACCAGCCTTTGTATCTATATTATATTTACGATTTCTATCGTCATTAGGAATTAATAATTCATTACTTTCGATTCTCATTTTTTCACCGTGTGCACCTGAAAAATCACCAAATAATAATAATTTATGTTCATTGCTATCAATATTTAGTTCTATCGTTTTACCATTAGAGATTTTTGCATATATTTCATTATCAATAACAACATAATATACAATAACCCACCCTATAAATCTCTTTTGCCTTGTAATAGTAATTTTTCTATTCATACTCTTTTTCCTTCCTAGACGATATTTTTTAACCGCCCAAATAATCAATATGAATTATCTGGCTTTTTCTATCTCACAGATGCATCCACATAATCATCTTTATTTCGCACAAACGCAAATCACATCAGATTTATCATTATATGGTTCGCCTGTACATGTGCTATATAATTCGAATTCCATAAAACCAGCAATTCTTAGTTCATTAATTAACGTATCCGGTGTGAAAGTTTGAGTCCATGCATTCCATATATAAATATCATCCTGAACCATTGCAGCTTGTACCAAATATAAATCTATATCATCATAACGATAGAATGCGTTAAGTTCAAGGTATGGCGTTTGACACCAAAAACCATTTTTTTCAACATATTCCCAATCCCTCACTTCTTTTCTATTGATATAATGTTGTTTTGTAAACACCTCAATGATAATCATACCACCTGAAATAAGACTATTTTTAATTTTCTTCAATAAATTAATTCTGTCTTCAAAATTATATAACGAATATATGGCATACAACAATATAGTTCCACAATATTTGTTTACAGGATTAAATTTCCTAAAATCCATTACCGCAAATGAAGCTAATTCAGATTTATGATGTTTTATTGCATATTCAATTTGAAAATGTGAAACATCTATTCCATAATATCTAAACCCATAATTACATAATAAATCTGCATACAACCCTGGTCCACATCCTATATCAAGTATGCATCCTTTATCTACTATTTTTGATGCTATCCATTTCGAAGCTTTTAATATTGTTTCTTTTTTCCTGCTTCCCGAATCTACATTACCATCTAAATGTCTTCTTATGACATTATTTGCTATATATTCATTACTCCATAATGACAAATTGCCACTTGTAAAAGGTAATGGTCGTTCCAATAAATTCCAATTATACATTATTCATTTCAACCGCAGCTCTTCTTATCAATTCTTTAATTGCACCTTTCACTGTAGTACATGCATGTTCCTTTCCATAGGCATATGCTCTATATTTACATCCACCTTGACATAATGGTAAAAGATTACACCTATTACATTCTTCATCCGTAATTATTGGATTTGAATATATCTTTGATATCTCATTTACTAAACGTCCAGAAAAAACATTTCCACTTGCATATTTTTCATTTCCTAATAATCTATGACATGTATAAATATTTCCTGTTGAGTCAATTGTTAAAGAAGATTCGCATCCTCCATAACAACTTGTAGGAATAGGTGTCAAATAATATTTTTTTAATATAGTCTCATATTTAGTTCCTGTTTCAACCCTTTTATCATAATTTCCAAAACTACAGAAATTCTTTTCAGCATCCAACAAAGCAATTAATGGATGTTCTTTTTGCTGACTAAACTCATTTGTAATTGAAGGAATATCCTTAGAATCTATAGGAGCTAAATATACAAAAAAGTTTTGGTCTCCAGCAAAACGCTTTTTTAGATAATCCACCGTTTTTATTGCCTTGTCACATTCAAGCGGATTAAAATTTATGCGAATTCGAATATTTATCTTCTCATTTAAACATCTTTGTATATTATCCATAACAATTTCAAATGCATTAACATTTTGATATGTATAATCTTTGATTCTATTGTATTCATCAAATAGATCATCAATTGTGATTTGTATAATGCGTACATTCCATTTATATACAGCAAGTTCCACTACCTCATCAGAAAGAAGATAACCATTCGTGATTATTTTTGAGTCAAAATGAACACCATTTTTAGATAAATAATCTGTTATGTATGAAATCGTTTCAACTTCAAGCAATGGTTCTCCACCAAACCATTGTATCACTAAATGCTCAGGATCATGATGTTTCAGTATATATTCAGCAACCGCTTTAGCTGTATCTTCATCCATTCTTTTTTGTGCTATTCCCTTCTCAAAGCAGTAATAACACCTTGCATTACACCCCGTTGTTGGACATACAATATAATAACTCGGAGAATTATTATTTGCTTCTAATGATTCAATTCTCAAATGTTCTAGAAATTTTGCCTCATCTTTATCATCAGGAATTAAAAATCCCATATCATACAATGCTTGTATATCCTTTTGATTTTTTTGAAATTTGTTATTTATAAAAATATCTTCATACACTTTTTTCTCGAGTTCAACCAATGATGTTGAAAATGTCGAATAAAGTAATACTGTATTTTTTGAAAAACCCGGTTGATCTACAATAAACTGTGATTTTTTCATTATATCCTCCTATTACCATTTGCTACTTATTTCCATCATTGCTTGTCCCAAAATTTTGTTTTGATCTGACAATTCTTTTACATACTTTCTAAATTGATTTACTCCAAACCAGTTTTCAAATTCTGAATATGCTCTAGTACGATCATCATAATCCTCAATTCGTCTTTCATTTCTACGTTGAACCTCTTTTCTGCCAAAAAGCAGAGGAACATCTTCTAATTCTGGTTTTGGAATATAATCCTTAAATCTAAATGCATCCAACCCATTTGTTTTTCTCCTCACTTGCGGTCTATTAAGAACATACATTTCATAATCATGATTATTTTTCCATGTTGGCCAGTCTGCATATCCATTTTCCAAAAGAATTTTCAGCCCTTTTTCATCACCTTTATGTATAATGTATTTGTCCGCATCTTCAGAATTCCAATTTTCTTCGTACCAATTAAAGTTAGAAAATCCATTAGAACATAATAAATTAAACACATCATATGCTCCCATATAGTACGCTCTTGCTGGCAATCCCCATACATAGCCAGATGTCGAAACACATTCACCATTTGTAATCTTTTCATAATCAACTTTCTTATTAGACATACCATGATCAATAAGCCATTTTACGATTTTATAATCGTCCATAACTTCGAATAAAATACGCTGTAAAGTTGTTCTGTCACATTTTTCTAATTCAGCACCCTGAGTATATAGGTAATCCGCTTGTGCTATATCATGCTCTATTATTGCCTTTAATAATAAATTTACTGTAGGGCTTTTTTCACTTACTCCTTCCCATGAATACTTCCAATCATATTTAATTTTTGCATTTATATCATTCATTATATTTTTCTCCTTAATGAAATTTTAAAAATAGTCTTATATACTATTTGCTGAACCTTCCAAATACTTGTATTTCCTAAAAAAATAATAAATTTTCTGTAAAATAAATTAGCTTTACACTTAATTAAACAAAAATCATATTAATTGGTTGAAAATAAGTAAATTTCCTATAATATACACATATAACACCTCAAGATTTTGTATGCACTAATTTTATCCTATATAATATATAAAAAGGCCATACTAATACAGATTTTATAGTTTTCTCATACACGGATCCAGTTTCCTGCTCCATCAATAAAGTCCTCTCCCCATCTTCTATATGCTCCACTGCTATCTTTATATGTATTTCCCCATCTTATATAATTTCCATCATAGTCATAAAATCCGCCTCCCCATCTACACCAATTTCCATTACAATCAATAAAATCTTCTCCAAAATTCCTATACGCGCCAGACGCATCTACGTAATCTTTCATAATTTTCTCCAGTCATTTTAACTCGTACTTAATGTATGAATACCGCACACAAATACATCATAGTGTTATTCAAATTATACACAATATATAGCTATTAAATCTTTGTAATAATTTCATTTATAATCATACTATTATAATTATATAAAAACTGCATCAGCAATTCTACAATCTGCCGATGCAGTTCATTAACCGCCTTACAAAATTAAATTATTCTCATCAGCCTATCCATCACTTACACGGCATAAACAACTGCTTGCCATCTCGTTTGCAACAAATTTTTCTGATGCTGCCTGCTCTAATTTCTTAGAAGCTTCCTCAGATGAAATATTACGAATAACGTTCATTAAAACACCTCCTTCAGCTTCAAGTAATACAAATTAACACTATGAATCAGCCATCACTTACACGACAAATGCATGTACTCGCTGTCTCATTTGCAACAAATTTTTCTGATGCTGCCTGCTCTAACTTCTTAGAAGCTTCCTCCGAAGAAACACTACAAATAATCTTCATTAAAAACACCTCCTTCTATATATTTAAAATTCATCTTACTATTTTTGTTTATTATACACCATTATATCATTTTTTTCAAGATTTTATTGGTAATTATACACATATACATTTATATTATATGTATTAAATAATCTACCTAAAACTCATCTGCTATACTTTTCAAGACTTCTGAAGTTAAAGCATTCATTTTTCTATTATAATTTGATATTTGCTGCCATTTATCTTTTCCCAACTCCATTTTAAAACGACTTTGCGCCTCTAAACGATCCTCATAATCTTTTAATAATATTGAATTAGATTCTTCAATACGCTTTCTATTAAAAAATCCCGGTTTTTCAAGTTTCGGGTAAGGAATTTCTTTAAATCGAAATTTATCTAATGCGATAGTCTTTCTGTGGATTATAGGATGTTCGATTAAATATGTAATAACATCACTATCTGGATATTTGTTTTTGTAATCCATAAATTCGTTTCTGCTATATCCATTTTCCAACAAAATTTTTGTAGCCTTAATATCATTCTTTCTAATTATGAGTTCTTCGCCATAATACCCCTCGCCACAAGAACAAATATACATATTTGAGAATCCATTTTTAGCTAGTAATTCAAAAACATCATAATTTCCTAGATACCACGCTCTTGCCAATATTCCCCAACTATATGTTTCTGGTTCAAGACACTTGTCATTATATTCAAAATCGCCATACATTCCTATAAAGCCATGATCTACCAAGCATTTAATAACTTCGTATTCCGTCAACAAATGAAATAATGCTCTTTCAAATGTTGATTTATCAATTGCTTGTATTGTCGCTCCCTCTGAAAACAAGCGATTCATTTCATCTACATTTTTCTCAATCATTGCTTTCAGCAACAAATTTACTTCTGGTTCCTCCTTCCCCATATGTTCAGCATTCCATCCAAAAGGCCATTCATAAGAAATTCTATCATTAATACTCATATTTCATTTTCTCCATCCTTTATATACTTTATCTCTCCACTAACCCAATAATTATTTTATATGATAATTATAGTACTAAACGCATGTAAACTCAAGCATGTTATACTGTTTGAATTTACGCAAGATGTATTTTAAAATGTTGCATTTTTTTCTTTTTATAATTACTATTATTTTGTTGTGGATTTTGGATATTCCAGGGAAGAGTCTGTCATGCGGCATGTGCCTGATAATATTTTCTACTGCAAAGGAGTATTCAATGGGAACTACACAGCCAATCCGAAATAAGGATGAACTGG
>OGLJ01002136.1_pt1 | contig 13363 bp, 10 predicted proteins | sample 1572801 | NCBI WGS metagenome assembly OGLJ01 (sample SAMEA2581877, study PRJEB24529) | metagenome | biome: Human gut stool | place: China | collected 2011
ACTCTGTCTCCAGAAAGGGATTTTAAGTCCCTCGTGTCTGCCAATTTCACCACAGTGGCTTCTGAATGAGCTGCCGCTCACGATCCTGCGAGCGGCAGCTCATATAATACAATAGAAATGCTGTTTTGTCAAGTTTACACTTTGCCGCCATGCAGCTCTGCGTACATCTTGGAGCGGCACTCCGCCACAGCAGGGGTCATGTTGACGTAGTGCTTGTGAGGCATCTCGATGCGCAGCTCGCTCTCCCAGGTCTCCTCGGTGAGCTGCTTGACGATATAGGCTTTTTTCTCCGCAATGGAGGGCAGCTCGATGGCCAGCTCACCGTTCAGGATATGCGGCACCAGCAGCTGCTTGACGCGGGTGGGAACGATGGTGACGATACGCTCGATGGCATCGGAGTCGAGGTTGACCATCGTGACCGGCTTGCCTGCCTCGATGACCTCGCCGTCCATGGCGATGAGGTCGCACTGGGCCTGGCCATTTTCGTCATAGAGACGCCATGGCATCTTCTTGCCGGGGATGATGGCCTTGCTGGCGGAGTCGGAGCACTTCATCTTAGGCTGATAGCTGCCGTCGGGGCGTTTGACCGCCACCAGCTTGTACACGCCGCCGAACACAGGGTCCGAGGCTGAGGTGATGAGGTTCTCGCCCACGCCGTAGGAGTCGAAGTGTGCGTGCTCGTACAGCTCCATGTTGGCGATCTTCTTCTCGTCCAGACCGTTGGAGGCCACCAGCTTGATGTAGGACTTCCCTGCTGCATCCAGTGCCTTGCGCAGGCGCTTGGAGCCTCGGGCCAGGTCACCGGAGTCGATGCGGGCGCTCTTGACGCGGCGGTTGGGGTCATCAGGATATTTCTCAATGAGGTAGTCGTCCAGCTTGATGAGGTTGGGCAGACCGCTCTCCATGATATTATAGGTATCCAGCAGCAGGCTGACGGAATCCGGGTAGGTATCGGCGAAGGCCTTGAAGGCATCGAACTCGGTCGGGAAGAACTCGATGAAGCTGTGGGCCACAGTACCCACAGCCTTGACCTCAGAGCCGTACTTCATCTCGGCCAGACAGTTGGCCGTGCCGATGCAGCCGCCCAGAACGGCAGCATAAGCGCCGTCGTTGCCTGCGCTCTCGCCCTGTGCGCGGCGGGTGCCGAACTCCATGACGCTGCGGGGGGTGTGAGTGTTGAGGCCGGTGATGCGGGTGGCCTTGGTGGCGATGAGGCTGTGGAAGTTCATGGTCTGGAGCAGGTAGGTCTCGATGAGGATAGCGCCCACGAGGTCGCACTCGATGCGCACCATCTGCACATGGGGGTAGCAGACCGTGCCTTCGGGCAGAGCGTACATATCGCCCTTCCAGCGGTACGTGCGCAGATACTCGCAGAACTCCTCACTCATGCCCTTGGTGCGCAGCCAGTGGACATCCTGCTCATTGAAGTGGTAGTTCAGCAGGAAACGGGTCAGCTTGCGCTGGCCGGCGCTGATGGAGTAGCCCTGGTTATCCGGGTTCTTGCGGAAGAACATATCAAACACAAGGGTCGTATCCTTAAAGCCGTTCAGAAACAGGCAGTTGGCCATAGTGAATTCGTAAAAATCAACGACCATTGCCGGATTGTCGTAGTCCTCATCCGGGATATACGGCACAACTTTGATCTCGCTCATGAAAAGTTTCCTCTCTTTTTCCGCGCACCCCTGCGGCGGGTGCAGCCAAACAAACTCTGCGCTGCCGCGCGTTTTGCCCTGTCATGACAGGATGTTTGTACCACTATAGCATCTTTGGCGGGCAGACGCAAGAGGTTTTGGCAAAAAATGACGACAGAAAGAAAAAATGTTTTTTACGAAATCTTTACCAGCACCTCCGGCAGTGCTCTTCTGTCCTTGGATGAATCACGGGCATCGATGCCGTCCGGATATGCAAAAAGCACCCGCAGCGCCTTTCCGTGCTGCGGGTGCTTTGATATTTCAGATTCAGCCGTTGATGATGTTCGGGGTCGCATTCTTCAGCACGACGTCATGGCTGCCGCCCTCCACGATGGAGGTGGAGGAAACGACGGTCAGCTTGGCCTTCTGCTGCAGTTCGGGGATGGAGAGTGCGCCGCAGTTGCACATGGTGCTCTTGACCTTGTACAGGGTGGTCTGGACGCCGTCGGCCAGCGGACCGGCGTAAGGAACATAGCTGTCCACGCCTTCCTCGAAGCTCAGCTTGGTGGAGCCGCCGAGGTCATAGCGCTGCCAGTTGCGGGCGCGGTTGGAGCCTTCGCCCCAATACTCCTTCATATACTGGCCATTGATACGCACCTTGTTCGTGGGGCTCTCATCGAAGCGGGCAAAGTAGCGGCCCAGCATGACGAAGTCAGCGCCCATGGCCAGTGCAAGGGTGATGTGATAATCGTGAACAATGCCGCCGTCAGAGCAGATAGGCACATAGATGCCGGTCTCCTTGAAGTACTCGTCACGGGCCTTGGCGACCTCGATGACGGCAGTAGCCTGACCACGGCCAATGCCCTTGGTCTCACGAGTGATACAGATGGAGCCGCCGCCGATGCCGATCTTCACGAAGTCAGCGCCAGCCTTTGCGAGGAAGCGGAAGCCCTCGGCATCCACGACATTACCTGCGCCCACCTTCACGGTGTCGCCGTAGTGCTCACGGATCCAGCCGATGGTGCGGCTCTGCCACTCGGAATAGCCCTCGGAAGAGTCGATGCAGAGGACGTCCACACCGGCCTCCACCAGAGCGGGAACACGCTCGGCGTAGTCACGGGTGTTGATGCCGGCACCCACGACATAGCTCTTGTTGGCGTCCAGCAACTCGTTGGCGTTCTTCTTGTGGGAGTCGTAGTCCTTGCGGAAGACGAAATACTTCAGGTTGCCCTCGGCATCCACCAGAGGCAGCGTGTTGATCTTGTTGTCCCAGATGATGTTGTTGCAGTCATGCAGGGAGGTATTTTCCGGGGCCGTGACCAGTTTTTCGATGGGGGTCATGAAGGTGGTGACGGAGGCGTCATCGGGGGTGTGGTTGACGCGGTAATCGCGGGAGGCCACGATGCCCAGCAGCTTGCCGTTGGGGGTGCCGTCGGCGGTGACGGCAATGGTGGAGTGGCCGGTGCGGGCCTTCAGCTCCAGCACATCGTGCAGGGTGGCCGTCGGGGCCAGATTGGAGTCGGAGACGACATAGCCGGCCTTATAGCTCTTGACGCGGCGGACCATCGCTGCCTCGTTCTCAATGCTCTGGGAGCCATAGATAAAGGAAACGCCGCCCTCGCGTGCCAGCGCGATCGCCAGCTTGTCGCCGGAGACTGCCTGCATGATGGCACTGATCATGGGAATGTTCATTTCCAGCGGGCATTCTTCCTCGCCCTTGCGGTACTTGACCAGCGGGGTCTTCAGGCTGACCGCCGTGGGGACATTCTCCGAAGAAGAATAGCCGGGGATCAGCAAGTACTCACCAAAGGTGCGGGAAGGTTCTTCATAGAAATATGCCATACTCAAACTCCTTTTCTCTCGTGCAGCCCGTAGAAACGGCGGCAAATTCATTTCACTTATCGTGCCTGGAAGATGCTAAAAATGCTTGCACCTATTGTAACACAAACCGGCACAAACGCAAGCATTTCGCAAAACAAACTTTCCAAAACTGTCCTTGCGAAAACCAGACACTTTGTCTAAGAAAACGGTGGAAAGTAACACTTTATTCCCGAAAATGCGGGCCGTTCTCCCCTGCTGCGGGCCTGAGGGCGCAAAAAAGCCCGCCCCCGAACGGGAGCGAGCTCTTTTGCACACGAAGCGAGGACACCGCCTGTGCGGTGCACACCAACAGCTGCGAAGGAGAACAGCCGGAGGAGGAGCGGTGCGCACCCGATATCCACGGATAACAAGAAGAAAAAGATTTCACGCAGAAGAGCTTTCGCTCTTCTTGTAACTATATTGTAACTCTTTTGAAACCATTTTGCAAGGGGTTTTGCGAAAGTTTTTGTAATTTTTTTGTAATTTTTTCTCAGGCGTTCTCAGCCGCTTCGCTGGAAAATTCCAGATAGCACTCAAAGGCTATGTGCCCGTCCCGGCGGCCCACCACATACCAGCCGTCGGCCGACGGCGCATAGGCCACCGCCACCTGCGCCCCCATCGGGATCTCGCGGTGGTACTTGATGGAGGCGAAGCGCAGCGGGCCCTTCCGGAGGGCATCCAGCGGCAGGGCGTCGCAGGCGATGTCCAGATAAAACGAGTTATTCACATGGCCGTTCAGGTCGCACAGCGAGTAGCTGGCCGTCCAGCTGCCCGCCGGGGTCAACTCCTTGCATTTGTGCACCAGCTGAGGCAGCTCCTCTTCCACATCCTCGTTTTCGTAGTTGGGGGTGCACCAGCTGGGCTGCCGCATGATGTGCCCCATTTCGGTGTTCACTACGATCCAGCGGCAGTCCACGAGGGCCAGCTCTTTCCCGGCCTCGTCGAGGATGTGGGTGATCCGCTTCATCGAGCCTTTTTTGCAAGGCTCACAGGCGGTATCCAGCGTGATCTTCTCGCCGCGGGTGGGCATCCGGTAGACCTCCACGGCCTGCTTGCCCACCAGAAACGCCGTGTGGCGGGCGGCAAAGAAATCGTCGTCCATACCGTAGGCGCGGGCGTGATCCGCCGCAGCCTGCTCCACATAACGGAACAGGGCGCTGGGTTTGAGCTTCCGGTGAAAATCACAGTCGGCGTTCAGAACGGTCGCAGTTTCGGTAAAGTGGTTCAGTTCCATGGTAAAAATATCCTCTCTATCAAAAACAGGCCGCACCGTTTGCGGCGCAGCCTGCATGGATCAATACATGTTCCGCGATTTTTTGCGCAGCTTGCGCCAGATGTTGAAGCAGGCCAGCGCGACCATGGCCAGAAGCAGCATCAGGAAGACGATGCCGCTGCCGCTCTCGTCGTAGCTCTTCATCTCGCTCCACTTGACGTCCAGCTCACTGTTGACCTCATCGCTCAGGGCAGTGAAGACCTTTTCCTTCGCTTCGATCTCCTCCGAGGGGAAGGCGATCTCGCTGTACTTCAGGTCCTCGTCCAGCACCTCCCACACGGCCTGCATGGGGGTGGTGTAGCCGATGTATTCGGCATTGGCCTTGCCGATGTCCACTTCGCACATGAAGTTGATGAACATCTCAGCGGCTTCCTGTTTCTCGCTGGTGGCGGGGATGCACATGCTGTCCACCGAAAGGACGCTGCCCTCCTCCGGGAAGACCCAGGCCAGGTCGGGGTTGTCGTCGATCATGGTGATAGCGTCGCCGGAATAATAGACGCCGATGGCCGCTTCGCCGCCGATCATCTTATCGAAGATCTCGTCCATAACGTAGGCCTGGACCAGCGGTTTCTGCGCTTTGAGGTGATTGACCACCTCGTCCACTTCCTCGGTGGACTGGGGGTTGATGCTGTGGCTGGTGGCAAATGCCGCGATGGCGTACGCATCCCGGCTGTTGTTGAACATCAGGATGTTTCCGGCGTACTGTTCATCCCACAGGTCGGCCCAGCTGGCGGGCGCTTTGTCCACCATAGTGGTGTTGTAGATGATGCCAGTGGTGCAGAGCATATACGGCACCGTGTATTCATTGGCGGGGTCGTAGTCGGCGTTGCGGTAGACTTCGTCGATGTTCTGGAAGTTGGGGATGTTGTCAAAGTTCAGCTTTGCGAGCATCCCTTCCGAGATCATCTTGGCGACCATATAGTCCGACGGGATGATGACATCGTAATCCGCCGCGCCGGATTTCAGCTTGGCGTAGAGCGACTCGTTGGAATCAAAGGTGGTGTAGTTGACGTGGATGCCGGTCAGCTTTTGGAAGGCATCCACCACGTCTACGCTGTCGTCCGAGCCGTTGGAGATATACTCACCCCAGTTGTAGACATTCAAGGTGACGTTCTGGCCCTTGAAGCGGGTCCAGTCGTAATCATCTGAAACGGAAACATCTTCCGTGACCTCGATGGTCCCGGCGGCAAACGCCGAAAGCGGCAGACTGACGGCAAACACCACCGTCAGCAGTAAAAGCACCATGCGCTTCATCTGTTTCATGCGGCATCCTCCCCTCTCAGTGCCTTCTGGTCCCGGCGGTAGCCGCGGCTCTCCATGGCGTTGGAGATCAGGATGATGGTCAGAATGACCACGAACATGATGGTGGACAGAGCGTAGATCTCCGGGCTGACCTTTTTGCGGGTCATGGAGTAGATGGCGATGGGCAGGGTCTCCACCGTGCCGCAGTTGAAGTAGGAGATCATGAAGTCATCAATGGAGTAGGTCAGGCAGATGAGGAAAGCCGATAGAATGGCGGGGCTGATCTCCGGCAGGATGACTTTGAAGAACGCCTGCCTGGGGTCACAGCCGAGGTCCAGAGCCGCCTCATACAGTTTGACGTCCAGCTGCTTGAGCTTGGGCGTGACGTTGAAGATGACATACGGCACGTTGAACGCGATGTGCGCGATGAGCAGCGTGGGCAGGCCCATGATGGTATCGGGCAGGAACTCCACCCGGCCCGCAAAACGCTGGTAGGCCACGAAGAGCAGCATCAGCGAGATGCCGGTAATGATCTCCGGGTTGACGACCGGGATATAGGTGATGTTCGTCACCACAAGGCGGCTCTTGCGGCCCATGGAGGCGATGCCCAGCGAAGCCGCCGTGCCCAGGATCGTGGCGATGACGGCCGAGATGAGGGCCACTTCCACCGAGACGGCCAGCGCCCGCAGGATGGAGGCGTTGTGGAACAGGCTGGTGTACCACTTGAGCGTAAACCCGGTGAACAGCGCATAGCCCTTGCTCTGGTTGAAGCTGAACACGATCATATACGCGATGGGCAGATACATGAAGCAGAAAAACAGGATGATATAGACCCGCTGCATCAGGCGGAGATGTTTCGTTTTCATCAGGACACCCCCTCCATTTCATCCTCGTCGAAGCTCGAAGTAAAGCTCATGCACAGCAGAACGATGATCATCAGCACCAGGCTCATGGCCGAGCCGACGTTCAGGTTGTAGCTGTTGCCGAGGAACTGCATCTCGATCAGGTCGCCGATCAGCAGGTTGGAACCGCCGCCCAGCATCCGGCTGATGACGAAGGTGGACACTGCCGGCACGAATACCATGGTGATGCCGGTGCTGATGCCGGGCACGCTCATGGGGATGAGCACCCGCAGCAGGGTCTGGGTGGTGGAAGCGCCCAGATCCTGCGCCGCTTCCACGATGCTCTGGTCGATCTTGGTCATGCTGGTGTAGAGCGGCAGGATCATATAGGGCACGTAGTTGTACACCATGCCCAGCACCACTGCACCGGAGGTGTTCAGCATGGTGTAGGGGCCAAGGCCGAAGGCACCCAGCACCGCGTTGACCGGGCCGTTGACACTGAGCAGGCCCATCCACGCATAGGTGCGAAGCAGAAAGTTCATCCACATGGGCAGCATGACCAGCATCAGCATGATGTGCTGCTTGTTCACCCGCAGGCGGGAGAGAAAATAGCCGACGGGGAACGCGATGATCAGACAGATGACCGTAGCGATGAGGGCCAGCAGCAGGCTGCGCGCGAACACCGAGCCGTAGCCGCTGATGGAGAGCAGGTTGTTCAGGGTAAAATTGCCGTCGCTGTCCGTCAGGGCATAATACACCACGATGATGAGGGGCACCACCGTGAAAAGCGTCATCCATACAAAGTAGGGATACGCGAGCTTTCGATCGTAAATCTTCATCATTTCGGCTCACCCCTCACGAACGCGCCATGATGTGGATCTCGTTGGGGCCGATGCGCATCCCGATGGTCTCGCCGGGGGTGCAGGCACGGGTGGAATGGATGAGCCACTCGCGGCCCTCCACATCGACGTGCATCTCGAAGTGGACGCCCTTGAAGATGACGTCGTTGACAACGCCCACCAGCTGGCCTTCCATCGGCGAAACGACCTCGATGTCCTCCGGGCGGACGACGACCTGCACACTCTGCTCACGGGCAAAGCCGCGGTCCACGCACGGGAACTGGACACCGGAGAAGGAGACGAGGAAATCTTTGTGCATCACGCCATCCACGATGTTGGAGTCGCCGATGAAGTCCGCCACGAAGGCATTCTTCGGCTCGTTGTAGATATCCTCCGGGGTGCCGATCTGCTGCACCTTGCCGCCATTCATGACGACGACGGTGTCGGACATGGTCAGGGCCTCTTCCTGATCGTGCGTGACATAGATGAACGTGATGTTCATCTCGCGCTGCAGGCGCTTGAGCTCCAGCTGCATCTCCTTGCGCAGCTTGAGGTCCAGTGCGCCCAGAGGCTCGTCCAGCAGCAGGATCTCCGGTTCGTTGACCAGGCTGCGAGCGATGGCCACGCGCTGCTGCTGACCGCCGGACATCTGGCCGATGCTGCGGCGCTCAAAGCCTTTCAGGCCCACGACTTCCAGCATATCGCGCACCTTGCGGCGGATGGTCTCTTCGTCCATCTTTTTCAGCCGCAGGCCGAAGGCCACGTTCTCGAACACGTTCAGATGCGGGAACAGCGCATACTTCTGGAACACCGTGTTCACCGGGCGCTTGTAGGGCGGCACACCGGTGATATCCTCTCCCTTGAGCAGAACTTTGCCGGAATTCGGCTCCAAAAAGCCTGCGATCAGCCGCAGGGTCGTGGTCTTGCCGCAGCCGGAAGAACCCAGCAGCGTAACGAACTCTTTGTCATGGATATCGAGATTCAATCCGTCCAGAATGCGCTGGCCGTCAAACTCCACTACGATGTCCCGCAGTGAAACGATCACCGAGTTGTCCATATGATACCAAATCCTCCTTAAACTCAGATACGAAAAAAGACAGGGCTCGTGTCCCCATCCCTCGTACCAGGGCGATCGGTTCCCACGCGCCGTGCCTTGGGTGACAAATTGCGCAGTCTCTCCCCCTGTTCGTGTCTATCTTATACAATTTCCGTACAAAAGTCAATCGCTCTGACACAGTTTGCCCAAACTTTACGCACCGGACAAAAACCGGGCCGGAACATCAAAAAGCCCGGAGGCTCCCCTGCGGGAAACTTCCGGGCTCAAAAAGGACTTCCAGATGAACTTTTGTTTCACGAAGCCGCTTTGTAACGGTCCTTTGCGGTGCACACTGTTTGCACGGTGGCGGCATCCACCGTGTAGAGAGACGTGTCCCCCGACACGGTCAGATAATAGCCGTCCGTGCCCTCGTAATAGGTCAGTGTCCGTTCGCCGTCCGCTGTGCGGACCGTGGCTGCAGCCAGCTGCTTCATGCCGGACGCATCGCCGTGGGGATCCTGCGCCGTGACATAGCTGCTGAGGGCCGAAAGCAGGCTGCTGACCTGCGTTTCGTCCAGCTCCGCATCCGGTGCATCCGCCAGCCTCCAGACCGTGGTGTACGCCGTGCTGTCGCTGTCGCTTTCGGAGTCGGCCGAACGGTCGGACTCTGCGGCTTCCGAAACCGCCGTCAGGGTGAACGGCTCGTCTCCGCAGACAAGGGTGACGGATTCGATGGCCGAACGGGTCAGCCCTGCCGGGTTGAAGGCACCGAACAGCTCAGCGCGGCTCAGCGCAAAGCAGGCCACCTTGGACGCCGCCACCGTATACAGGGCATCGTCCCCGGCCTTTTTCAGGTAGATATCCCCCGTGGCGGCATTCTCTGCCCCAAAGGTGAAGGTGTTCGTCTCCCCTGCCGCTGTGACCGTGACGGTCAGGCTCGCATCCGTAAAGCCGTAGTCCTCGCCGGGTTCTTCGGTCAGCTGGCGTTTGGCGTTCAGAGCCGACAGGGCGGTGACCATCGTATTGCAGGCGGTGGCGTCCAGATGATAGGCCGGGTCTTCGGCCAGCGTCCAGCTGCCGTCTGCAGCCGTCAGAGTATTCGTCTCGCCGTTGTATGTGACCGCGAGTTCGGTCAGGTCGTTCGCTACAAAGGAGGACAGCGGAATGGTGCCCTCCACCGCAGCGCTTTCGGCCTGTGCGGCCTGCTTGTTCTTCGCCGTCAGGGCTGCGAAGGCTCCACCCGCCAGAAAGACCAGAACCAGCAGAACGATGAGGGTGCGCTGTTTCGTTTTCATGCGGGCCTCACTTTCTGCGCCGCAGGATGACCACGACGGCACCCGCCGCCAGCAGCGCTGCCGGAAGGATCAGGATGAACACCAGACCCAGCACCGCCGCTTGTGCACTGGAAACGCTGATGGGGGCAGCTTCCAGCGCCTTGGAGTCGATCAGCACACTGCCGACCTGCCCCGCCAGCGAGGATGCACAGCCCTGCAGGAAGGTGCAGTTACCGGGCACGACCTGATACGCGCTCTCGTTGTCCATGTTGCCGCAGTTGATCCAGATGACCTCCGCCTCGGTGGCTGTATTGCGGGCGTAGGCTGCCAGCGTGAAGGGGCCATCCGTGTCGCCGTCCTCTTTCTCCACCGTGGCCATCTCGTACCCGGCCGCCTTGCTGTAGGCCGCATCGGAGGTGGTGAGCAGCGCTTCTGCGGTCACATTCTCCGTCTCCGTCAGGGTGATGCCCTGCGCCATCTGGAGCAGAACATGGCGGCTGGTATCCACCCCCTCCAGCGCCGTGGTCTCGGTGGGGCTGGCGTAGTCCGGCAGCAGATAGTAGGGGTAGCCGTTCATGAAGTGGCCGGAATCGCCCTCGACCACCAGCCCCTCGGCGCGGGTCAGGCCGAATTCGGCCATCACAGCGTCCAGATTGGGCGTATTATAATAGGTATCGGTCGTGAGCAGAACCTTGCCGCCTGCGCTCAGGTAGCTGCGCAGAAGGCTCATCTCATCCACCAGAGCGCCCGCCGAGGCAAAGTCCTGTGCAGGGACGTTGATGATGAGCAGGTCGCAGTCCTCCGGGACGCTGCCGCTGGAAAGCAGGTCCAGCGCCGTGAGGGAGAGGTTCTGATTTTCCAGTGCATCGGTCAGCGTGTCGGTCAGGGCCTGCTCCCCGTGGTTGGTGGTGTAGTAGGCGTGTTTCTGTTCCCCACTGGTCAGGCGGTAGATGGCCGAGGTGATCTTACTCTCGCCGGAGAACGTCACACGATAGCTGCCGGTGGTGTAGTAGTCGGAATAGTCATAATCGTAGAGGTCGGAGGCGTCCAGCACGACACTCTGCTCCCCGGAGACCAGGATCAGACTTCCAGACGCAGCATCCTGTGCGCCGTACTGGGCTGCAAAGGTCGGGTAAATGGCCGGGTCCTTGATTTCCCAGGTAATATGGCTGCTCTCGGAAGCGTATTTGTCCAGGAGCTTGGAGATGATCTGGTCCTCATTGCCGGTCTCGCAGAGGTAGTAGATGGTCACATCCTGCGTCAGGCCCTGCGCCACCTGCGCGGAACTGTCGCTGAGGGTATACAGCCCGGCCTCCGAGAGGTCGAACGTGGTGTATTTGGTCGGGAGGGCCCGCACCAGCAGGTTCACCAGCACGGCCAGAACCAGGACGGCAGCCGTGATGGCAGCGGAATAGAGGCCGCTGCGGAATACCCGCCCATTCAGGGCCGTCTTATCTTTGGGGAAGAACTTCATCGCTGCGCACCTCCTTTAATTCCAGCGGCGCTTCTCGATGCCCTGCGCCGTGAGGAACAGGAACACCGCCGTCACGGTCAGGTAATAGACCAGCGTCGGGATGGAAAAGCTGTTGTTGACAAAATCTTCAAAGGGTGTGAAGAGGCACAGAGCGCTCAGCACCGCACTGAACGCCTCGGTCAGCCAGGCGCTCTTCACGAGGAAAAGGCCCGTCAGCCCCAGGCAGCACACTGCAAAGGCCAGACACCCCAGAACAAAGCTCCGGGTGCGCAGCCCGGCAAGGAGCGATGCCGCACCCGCGATTCCCACAAAGACGACCAGCGCCACCGCGCTGCCCGCATTGAACAGGCTGCGCAGGCTGGGCATCATATAGGCCAGCAGCAGCACCGAGAAGCCCGCCACCGCTGCAATGATGGGGTTTTCGGTCAGGCCGGAGAGGAACTCGCCGATGGCAATGGCCGCACAGCCCAGCAGAAAATAACACAGCAGACCCGCGAAGTTTGCGGCCAGCGCGGTGACTGTTCCGCCCAGTGCCCAGAGGATGAGGATCATCACGGCATCCACAAGGCACGGCAGCGCGAATACGGCGCACATCGCGAAGAACTTGCCCAGCACTACGCCCCAGACGGAGACCGGGCTGGTCAGCAACAGCTGGTCGGTGCGGCTGCGGCGCTCTTCGGCCAGCGACCGCATGGTCAGGACCGGAATGTAGAGCAGCAGCATGAAGATCGTGCGGTAAAGCGTATAGTAGCTGAAATCCGTCAGGCCGTAGCCGAGGTTCAGCGCCAGAAAATAGATGCCCGACGACGCCAGCAGAAAGGCTGTGAGCAGATAGCCGAGCATCCCGTGGAAATAGCTGCGGAGTTCCCGCTTGAAAATGGCGTTCATTCGTCTTCCTCCCCTGTGCTCTCCTCGGTCTCGCCGCCGGTCAGTTCCAGGAAGACTTCTTCCAGACTCCTGCCGTTCGCCGTCAGCTCCTGCAGACTGCCCGATGCCGCCAGCCTGCCTTTGGACAGGATCAGCACCTGCTGGCAGACCGCCTGCACCTCGCTCAGAATATGGCTGGACAGGATGACCGTGTGGGCCTGCCCCAGCTCCCGGATGAGTTTGCGGATCTCGATGACCTGCGCCGGGTCCAGGCCGACGGTAGGCTCATCGAGGATGATGAGCTTCGGGCTGCCCAGCAGCGCCTGCGCGATGCCCACCCGCTGCCGGTAGCCCTTGGAGAGGCTGCGGATGAGCCGGGGCAGGACCTTTTCCAGCCCGGTGCGGCGGGCTGCGCTGCGCACCTGCTCTTTCCGCTCGGCCTTCTTGACGCCCTTGAGCTCGGCCGCAAAGTCCAGATATTCCTGCACCGTCATCTCCGGGTAGAGGGGCGGCTGCTCCGGCAGATAGCCGACGCACTTCTTTGCCGCATCGGCCTCCTCCGGCAGCGGGTGCCCCGCCACCGTGACCTGCCCGCTGGTAGCGGACAGATACCCGGTCAGGATGTTCATAATGGTGGACTTGCCCGCACCGTTCGGCCCCAACAGGCCGCAGATGCCGCCGTCTGCCACTGCAAAGGAAACATCTTCTACCGCCAGACGGTGCCCGTATTTTTTGGTAAGATGAGAAACTTCGATCACAAATAACGCTCCTCTCAAAGGCCGCGCAGAACGCGATGGATTTCGTTGCTGGTTTATTTTAGTCTGCAAATGTGATGAAAATAAGATAAAGTCGTGTAAGTTCCGAAAGGTTCCACCGTTCGCGCTTTTCTGCCCCAACACGCAAAAAAGCGCCGCCTCCACAAGGGAGACGGCGCTTTGGAAAAGACCAGTAAAATTACTTACGGCCGAAGCGCTTGTTGAAGCGCTCAACACGTCCGCCGGTGTCGACCAGCTTCTGCTTACCAG
>OGLJ01002139.1_pt1 | contig 13314 bp, 7 predicted proteins | sample 1572801 | NCBI WGS metagenome assembly OGLJ01 (sample SAMEA2581877, study PRJEB24529) | metagenome | biome: Human gut stool | place: China | collected 2011
TACTCTGGGGACAGAGTATCTGGGACTGAACGGAATATTTACAGATGTGCTGTCTCTTCTGTCCATGGCTGATCTTGGCTTTGGAACGGCTATGGCTTATAGCTTCTATAAGCCGCTGGCAGAGCATGATGAGGACAGGATTGCAGCACTGATTCATTTTTATAAGAAGGTATACCATATCATAGCGGTTACGGTTACTGTACTGGGACTTCTATGTGTGCCTTTCCTGAAATACATTGTGAATACGCAGGAGGAGATTCCTAATCTTACATGGTATTATCTGTTCTCGCTGGCTAATATCGTAATTTCGTATCTTTTTGTATACAAGACTACCCTCATGACTGCAGACCAGAAGGATTATAAGATCGTCAATATCCGTATGTGGGCAACCCTGACAAAGACGATACTGCAGATTCTGGCGCTTTATCTGACAGCTAATTATATGCTTTATATCATAATTGGTGTGCTGGCACAGTTTCTGACCAATGCGATAGCATCCTGGCAGACACAGAAGGAATATCCTTATATCAGAAATGCCAATACGCAGACCAGGGTGGAAAAGGAAGTAGAGCAGGGCATATTTAACAATATGAAATCAGTGTTCATCTATAAATTGAGTGGAACGCTTTTTTCGGCGACAGATAATCTGCTGATTTCCATGCTCATAGGAACGGCAGCAGTTGGTCTTTACAGTAATTATCTCATGTTAAGTAATAAGCTGCTTCTGATCGAGCAGATTATCTTTTCGTCTCTGGTGGCAAGTATTGGAAATGTCATAGCTAGGGACAGCCCGGAGAAAAGACTGCAGATTTTTCAGGCAATGCAGTCTGCAAGCTTTATCTTCTGCGGAATCATTACAGCAGGCTTTGGGTTACTTGCCAATGATGTGATCACAGTATGGCTGGGAAAGGAGTATACCTTCTCCATGCTGACGGTAATTGCAGTGACAGTGAACACGTATTTCTCCTGTGCATTGCAGCCTCTCTGGATCTACCGTGATGCGACAGGACTGTATATGAAGACCAAATATATGATGCTGGCGGGAGCCATTGTAAATATTGTCTTATCTGTCATTCTTGGCAGATTCATGGGAATTGCAGGTATTATTTTTGCGTCTGCCATTGCAAGACTGAGTACGTATTTCTGGTATGAGCCTAAGCTGCTTTTTCACGAATATTTTAACAGCAGGGCAACAGGATATTATATATCTATCCTGAAGAATATCGGTCTGCTTGCCTGTGTGATTGCTGTGCTGTCCTATGCCTTTTCCGGCTGGGTAGTGACAGACTGGATGACGCTGATTCTTAAGGTCGTAGTAACAGGAGCTGTATGCAGCAGCATATTCGTGCTGGCATATTGCAGGACAGAAGGGTTTCAGGTCATAATGAATAAGGTACGGCAGATATGTGGACATACAGGGAGATAATGAGTCCCAAAATGAGGATATGGAGATAAGGATGAGAGAGAGACAAGGCTATATAACGGTAATTGTGCCTGTGTATAATGTAGAGAAATATCTGGACAGATGTATGGAATCTATTCTTGCACAGACCTATACGAAGCTGGAGATCATACTGGTAGATGACGGGGCTGCGGACAGCTCCGGTGCGATATGTGATTCCTATGCACAAAAGGATGAGAGAGAGCAGGTCATTCACAAAGAGAATGGAGGACTCTCCAGTGCGAGAAATGCGGCACTGGATATTGCACAGGGGGAATATATCGGATTTGTAGACAGTGATGATTATATCAGTGTGGATATGTTCGAGAAATTATATCAGGCCTGTGTACAATATGAGAGTGAGATTGCAATATGCTGCCATTATACGGAGCGTGGAGATCGTCTGCTGATTGAAGAGCCGATTGTGGATGAGAGCATACAGTATACAGGTGTGGAAGCACTGGAGCTTCTGATACGGGATCAGGGTATCAGAAACTATGCCTGGGATAAACTGTACAAGGCATCTCTTTTTCAGAGTATCAGATATCCGGACGGAAGGAATTATGAAGACATTGCAACGACCTATCTTTTATTCTACTGTGCAAAACGTATCTGCAGCATTCCCCGGTATCTGTATTATTATCAGATCAGAGAGGGTAGTATCTCGAGTCATGTGGAAGATACGAAATGGCTGGAGAACTGCTATCAGATCATAGTGTCACAGACAGAACGCTATCATTTCATGAAGGAGCATAAGGAGGAGCGGCTCGCAGACCTGTGTCTGGCGCAGCTTGTGCCTTATCTGTATGAATATATCAGGCTGGGTCTGCGGCTTCATACATCACTGCACCGTACAGAGGTATTAACTTTGCTGAATAAAGAATGGGAGAACATTCAGAATAATTCCTTTCTTTCTGCTAAAGACAGAAGGCTGTATAAAATATATACAGCAGCTCCCATAGTTGTGCAGTCATATCAGAGAACGAAGGAAGCTGTAAAGAAAGTACAGGATTGCCGATATAAATTGAAGAATGCACTGGGAGAGGCAGGTATTTTATCTGTTGACCGGTTTGACTTTCAGCTTGCGAAAGGAAAAGAGAGAAGAATCATTTTCTTTGAACTGCCCTGCTTTGATAATCTTGGAGATCACGCCATTGCCTATGCACAGAAGAAATACCTGGAAGCCTTGACCGCAAAGAGGCCGGAATACCAGCTTTATACAATAGATGGCTGGGACACAGTAGAGGCTGTGATACAGCTCACAAAGGAGATAGGCAAGAAGGATGTGATCGTATGTCAGGGAGGCGGCAATATGGGAAGTCTGTATGAATTTGCGGAGGCCTTCAGACAGAAGCTTTTGAAAGCTTTTGTGGACAACAGGATCATCATATTCCCACAGACCATCTATTTCTCACAGGATGAACAGGGAGAACGGACGAAGAGGAAGATGGTAAAGGTCTATAATAAATGCAAAAGGCTGACTATATGCGCCAGGGATGCAGTATCTGCACAGACTATGCAGTCCATGTTCACCGCTGATATCGAGAGTGTGAATGATATTGTGGCATATTTAAGCGGCAGAATACCGGTTCAGACGCAGAGAAAAGGCATTGTACTGTGTCTGCGCTCCGATCTGGAGAGCGCTCTGACGACCGTTGAAAAAAAGGCCTTGCGGCAGGCGTGTACAGAGAAAGCATCAGATGTACGCATAACAGATACCTGTCTTGGAAGAGATATTGACAGACAGGACAGAGAAGCTATGCTTATGAAGAAATGGAGCGTATTTGCCGGGGCGCAGCTGGTTGTTACGGACAGACTGCACGGAATAATCTTTTCCCTGATCATGGGAACACCCTGTATCGTACTTGGCAATAATCACCATAAGGTAAAGGCAACCTATGCAACCTTCAAGGACTGCAAGTATCTGCATTATGCAGAAAATGTCAGGGAGGCCGTGCAGATGATTGCAGCATGGAAGTCTGATGAAATACCGGTCACACCATACAACACAGAAGAATATTATAAAAAACTGGAACAGTTAGTCATTATGCAATAGAACAGAGGGAAAAGAAGATGGGGAATAGAAAAGCAGGCAGAAGCAAGTTCACAGAATACATGATATGGGCAGTCCTGCTGCTGGTCATTGCAGTTATGACGGCAAATATATGGGTGATGCAGGCAAGGGCACAGTCAAAGGCCTACGACATAACCGGCAAAGAGCTCAATGACATACAGAATTACAAGAAAGGCTGGTATAAGAGCTGGGGCGGTGAATTTGAAGAATCAGGCGGAAGTCTAAGCTCTATCGTATGGTACAGAGTAGCCCAGCCATCCTACTATATTGTTGCGAACGATTCCAGAATACAGATTGCCATTTCAGAGTACGACAAGGATGGCAAATGGATCAAATATTCCGATAAATATCAGAATGGTAGCAAATTCACCAGGCAGACCAATACAGAATACGTCCATCTGACATTAAGCAGCTCTGTCTGGGGGACAGATATCCAGTCACTTTTTCAGAACGGACTGCAGATAGAATTCTCGACAGAACAGAGGGAAGCTTATCAGGTTCCGACCATAGCTATAAAGGATGCTGATTTTGGCAGAGCAGATAACTGGAAGGCCGGAGGCTATGTCTATCAGACAGGAGAATGCATCATTGACCAGACTAAGATTGCCTATCAGGCATACTGTATACCAGATACCGGAACCTATCAGGTATGGCTTCCGGGAGGATATCTGAAAATGAACATTCTGGAGCTGGACAGTCAGAATAAGGTAATAGCAGGTTCGGATCTTCACAGTGGACAGAAATGGAAGAAGAATGCAGGTACAGCCAAGATCGCACTGACAGTATATACCAATGACAAGCGACAGGGCAGCTATTCGATAGAAGAATATAAGAGTCTGATACAGAATTATCCTTCCTTCGGGTTACAGCCATATCAGTCTTACCAGGTAAAAGGCAGGATGGATGCACTCACGGCAGAAGCATTCATGCAGAAGATGAACGTAGGATGGAGTCTTGGTAATTCTCTGGATTCCAAATGCGATAAGAATAACCGGGGGGCAGACCGAAATCTGAAGCAGGAGTTGAACTGGGGCAATCCTTATGTGACGAAGGATCTGATAGACTATGTGGCACAGTGCGGCTTCAACACGATACGAATACCGGTCACCTGGTATTACAATACAGGAGTAGATGAAAAGGGCAGACTCTATATCGGGCAGGAGTGGCTTGCCAGAGTCCAGGAGGTCGTTGATTATGCGCTTGCCAATCAGATGTACGTCATATTGAATTCCCATCATGACCAGCCTATTCTGTATGCCGGTGTATCAGAGACCGAAATGCAGCAGGTACTGGCGAACTCCCAGAGTCTGTGGCAGCAGATCGCTACATATTTCAAGGATTATGATGAGCATCTGATATTTGAAGGCTTCAATGAAATCGATAATGTGGAGAAAAGCTGGAATTACAGTGCTCTGGCAGCAGATCAGATGAACCGTATGAACCAGATATTTGTCACAACAGTCAGACAGATAGGTGGAAACAATGCTTCCAGAATTCTGATGGTTCCTACTTTACTTGACGGAACGAGTGCAGATATCCTGCAGGCATTTGTACTGCCGCAGGACACAATAAGCAACAGACTGATCGTGCAGGTGCACTTCTATACAAAGAAATACAATCAGGACATTGAGAGTGATTTTGCTCAGCTGGAGGCTTTTTCCGACAGAATCGGTGCACCTGTTGTCATCGGAGAATTCGGAACGACTTCTTCCTATCCGGCAGCAGGTATCAGAGCCAGACAGGCTTCCAACTATGTTGCCAGAGCAGCAGAGCATGGCATGAAATGTATCTGGTGGGACAATAATTCAGATTATGGAGTGATCAACCGACGCAATTTCGCAGAATCTGATACGGCAATGCTTCAGGCGCTGATGGATGGAGCCAGAGGAGTTGCATACCAGTCAGTGAATGCAGTGGTGCTTAACCAGCAGGCGCAATATGAGAATAAGATGCCCAATCTGAGCTCAGGAGTTCTGGAGAACGCTTACTGGGGAACGATTACTGCAACGATACCATGGCAGCAGGCTTCGGTTTCACAGTGTATGCTGAGTCTGACCGCTACGGGAGAGGCAAGTGATATATGGCTGCAGAGAATCCTTTTCTATAATGCGTCAGGACAGTATCTGTCCGGTAAGGAGCTTCAGAAAAAGGACATCATAGTAGAAGTACCGCAGGGAACTGCACAGATTAAAATATCCCTGAACAGTCCCGGAAGAAATATATCCTGGGGTGACTATGGTACATATCTGACAACCGGGCAGCTGGCAATATCTGTATCAGGTACGGATGCAAGCCAGCTGCAGGCAGTATCAGTATTGGTGAAATAAGGGAAATGCATATGGAGAGAAAAATCAGCATTATTGTACCGGTATATAATGTTGCAGGATACCTGAAAGAAAGTATAGAAAGCATTATAAAACAGACCTATAAGAAGCTGCAAATCATACTGGTAGATGATGGTTCTACAGACCAGAGTGGTACAATATGTGACCAGTATGCCAGAACAGATGACAGAATCGTGGTAATTCATCAGAAGAATCAGGGAATCTCTGCTTCAAGAAATGCGGCACTGGAGCTTGCAACAGGTGATTATATCGGCTTTGTGGATTCAGATGATGTGATTCATCCACAGATGTACCAATGGCTTACAGAGGCAATGGAGGAGACAGGCGCAGATGTTGCAATCTGCCATGAACTTGCATTCAGTGAGGACTTTTGTGACTTTTCACAGATTACGGCTTATCATATAGAAAGTGTAGAGGATAAAAGGCAGGTATTTGCTCATTTCATGGATAGCTGGACCGGTCCGGTTAATTTTGCATGGAACAAATTATACAGAAGAGAGCTGTTTTGCCAGGTGCGATTCCGTGAAAATATCAAAATGGAGGATATGTATATCCAGCCTGAGCTTATGAGCCGGATATCCAAAGCAGTATGGCTTAAAGAAGCCTTGTATGGCTACAGGCAGAGACCGGGAAGTACTATGAACTCAGGTAACGGGGATGTGTACAGCTTCTGGACGCAGGCTCTGTGGCACCAGAGAGAAATTATTTCCGGAAGTGATCTGGCAGATCTCAAAGCGCCCATGGATATATATGTGTTCAAGGAATTGGCCAGACTTCAATATATGGCGAAAAAAGCAGGATTCTCACAGCTGAGTGGAGAGCTGTATCAGGCCTATAGTAAGAGACTTTATCCATGCATCGAATACAGCAGGTGTTCCATGAAGGACAGAGTGATCATACAACTGGCATATCGATGCAGGCCTGTGTACTTTCTGTATCAGAGAATAAGGGGGATATAAAGGGGGCTTTGTATGGAGAATGCACTGATCAGTGTCATAGTTCCTGTATACAATGTTGCAGCATACCTGGATGCGTGTGTAGGCAGCCTGACAGGACAGACCTATAAGAATCTGGAAATCATACTGATTGATGATGGTTCCACAGATCAAAGTGGCGCCTTGTGTGATGAATGGGAGAAGAGGGACACCAGAATCCGCGTAGTTCACCAGAAGAATCAGGGACTGTCGGCAGCCAGAAACAGAGGACTTGAAATCATCTCAGGCGTGTATGTGGCATTTCTGGATTCGGATGATATCATTTATGAGGATGCTTACCGCAGGATGGTCAAGGCACTTGAGAGGACACAGGCGGATGTTGCAATCTGTCAGGAGGTGCTCTTCTATGAGGATGGATTCACCTTCCCGGCATATGAAGCTGTGTGGAGAGAAAAGACAGAAGACAGAGTACAGCTGCTTAAGCACCTGACAGATGCGTGGAATGTCGCGGCTGTCATCGTAAATAATAAGCTGTACAGGAAGAATCTGATTGGAGAGCACAGCTTTCCGGTGGGCAGGAAAATGGAAGATAATTATTTTAATATGGATGTTTTGTCTGATGCCACAAGGGCTGTGTGGGTAGAGCAGAAGTTGTATGGATATCGTCAAAGAAAAGGCAGTATTATGAATGATGGAGATCCTGATCTGTATCTTGCCTATAGAGATGCCCTGTTATATCTGAGAAATCAGATCCGAAAGACGAGCCTTAAGGAGCTGTATCCTTTGTTTGATTCCTATTTTCTGAGAAATATGGCACGCAAAAGAAAGCAGGCGCTGCACAGGGGAATGTCTGATATGGCTGCAGAATTAAAGCGGTTCTATATTCAGGTATATAATGAAACGGACACGAAGTGCTTTCCAATAAAGGATAAGCTCAATATCTGGCTGGCAAGATACTGCTTTGGGGCATATTGCCTAATTCATTTTGGAAAGAATTTATGAAAATGAATGACAATGAACATAATGAGTTGTCATTCACTTTATTTCGTTATAGAATAAAAATACTATTGAGCTAAACAAAAGTTTATTGGGATTGAGAGAGCAAGGGGGTACTATGTATGAAGCGTAAACTTGGAGGAGCTATTGTCAAAAGATGTATTGTAACAGCAATGACTGTTATGCTGGTGAGTAATTCAGTATTGACAGTCAGAGCAGAAGAGTCTGTACAGGTACAGGAACAGCAGGATGTGCGGGAACAAGTAGAAGTACAGGCACAGCAGCAGGATAATGCAGCCGGAGAAGACAACCAGAACACAGGTGATGAAGCCGGTGAAGACAACCAGAACACAGATAATGAAGCCGGAGCAGACAGTCAGAATGCGGACAATGCAGCACAGGATGAAGATCTGCAGCAGGTTGCTTCCGAGGTTGAGGAAACTGTAGAAGAGGCAGCATCGCAGGCAGAAGAAGCTGCACAGGAAGCATCTGAAATAGCAGAGGATACCGAGCAGAAGCTTGAAGCTATTGAGAGCGAAGTTGAGGAGAACAGAGAAGCACTTGAAGAGGCTGCCAGCGAGATTCAGTCCGGGGCAGACGAGACAGAGCAGGAAGTGAAGGATAGTCTGGTTACAGTGACTGATCCGGATGGAGAGGAACAATATGAGGTCATTGTCGGTGAGAAGACTGAAGAAGACGGCAGTATTACTACTGTAACAATGAAGGATTATGTCGATACACAGACACAGATTGCAGAGAATGCCAAGGCAGAGCTGGAGAAGGCACTTGATGAGAATTCAGATGATGAGAAAATAGCAGAATATGCTGAGGCTGTCAAGGAGGCTGCCAAGGATGTATACAATGCAGCTTATCTGGCAGAGAAGGCTTTCTCCAATGCAGAAGCTAAATTAAAGGATGAAATCAAGAGATACAATGCCTGTGCCAAGGCATACGGATATGAATTGATATCCTATAATGGAGAAATACTTGAATATACACAGGAAGAGCAGGAACAGTTCAATGCAGAGGCAGGACTGACCCAGGAAACAGAAGAAATCAGACAGGAGCTGGCAGAAATCGTAGAGACAGATCTGGAAGAGCAGAAGGAGAAAATCGAGCAGGCACAGCAGACTGTAGAAGAAGCCAAAGATACATATGAGTCAGCACAGAAGGCAGCAGATGATATGCAGCAGAGTGTACAGGAAGCACAGAAAGCAGTACAGAATGCCGGTGCAGATGAAGCCGCTAATACGGCAGACTCCAATGCTCAGAATCAGGATACACAGACAAAGATCGAGGAAGCAGAGAAGAATATCGAGCAGGCACAGCAGAAATATGATACTGCTAAGAATGAACTGGATGATGTGATTATGTCCGTTAAGAATACTGTTCCGAACCTGTCTTCCCTTCGTATGGAACTGACCAGGAAGATTGCAGCAATGAACAGTGCCAGACAGGATCTGTATAAGGTCAGAGACGAGAAGAAGGCAGCAGCCAGCTATGTGGCATGGGCAGATGAACTGGTCAAGGCAAGTCAGAGTAAGGTCGTAACAGGTGTATATGGACAGCTTGTCGGCACCAAGAATGAAGAATTCAGCTACAGTAATGATAAGCAGTTCGATAAGGGAGACGCTGATGTTGTTACCCGTGATCAGATTAATTTCGCTCCAATATCCGAAACAACAGATATCGTAGTTCCTTATGATATTTTCAAGGCATATGTAAAAGAACTGTATGACTACAGGACAAAGGACGGCAAGCTTGTGCTGTACGGAGAAGCTGATAAGAGAATCGGCCTTGGTATCTCTTCCACAGATAACGGAACCATGAACAAGATATACTGGAAGTATGATACGAAGACGAAGAAGATCATTCCGGAGACCATGTTCGTTCTAAGATCAGATGAAGATCAGCTGCCGGACTGGATGACGCAGGAGGGCAGTGTATATTTCGTAGGATATACATTTAAGCACGAGAATGACGGCTATCATATTGATGGACACCTGTGCAAGGCAAGTACGCCAGATGCACCGGACACTCCGAATACACCGGATACGCCGGACACTCCGGATACGCCGGACACTCCGGATACACCGGACACTCCGGATACACCAGACACCCCGGATACACCGGATACACCGTCTGAAGGTGGTTCATCTGACACACCGACTCAGAATGATGACACTACAGACAGCGATACAGTTGTAATTCCTGACGTAGTCACACCATTGTCTGATGGTATTACAGTAATTCCGGATGAGGATGTTCCACTGGCATCATCCTTTGAACCTGATATCGTGGTTCTTGATGATGAGCAGGTTCCGCTGTCAGATACCGTTCCGAAGACAGGTGATGCTCCAAGGACAGAATATCCATTTCTGTTAGCAGGTGTGAGTGCCATGCTGGCAGCAGTAGTATCTAAGGCAAAGAAAAAGAAACAATAAATGGCAGTAACGAGTAGTACATGCATCGCTTCCTGATACATCATATAGCATAGGAAAAGTGCAGTATTCCAAATCTATATAGCCTGTATTGCAACGTAAGATATTTTATGTACTCTCGGAATCTTCTTTAAACGAAGCATTCCGGCTACATTTCCGATATACTGCTTCCATTTTCTCGTCGTACATACCATGTACGCACTGCGAAAATGTCATTGTATATCGAAAATCTATCTCAGAATGCTTCATTTAGAAGACTCCGAGAGTACATTTTTGATTGAGGGAGGACTTGAAATGTCTGCTATATGGGGAGCTGTCAACCTGACCGGAGGAGAGATTGCGAAAGAAGAGATAAGGCTTTTAAAGGCTGCATTTGCAAAATGCAGAATAGACAGGTACGAAGAGATATGTGCACAGCATATTTATATGGGCTGTGGAATCCAGTATTTTGTGCCACAGGCAAAAGAGGAGCAATTACCCTGCACGGAGGCCGGTATTTATTTTACGGCGGATGCTGTGCTGGATAATCGAAGAGAGCTGTGTGAACGTTTAGGAATACAGGGGGAGGCAGATACCATACCTGATGGAGAGCTCCTGTTTCGGATGCTTCGGCGATATGGCATGGAGTGCCTCAATGACATATTGGGAGCCTACGCCTTTGTATGGTATAACCAGGATACGAATACAATTGAGATTGCAGCAGATGCAGTGGGTAACCGACTGGTCTATTACACAAAGAGGGGGGATGTTGTCTACTTCTCCTCTCTGCTGGAGCCGCTCAGACTTATAGCACCAGATGTAGAGCTCAATGACCGTTGGATGCTGGATTTCCTGTCAATGGATTACCTGTCCATGATCAGTGAGACAGAGGAAAATCCGATACAGGACATATACAGGACAGCTCCCGCGCAGTGTATCACGATAACGCAAGAAGAGATCAGAAAGCAGATATACTGGCAGCCTTTTGCTGATTTCAGGGAGAACAGACTGCAGACAGACGAACAGTACTGGGAGGAATTCAGGAAGCTTTGGTCGCAGGCTGTCAGGGATGTCATGAGAAGTCCACAGGAGACAGCCATCATGTTAAGCGGTGGTCTGGATTCCACGGCAGTGGCAGCCATAGCAGCCCCTTATCTGAAGCAACAGGGTAAGAAGCTGTATTCCTTCACATCTGTGCCTATGAAGGGCTATGACTATGATAACAGTGGACGGTATATAGAAAATGAGCAGGAGAACGTGGAGAAAACTGCGAAATTCTATGGTAATATAGAATCCACCTATCTGGATCTGAATGGCAAAACGCCATGGGAGCTGATAGAGGAAGAAGCAAAAGTTCTTGAGATTCCCTTTAAATCCATACAGAACTGCCTGTGGCTTACTCAGGGAATGGAGCAGGCATATCATAAGGGAGCCAGACTTATGCTGACCGGAAGCTATGGAAATACATCGGTATCTTTTTCTGATCTCGATGTGTATATGAATACCCTGTTTAGAAAGCACAGATATATCAGACTGCTGAAGGAGGTGCAAGCCTTTGCAAAAAGCATGGGATTCTCGGGCAGATATGCATTAAGGGGAATCATTAAGGATAACCTGACAGGATACAGGGCGCAGCCATCCCCATATGGCAGATCCTTTGTCAGGAAAAAGGCAGCAGATGATAATGGATGCAGGCAGAGACTGGAGCAGATGAATGAGGAGAATTTCAAGGCAGTAAGAGACTTTGAAAAATATCGTCATTTACTGGTTCATTTTCTGGCGCTCAGACAGATCGGGGAATCTTATATGAAGATGAGCCTTGTAACGGGAGTTCTGGAGAGAGATCCGACCCGTGATAAAAGGGTGATAGAATTCTGTATTCATCTGCCTGTAGAGCAGTTTTGCAAGAATGGGACAGACAGAAGACTGATTAAGGTATACTTAAAAGATATCATGCCGCCACATGTATTTCATTTTCACAAGAGAGGGAAGCAGAGCGCAGACCTTGTATACCGTATGGGAACAGACTGGAAGAAGATACGGGAAGAATGGATACAGCTGTATGATAAGTACGAGTCGAGCAGATACGTGGATACGAAAAGAGCCAGGAAGGATTTGACTGACAAGGAGAACATAGAAGCATATTCGGCATTTGATCTGACCAGGCATATGTATACACTACTCCTTCTACAATATGAAGCCAGGATAAATCTAACAAAATCTAACAAATAGACAGGAACTATTGTATTGATCGGGAAAATCCATATAATCAGTATTGTACAAATATTTTATGAGAGAGATGGAGGAGTATAAGATGAAAAAAACCTGGATGAATGCAGAAGCTGAAGAATTATCTCTGGAAATGACTCAGAACGGATTACTTCCGGATGATGATTTTGATGGACCATGGCAGCAGTTATCAGATGGCAAGTGGTGGAGACCTGGTAACGGAAGTACAAGTACTAACTAAAGATAACAGTAACTATTCTGAATAGTTACTGTTATCTTATGTAAAAGAGCTGGCTTTGTTCAGCTCTTTTTCTCTATAGTCGTAGTAAGGAGAGCGAATGTATTTATATAAGATATATGGTATGATAGTGGAGTCGGATATTGAGCTCAGGGAGGCGTATGAATGCAGGGAGAGTGCGTATGCGCAGGTCAGTATCAGATATGCCGATATGCAGGAGGAGATAGGAAGGATAGAGGAGACCATCAGGACGGAGAGAGCGGAATGGTCAGAGGATGGGCAGGAATGGAGTGTATGTGAAATCAACCGTAACCGCAGTATGTTGTATTATCACACAATCGGACTGTTCGTGATATCGGACGGGAATCTGATAGAATACACACCGGTCATGGATGTACACAGTCCGATGTTCCATCAGTGGATTCTGAATATGGCACTGGCTATCATTAAGGTCGAGAAAGAAGAAATCATTCTGCATGGCAGTGGTCTTATGCTTCCGGACAGGAATCAGGCATTCCTGATCAGCGGAGACAGCGGAAGCGGGAAGTCAACGCTTGCAGATTATCTGTTAAAGCGAAACTGCCGTTTTATCACAGATGATGTGGCTGCATTAAGCTATGAAGAGGATGGAATATA